>WLWD01002143.1_pt1:0-62500 | contig 63626 bp, 38 predicted proteins | sample 6712731 | NCBI WGS metagenome assembly WLWD01 (sample SAMN12718690, study PRJNA576275) | sponge metagenome | isolation source: marine sponge | host: Mycale hentscheli | place: New Zealand: South Island, Marlborough, Capsize Point | collected 2014-11-01
GATCCCATGGTCACCATGTAATAAGTATTGTTAGTGTGACAAAGGAAGAACATGTTCTACTATGTAAGGACACGTTTAATCCCCAAGGTCTTGGATTTCGCGCCTCATGCATATTAAATATGCATGATATATTATTATGAATGCATATTAAATATGCATGCATTACTGATTATCTGGGGGTCCATTGCACACCCTGCAGCATGACACTAATTGCTCAGTGACCAAGGCCTCCACCTGTGACCTGCACCATCTGCACACCTCCGCAGGACCATTCCCTACGATCTGGGCCAAACTGACTTTTGAGAAATAAGTTGCTACTGTATCTAAAAACTACGGGCAGAGTGCACTAGACACTGGTCTATGAATCTGAATTGAGATGGTTTGATCTGTATGCATACATGCATGTAGCATAGCCAGAGTAAGCATTGTTTAGAATAACTTAGGAACAACAACACTGCTGTGATTGCATGTCATTGATCAAAATATCACAATAACACCACCACCTGTCCCCAGTAATGAGGTGTATTCTGCTGCTATCGCACTCCGTATCCCAGATAAACGTCCATTTGCAGCAGAATAATAAGCAGACAGGACTATTAGGTTCAACACTACCAGATGATCATATGACTTCCTTTATTTTTTTCAATTCATTTAATACAGACATGCAATAATCACAATCCAACAAAAGATAATCAACAGTAAAATAATCACAAAAAGAAAAAAACAAAGACGTAATGTTCGATAGACATGTCGTACAAATGTCACTTGTACTTCGAGATAGTCTTCATTTACTTCTTGAAATCACTTCATTGTAATCGTTACAGCCTGACAAAAAGAGAAAACATTAATAAAATGCAACAAAAACATATATCCCAGTTACATACCTGTAGCTCTTATGAACAAGACAGTGGTGCTTCACATGGCTGTGTTCAAACATCTAGCATAGTACATCCTCCAACACGTGCTCATAGTTCCTCAACTCCACCAATTAGTGTCCATCTAAGAACATGCACACACATCCAAATACAAATTTGTAAATCTCTTGTTGCCGTTAAGCGGTCATGCACACCTGGCAGACCCAGGATGCCTGTGCACTAAGCAGGCACTGTGAGCCATGCAAGCAAAGCTCCTGGAGCCAGGCTAGGAACTCGCAGGAGAATAGGCCTTTCCTCACAGCAAGTGGCGTGGCCACCCAAACATTGCTGTTTCATGAGAAAGGCCTTGAATTTGCACCCAAGCAAATGCCAGGTACCCAATCACAGCTGGGTGGACTGGCGGGAGGCATATGGAAAACCAAATGGAAAATTGCCAGAGTGGGGCTTGAACTTGGCCCTGAGCCAAGGACACACACACACACACACACACACACAAGTAAGTGGGTTCAATGCAGGATATAACTAGCACTAGTTTCCCATTCATATTTTCCAAGCCACCGACCCAGCCTTCTCCTTAACCAAAAGTGACAGAACTAAAAAAATATCAACATAAAATATGAACATAAAAGTATCACACTTGGGTTTTTGGCTAAAAGCACATTACTGCCGTATTTAGATATGACTTTTAGAATTCAGGAAAATGCCAATTATCTATGGAGACTCAGTGTAAGCATTCAAAACCTTTTCCTTATCCTGTTGGTAGTATTATCTCTACCACTTACAAGCCCAAAAATTAGTTATAGATGCAATTCTTTCAACCCTTCCCACTATCTTAATCTATAGCCACTTTCTCTGCTTAAGTTCACAGCCACTCCTCAGTGGTTACTGCCAAGTTATACAAGACTGCAAGTAAGCAGTGGACGTTATTGGGAGGAAGAGAGAGGAGGAGATTTGAATCAGAACTATGTTCTAATTATATCACATATTTCCCAGCATAGGGGTAGGTAAAGGCAGGGTTTCATAGAGACTATGGCAATGTTGGGATTCCCTCCCCCCACCCCCATCCCATTTCGTTCACCCTCCATACTTTTTCCCTGACAAAACATTTTAAGAAAAAAATTAAAAAGATATATGAAAAACCACAGTTTTACTGTACTGTTAGTTCGTTTAAAATGTAAAATACTTCTTTTATAAAGTTGAGGTGCATAATTCATAATAGTTTGTCCTGTTTTCATCTGTCTGACTTCCCCCACACCTGTATAAATCACCTGAGACAAAACCTACCTAAAAATTGTAAATGATGCTTCCAGGTGAGCGGTTTTCCTCCGATGTCTCATGTAAGTTTGCAACGTTTCTTTTACTCTCGTAGTGCAGCCACGCCCTTTTCTCCCCAGCAAAGACCCTTTACCAATAATTGTCCGTGATGCGTATGGTATAAATTCTCCAGTTTTCGCGTATTTTGTGCGCGGTGGTGTGAGTTGTACGAGGCAGATAATGGTGAAGGTCAGGTTCGACGGAGCCCCCCAGAAGAGAGATGTGATTGAGATGAAGTAATTTTTTAGTGGTAGTGATTTAGTGTGGGTGAACTATCATAATTTGTGGTGACGGTGTGCGCTATTTGTATAATGTTTGAGTTTGACTTAGGATAGCTAGCTACAACTTTTTAATGACCAGTGAAAGAAAGTATTGATTGAAAATTGTATTAGTATCTTACAGCAGTAAAGAGAAGCCTCAGCATCATAGATGCAGCTCCCAGAATATATGCTGAATAAATCTGCTGGGATATTGGTTAAAAAATTTGGCAATCATTATGTAGTAGTAGACAGTAGCTAGCTACTTCTAAATTGTGAATGCATATTTTATCTGGAAGTTATTTTAGCACACATTCATATTTAGAGTGTTTGATGACCTTTTATGCATGCAAGCACATGTTTGGGCTATATTTAGAATCAGGAGTCTAACACATCTTGAGGTTACTTTCATTAACTTTTTTTTCCCATCTCTATTTTCAGGCTGTTGGGAGTTCCACCATGCTATCTGCAGCATTGATGGAGCTAAGAGGACACTGGAGCTTATGAATATAGAAGTCTGAATAGGTCTGACTTTACTCCGCTACAGTGCACCTCCACTGGACAGCTGACACTGTGGAATAGCCCCCAAATGATTCTAGTAACGGCAGATACATGCTGCACTTCTATATTAACGGTGAGATTCCGTTTTTCTAGTTAGCAGAGTACCTCCACACACTTTGTGCTTGGATTTTGTAGCTGATATTTGAACTATAAGAGAATGCACAAAGGTTGCATGATGATCACTTATGTTAGAGTGGAGAGGCTAATATTCATTAGTGACCATTGGTTGGAAAACTGTGCATCATGTGGCACAAAAAATTGAGAGTTCGTTAGTATAACATGTCTATTGACAAGACACCCTATACCAATATATTGAAATGTCACCTCTTTTAGGATTGGTGACCTTTACCAAATACCATGATGGCTAGACTCCTTGTGATATATGTAGGATTAGCCTAGTAACTAAGATACACCTTTAATAGTGCCTATCACAGGACTGTCAACTCTCTCACTCCAACAATAACTGTTTAAATACTTTATGCTTGTCAGATACCTAACGTGTGATTGCTGACTAAATGTGAGTCCTGGTGAATGGGCCTGTTAATTGGAATTAGGGACCCTTTACCAAGTTCTAGACTGTGGGTTACTGTATTTGACATACTTTATGGTTGACCAAATGCCTGTGACACAACCTCAATATTTTCCAAGGTTTTAGGAATTCTTTACTAAATATTCAAGGCACCCTTTACCATGAAATTGGTTGATGTAGGATCGGGAACCCTTTACCAAGTACTTGTGTTACCTTATTGTGACAACACACACTTTACCATTTATTTGGTTGACCAGGTTCAAGTACCTGTTTAGATCAGGAACCCTTTACCATATATCTGATTTACGTTGTTGTGACAAGACATTCCTTACCGAGCAGATGTGTTCTAGAATATTCAGAGGGAGTGCTTACCTAAACATTACTATTTTTAAATTGCCATATATTATTGATAACGTTATTATCTGTATTAAATTAGAATGATGTGGGTGTGGGCTCGATTACGTCTGGATTACTCGCTCCCTTCTCTCGCTCGCACCTGGAGACAGCAAAGTAGTTGCTGCCACCAGAGTGTATGCCTCCTGCTGACTACCCGGCGAACCATACCCGCCTGAAGGAATAGGTTTTAGGTAGGATTAAATTACTTTAAACACAGGATAACGACACACAGCGAACTGAGATGACATAGAACTAACTCGAACCACGAGACACACAACTTAAATACTAACACAAACTCCCGCCTACTGTTCACACAAAATGCTGCAATGTTCTGGTCTTGTGATCGTACAATCCTTGCTAACACACATACACACGCTACCGCTACCTACTGCACATGACCATAAAACTCAACAAAAATACTTCTGACTACAAAACTTAACATTGATAAAGATCTCATGTGGGCAGGCCCACAGTGGGGTAGGGGCAAATTTCTAGTAACTTACGGCTATCCAATTTAGCGTAAATTCTATAATTGTGGAGCTAGATTAACAGCAGTAATTTGTTGTAAGCTATAGTTTGATTGATTGAATGAAATAAGCGGCTTGATAGACAGTGTAGGCAACAATTGGCAGCCTATACTATCATATAGCACTTGTATACAGTTCTGTTTCTGATCCCACTAAAGATCCCTATAAAATGACTTCAGTGAACCTTTACTTAATAAAGTTTTCTGATTCCACTTGGTGAAGTCTGTGTTATATACACTTTATAGACTAAAGGTTTGTATTATAGGCACTTAGGTAAACAATTTCTGATCCTGTGGGACCTTGGAAAGATCTGTATCGTAGACATTTCATGTAGGTAAAGGGTCACAGGGACATCTTTAAGGTCTGTAGCATGGGCACTTTGTATTGGTAAAGGGTCACAGGCACTCTATAAAGGTCTGTATTATAGACACTTCATGTTGGTAAAGGGTCACAGGCACTTCATAAAGGTCTGTATTATAGACACTTCATGTTGGTAAAGGGTCACAGGCAGCCTATACAATCATATAGCACTTGTATACAGTTCTGTTTCTGATCCCACTGAAGGTCCCTATAAAATGACTTCAGTGAACCTTTACTTAATAAAGTTTTCTGATTCCACTTGGTAAAGTCTGTGTTATATACACTTTATAGACTTGGACTATTTTAAAAAAGGTTTGTATTATGTTGGTAAAGGGTCACAGGCACTTCATAAAGGTATGTATTATAGATACTTCATGTTGGTAAAGGGTCACAGGCACTTCATAAAGGTCTGTATCATGTTTGTATTGGTAAAGGGTCACAGGCACTTTATAAAGGTCTGTGTTATAGACACTTCATGTTGGTAAAGGGTCACAGGCACTTCATAAAGGTCTGTATCATGGGCACTTCTTATTGGTAAAGGATCCTTGCTTAAGCTATATTTGAAAATTATTTGATCGTGTGAGTGTATGGTGGGGAGGAGAGAGAAATCTTTTAGTTTGTTCTTAACTATTACATGAAGTGTGCAGTAAGACTGGTAGGGAACTGAACAGTCAGTTTGTACACAAGTGGGTATCAATACAAAAGACACTTAGTAGAATGTTTCCAATCATATAGTGTTGATATGATACTAATAGGTTAAATGAAAGTGTGGATGAACTTCATAAAGACTTCAAGAGAAAGTGTGGGACATGACTTGAGTGTCAAATTATGTCCATGGAATAATAAACGAAGTTGGGTCCTTATTGTCTTCTAAACATTACTATTGTTGTTGTCGTCATTTTTAAACAAGTACAATATATTTTTTATTTAAATTTACTTTTGAAAAAAGTATGACATGCTGAGATTTGGGCAAGGGTATGGAATATCCGAAGTCAATTACCATTATGTTTTTTGTTTATTGTTGCTGTTTGTAGATCACAGCTGACATGAGTGATGAACAGTTCTAATCATCCTGGCTGTATGAAGAAGTCCTGAGCATCTTCATTCATTCATGAACAGTTAATTCTTCACCTATCACACAGATACAATGTCACATCACGGACTAATATTTATTGCATTTGCTGATTACTGGAATAAATTTTACACACTAAAATATATGGCTATAAAGTGAGTATTGTAGAACACCATTTGGAGTGTTGTAGTAGCTAGTTTAAGGGAGTATCACAACACCCCATTGGTAGAGTATCAATAACACCATATTTGGTGCATTATGAGCCCTAATAGGGGTGTAATAGAACTTGGACATGGGCGTATCACAACACCCCATTTGGTATAATGAAGGGTGTACAGGGGTGTAACTGAACACTTCCTCTAGGTGAAATGGAAACACCCTATGCGGAGTAGTACAGCCAGTGTTACCTGGACACCCCAAAATGGGTTTCCCATACACCCCATTTTTAACAGTGTATAGATTGGCTCATAGCACATGAATAATGACAACTCTGTTATCAATTGCTCATCAGTTTGTTTGTTTTGAAAGCTCAAAAAGTTGTAGTCATTTAATATAACAGCAGTGATTAATTATTTTGAAAACTGCAGACAATATGTAGGTTTCCTCCCACTCCCTACCACTGGTTGGTATTGACAAGAATTTGCAATTTTTGTTTGTATTCTGGTGCATACTGACTGATGTGATTAATTTCCTTCTGCTGTTGGAAATATTTCACCTCTAGCTAGCTGGTACATGTTGGGTAAGTGCCTTTAGGTGGTGGTACTGGTCTCCTGTGGTTGGCCAACTCTGGCCAATAGATTAGAAATTGACTGGTGATCTTTTTAGCTTGGCTCCTCCTCTTACACCACACACACACACACACACATATGCACACACACACACATAAACTTACACACACACACATACACACACCTTGTCTTTGACTTCCACTTCCATTAAAAGTGGTCATGTGGCCCTCCCAATGTAAAGAAAGGGCACTGAGGATGAGTCATATCTTGCAACTGTGTAGGAACTGGTCTGCATTATGTACTGCTAGGCCGCCTCTGCTCCTGAACCATCCGTCCCATTCCTTGCATTGTACTGCACCTTCTGTAGATGAATTGGTTTCAGTCTATCCTCCCAACACTTGTGCCTCTTAAGAACTGCCTGCCTACTAAAATTACTCATGTTATTAATTACCTGCTGGTTAATGTTTGAGTTATTAAACAGTTAGGGCACCATGGAGGAATCAATTACAAAAATATTTAAAACAATACCTTGGCACTCAATAATTTGTTATTTAATTAGCTCTAACTTTCTCTGCTTTTGGTCAAACTACCTGCCAACCTCAGATATAAGCTTTTATCATTGCATCTCTTTCAGCTGAAGTTGTGTAGTAAGCTGCCTGGTTTTGTATGTATATATGTTTGTTTGTATGGTTCATTGAAGCTCTGTAATTAATGCACTTTGAATACACAGTTAACTCTTTTTTGTATCATTCTGGTTTTGTTTTTCTATAGGGGTTGGGGTTGCATGGCAGAGTAATTAAATCAACTACATGTTGATTTTTAATAAATAAATTGTTAATTTGATGCTGGAGAATACTATAAGTCAGTTGGCTTATAAGTCAGTTGGCTTAGTATTTACAAGTGCCAGGCATGAGTGTGAATATGGCTAATCACACAAATGATAAAGGTGTAAAAATGAAATAAATTTATTATGTACTGCATGCATCATACATGATCCAGGTGGGGGGTGGGGGAACTCACTCCATGGGTGACATGGGGAAAAAATGCCCCAAGCAAACTCCTAGATAATTGTCTATGGGAAGAGAGTGGACATAATTCAATGTATCTTGAGTCACAGTTTGATCAGACTTTGTGAGTGTCAAAATGTGTCGATGATTGTATGCCTCTGGCACAATTTTCCATATTTCTCCCTCTATTTCCTGCCCCCCCCCCCACATACACACACACACATAGTCCACATGGGTGTGGTTATTCCAGATGCTATAACACCAGGTAAAGTATTTTAATATAACACTCTGTGTGGTGTTAAGCTTATACATTGTGCCGAGTTGTATTTGGAACACTTTTCTTAGAAGGTATTAACTATGGTATTTACAAATATTGATCACACCTCATTCTAATAACAATAAAATTATTGATACATAAATAAAATAGATAAAAATGACAATGCGCGCAAGCCCCACCAACAGTAAAACTAAAGTGACCAGTTTTGAAGCTATCCTTCCAATTAGTAGTAGAAACACGATAATGTTGTGCACTTCTTTTCAAACCCATCGCGTTCAAGGCACAGCTGGATACATTGACAACAAAACAAGTACCAAATTAACAAGTATAAAATAATGCACTCTTTAAATACTCCATTCTAAGCCCAACTTAAATGAACATGAACTTTTGGACAACTCAAAATGATTGCAACAAGGATTAGATCGTCAATCAGTCATACCCAGTTACTAAAATTACTATAACACCATAAATATATAGCCTTCTATTTCTATAATACACCCAATTTTTTAAATGTATTCACGCAATAGCTAAGCTGGATTCCTATTCACACTCAGTTTCATATTTTACAAGAATCAATGCAACAACTGACAAGAATGGTAACCAATCAGACAAGAGGTGAGTGGACATATGATTGCATCACCATTGTGGTTTGAGGGAAGTGATTGGAACTGTGGGCTAGAGGTGAGCCAATGAATAAATGTAATTGCACTAATAATAACAATGAAGCACCAGCACTATTGAACACTACCTGGCTATTACAATATTATAATCTCCTTCCAAGCAATCTGTTTGCTATTGTAATGAGGCATCAAAATAGCTCGAGCAATGAAAATGGTACATGAAAACCTGTCTTCAAAAGAGAAGAAGCTAAACAGGCCAGAAACACTCACCGGTATACATTTTCAATGTGAAACTTCACTTCTTCCAACTCAATTAACTTCCCTGAGCATAGAGTGAACTACACCGCTGGCTGCAAGAAATTATTTGCTTACGTGATTATGATGTTATGCTAGGGAGAGTTGCCCATAAAAGCTGGTACTATGTAGAGTTGAAAGCTTCAAGAGGTCTAAAATCTTTGTCCTGAGTAAGTTCATACCTAAATCAACTGTTAATTGTCAGTCATCTCCAAAATCAGATCATGACAGACAGACAAACAGACAGGACGACTGCTATAACCCTGTTGCGCATGCGCGCTGAGGGTTAATAATAATAATAATACAAGATCACAACACATATCATCAGGATTTAGCCTACTATGTTCCTTAATCATGCGCACTGACAACCATGAGAATTCCTGTGCCCACTAACAAGATCTCACTGATTACAATCATAATTATATAGTAGGCCATCATCACCTGCTGAATTAATTTTTTTGAATGATAATAGCATGTATGTAGCCTAGTTTAAAAATAAATCCCTAAGCTGAATCTAAAAGCACAGCAAAACAACAGTATTCACAACGTAATATTTACAAAGGAATACATCACTTCTGTTACATGTATAGCACAGGGAAAAAAGTACAGCACAAAGCAACTGAGTTTTGTGATGACAAAATTAAAAGCATATGAGAATAATTAGAATAATAATCAGTACATAGGAAAGGGAAGGAGAGAGAGCCCTGGGATTTTGCCATCCCATTACCACAATCCTAAGTGTTATGTCCTCAGAATTTTGGAAGTTGTACATTGCCAAATTTTGAATTTTATGAGGAATAAAATTATACATTCCTGCAGTATGGAAAACTGATCTACATGATACACTTCCCTAAAGGCCCATGCATCAAAGTAGTGTGGCTCAATCAATGTGTAGGGGGGGGGGGCTTTGGCTTTGTTATGTACACTTGTGGTAAGATACCCATTTCACTGGAAGGCTGCCTAGGAGCCTACCAAAAAATGTTAACTAACCACTTCATCCCAAATTGTTGGCTCTGGACTAGCCACCAAGCAAGCGGTTAAGTAAAGGGTCTGGCTATGCCAGACTAAACTCTGGTATGCACAGAAGACAGAATTTCGTCCACCGCTTCTTCAGCTCATTGTTCACTGTACCAATTTCATTTCACTTATGTGACAGCACGCTCTATAGCCTCTTAGTGTTTTTCTGCATGGTCCAGACAGCATGACACCAAGGAAAATTTCAAGTATCCAAAAGCATGGAAAAAGTACAAGTACAGTGGAACCTTACTTAACGGCCACCTGTCTTAAGCGGCCACTTGGATTGGTCCAGATCGCACGACTATTGCTTTTAGTACTACAGAAACCCCTGCAATACGGCCACCTCTCTACTCCGTATTACGGCCACTAATACTGTTAACAGCGGGACCTGCTTACAACGGACACTTAGCTCCACCCCCAACACACCCTTCGGTATTTCATATACAACGTGCATTCATTCAATAACAATAACACAATGAAAACTACAACAATCCATCAGAACGCTGCTGTCCACAATAATTTTTAGTCTGTATGAACGATTCAAAACTGAAGCTAACAACCTCTGTCTGGCTATGGGCTGGCTAGTCATGATTGATTGAAATGAGGAAGAAGAACCCACACATAACTAGCAGGATTCTGGCTGATAAGTTCAATTGTGGAAAGACACAAGTTAACACTATTTTAGCCCATCAAGACATTAGAGAGCAATATGAATCCAATATTTCCAATGATAGTGTTGTGCTAGGCAAAAGATCCCGTACTTAGAGTGTTTAAGTGTTTAATAAAGGGCATCCTGAAGAAGCAACATGACTTACATTCACGGTAGATAAGCTGATTCAGCTTCATACTGCTAGCTTTTGTCATGGTAGACAGAGCACTCTACAAGAGTTCTTTCAGCCTCGTGATATATGATTTTTATAACCAAACTCTACAGCAAACAGTAGTAACACCTAACCATTGTCATTATTTATTCGACACTATTATCATTATTTATTCTACACTATTATCATAATTTATTCATATTATTGAAAACCTTTGAAATAAGGCCACCTTTCTATAAAGGCCAAAATTTTATTCCCGACGTTGGCCATTATAGAGAGGTTCTACTGTATAGACAAAATTAAAACTACCATTTGCATACAACTATTATTCTGTAAACAACCCTCCTGTCTTGATCTGCAGGACTGAACTTTGTCCCCAGTAAGATTCACTTGAGTGGAATTCACTTACAGTGTCATCACTGTTGTTTCATTTATATTTTATTCACCTCCTTGGAATTCATCACGCATTATTGTTCATTATAATATTAAATTATTAACTTTACAATAGTCTTGATGGGTTACTCTAGATGATTTAAATGTATAGTGTAAGCTGTTTCTTACACATAATCAGCATTATACTTCTGTATTGTATCAAAGTCTCATGTATGACAGGTTAAAATGTTTTGAATTTCTATATCGTATGGTGATATAAATATCTTAATAAAGCTTTAACGGAGTAAATTTTAGCTCACTTTATCTACATTGAACTTAATTTCACTAGTGCTAGCTAGAATTACCACCACTAGTTTTGTTATGCATGATATAGCTAGCTACTAGCAGTAAGTCAGTCAGCTCAGTCACATATGCACTTGAAGACTGATTGCTTGGTCAAATTGGTATGGCTGGTAAGTATAGTATTGTTTCACATAATTTCAGTAACATGGATATGGCACTGTAGCCACATGCATCCATGTGAACATATGTGCACTTATAAAATAGATTACACCACTCTTGATACATTAATAGACTGTTAATGCATAATGCGGTACTGAGGTTGCATTATATGCAATAAAAGTCCTCGTGCTGTCTGCAACTCTAACTAAGCAGCATGGCTTGCAGAGTTAAAAAAAAAAGTTTGCAGGCATTTGGAATAGCTACATACTACTGAAACAGGTAGCTAGCTACTCACCCTGTAGTTGAGGCATGATGCAAAAACATTAATATTTTTTGGCACACAATGAATGTGGCATTAATGGTACTGATAAAGTATGCTTGTTATTTAAAAATAAACTCTACTGCAAATTTTTTTGAGGAGAGTTGTCCATCAAGTTATAATGAATGGAACATTTGGTAAAGGGTTTTGCTACTTAATACACATTTAGTAATGATACAATTATTGGGTAAACATCGTCAATATTCAATTATTCAATTACTTAATTAAAAATTGATAAGTACAGCAGCTTTTTCTTCAAACTTGTAGAAGTGATTTATTAATTTCTCAATGGCCCAAATGTTCACTCACCGCACTCGCCAACTGAGCTGAAAGCTGAAATGGACTCCAAAAAATCATCTTTCAGCTGAATACCAAGCTAAAAAGCTGAAAGCTGAAACAGGCTAAAACAACGCAAATCCGTTTTCAGGTTTCCGCGGTCAAATAGATCAAAATCTGATTTCTCCCATAAAATTCGGGATTCTGGTTTCTGAAATTCAGAGGAAATAAATCAGATATCAGGTTTTCATTTTTCTGAAAGCGGATTGGCCAGATAGAGCACTCACCCGCCCTAGACAGCCCTAGCCCTCGCGCGGCGCTATAATTGGTCACGCGCGGCGCTATAAGAGAAGGATGGTGGTCTGGCCGCGCCAGACTAGGCGAGACTATGGTCTCACCCGGTTCAGGAATATTTTGCGATAGAACGTATCGAAGATTCCTGGAAGCCTTGGATGGGAAATATCGGGTGAAACTGGAATCTTTCCTGACCCATGCGCGTAGACGGGTCGTCACCTCCCCCAAAAAGTGCCTATTATAGCCACACCTCTCTCCGACCTAGTCCTTTCCACCCACGCAGTGAGCTCCATTTTGCTTTCTGGAAAGCCCATCCTTACTGAGCGTGGGCCTTGAGCTGTTATAGCTGTGATCGAGCTTCCGACGTCGCTGGACTGGTTAGGGAAAGCATTTAGTGTTGTTCAGACTTCCCATTTAAGTACTCTATTCAGAGCTGGAGTGACTGGTGTTTCAGTTAAGCGTGGGCATGTCAGCATGTGTTAGAAGAAGCTGCTGATGATACTGGCTTAACTGTGCAACAAGTAGTAGTAAGTTATGAAGATATGGCTTAGTATAGAATGGCTATATTATTTATTTGTAGAATTGTGTGAAGGAGAAATAGTAGAAGATAAAGCATACCAGAAACACTGAACCAGTGAAGACTTTTCAAGATACCTTTGACGTCCTGGCAGAATTTTCAACAGGAATAGGCAAAATCAAATGGTTAGATGAATTGACATTTAATAGTACAATCTAAGTTTTCTTTAATGATTCAGCCATTCTGCCATTCTCGGCTGAAATAATGATAATAGCAAATTTTTCTCGCTCAATAGAAAATATTGTTAATTAAAACTTGACCCGATGTTTCGACTTCTTGCCTAAGTCCTCTTCAGGGGTCAACAGAGGTCGAACTCTCCATAGTGATATAATAGCACGATGTAAACAGCAATATTTCTGGAGGGCACGCTTACTGTTTATTATACCTTGGAGGGTGATTTGCACGCAGCATGGACAGCCAGCATCCTGGAAGCTCTGAACCTATGTCTCTGTTTTATTTATTCATTTAGTTTGTCTTTGCGCAAGAAGGGGCAGGGTGGTATGATCTAGGGCTCCACTAGAGTTTTTTATTAAGCTAGATAGCCGCCCTCTCCCTAGGGCTTCCTCCTCAGGATCGAGTTGGTTATCTGTGATAATTCCTCAAACGCATGATTTAGCTTGTATGTAATATTGGTGAGTGAGCCAGACACTTACAGGGGTTACACAATCAAGATTCCGTGGTGTATTAATGATGATTCAGTCATTCTCGGCTGAAACAATTATAATAATAGGAAATGTTCTCGTTCTGACAGCCAATATTATATTAATTAAAACTTAAGTTATAATCGTTCTACCAGCCAATATTATATTAATTAAACCTTAAGTTTTAATTAACATAATATTGGTTGTTAGAACGAGAAAACTAGCTCTTGTTTATTTATTTTTTTACTTATGAATATGGAACATGCGACCCCTATTTTTGCCCACGTCACCAGTTACATAAGTTGGTAAATCGTCTTGATAAAATAAAGAATTGGATCTGCCAAACAGTGAGTGGTGGGTCCAAGCTAATTGGAGCAGACCTAAACACATGAACTTTTTGTTTTATTGGCGAGTGAATGAAGCGAGCGAGACACTCTCAGGGGGAACACAATTGAAAATTGGTGATGTTTGTTTGTTAATATATATGTTTGGACGTACGTATGTCATTTGTACTTTGAACTTCTCGTATTTTTGTGTTAACTCAGCATTCGACCTCGTCCCAAACTTCACTAAACAGATTCCTCTGGTTTATCGATCATTACCCGTATCATCCTAGAAATTGAATTGTTTACCACTTTGAATTATTTTGCGGGTACAGTTAGAACTCAAAACCTTTCGGGAGTTCCATTTCTATTCGAGTTAGTGGCGGTGGTAAGTTAATAGCTATTTGTCATAATTATAAGCCCTACGCAACAGTATTGACTTGAAAAATTATTGTCCACTAGACTAACCACAAAGGTAAGTTGCACAGGTATGTTCAGTTAAGTGTGAAAGTATTGTCCTACTACTTAGCTAATGAATATCACAAAGAAAACACTTAAATAACGTGACTTGTTTTTTGTTGCTTTTTTTTTTTTTTTTTTTTTTTTCCAATTCAAACAGTTGCGGGGTGTGGTTACTATGGCTTTGAATCCCCTTTACCTTATATACGTAATTCAAAACTTGATTTTTTTTAATAGCATGAGTGTAAATCAATCGTTTAACGATAGTATAGCTTTAGGCTCGCTCGCCATTTGTGCTCAGGCACATCACTAGTTTATAAAAGCATAGCAGACCCAGCAGCACTATATTTTTTTCTTCGTCTTTGAATTATGCCAAGGCCTGTAGCTCATACTAGTTTGTGTGTAGACGTACATATGTCATGTTGTACTTGGACCCTCACTTTTTTGTGTTAGCTATTTGTCGACTTAGATAGCAGGTTTTGACAGGAAAAATGGTCCAACATTACAAATTGTAGCAGTGAGGGTCCCTCTGTAATACTGACTATAAGAAGTGTACCATGTACTGGAAAGTATAGAGTAAACTGACAAGTGTTGTTGTGATCATGTCAGTATATATGACTGTCCACAGGAGATCAGTCATAATACAGCAATCATGATTATAAGGAAGAGATCGTAGAATGTATACATATGTGACATGCACAGATCACACTACTTGCATAACTAGCATTGCATCCCAACATGAAGAGGGTAATACTTGTGCACGGTCAACGTCTGATGAGTCAGGTCGTAAAGGCTGGCCTCTCGGTTGTTATCTGAGACTTCCACTAATAGTAATATAGACAGAGATTGTTCGTTGGAATTGGTTCCCTGCATTGGGCTCCCACTAAGTAGCATCGTGTGAGCGAAGCAAGACCCTCATTAACAAGTCTCAATTGAGATTTTGGTATATATATATATATATATATATATGGCAGCATTCCACACATGTCCATGGTCAATGCATGCCACCCACGGAAGCTACTTAGAAACATGAACATTGGCACAGGCACAAGAAATTCGGGAGAAAAGACTTAGTTAATAATCAGGAAAAATTAATGGCAAAGAGCTATGGTGACAGGAGAGGAGAGAAGTTCGCAGTGAGGTCTTACAAACTTAACAGAGTTCATTTTCTATTCTATTGGCGGTGGTAGTGGTAAGTTATCTTGGCTATATGCCTTACGTAACAGATTGGCTCTTACTTGAAAATCCATTGTCCAATAGTCGAGAATCTAAAATGCTTTATCAACTAGAGCTCTGGTACAATAGAGCATTTTCAAGGTTTTGGAAACACGGCTTAGCTTATACATAATCCATTGGTCTACCAATCCTTACTGTGTTATCCTAGGAAATTTATTTGATTACCCCTTGAAAAGTTTTTGTCCAATAGTCAAATCCTGAATAGAATACGATATAAATCTTGTGTTGGTATATCCAGTGAACTTGTGTGTGTGTGTGTGTGTGTGTGTGTTTTTGTCCAATAGTCAAATCATGAATAGAATACGATATAAATCTTGTGTTGGTATATCCAGTGAACTTGTGTGTGTGTGTGTGTGTGTGTGTGTGTGTGTGTGTGTGTGTGTGTAGTGTGGTGTAGTGGTTGTGTCCTGGGCTCAGGGCCCGAGGTCCTGAGTTCAAGCCCAACTCAGGCAATTTTTCCATCTGATTTTCCATCTGCCTCCCACCAGTCCACCCAGCTGTGATTGGGTACCTGGCATTTTCTGGGGTGCAAATTCAAGGCCTTTTCTCATGAAGCAGCAATGGTCCAGGTGGGACTTCGGGTGCCCACACCACTTGCTGTGAGGAAAGGCCTGTTCTCCTGCGAGTTCCTAGCCCGGCTCCAGGAGCTTTGCTTGCACAACTCACAGTGCCTGCTTAGTGCACAGGCATCCTGGCTCTGCCAGGTGCATGAGACCGCCTAGCGGCAGCAAGAAATTTTGCATTTGCTTTTTTTTTTTGTGTGTGTGTGTGTGTGTAGTATATTAGATTGTTTGATACATACGATACTGATGTATGTGTAAATGAGGAGTTTGAAATGATGCAACGAGTAATAAAATGCGTTAGTGATAGTTATATAATGTGCTTGTACAAATACGGAAGTATTGTGCATGCTAGCTAAATGTGGAATGATGGTGAAATGATAACTAGCTAAATATTGACAAGTGGAATGTTCAGCTTTGGCTTTGGTCTTCAACACAACACAATATGTTTACAGAGACTGTTGCAATTGAAAGAATACTAATTTGAGGTGTGTCTGGAATACTTCACATACACATACAGACACACAGAGCCATTACATACACAGACTCACATACAATAACAACAGGTTAAAGTATATTGGAGCATGGTGACAATTATTTGTATTATTTATTTATTTATTTACTTAATTATTTATGTTTTACTTTTATAGGAGTTCCTCAAATTTACAGTAAGGGCTTGGGAGGGATGGAACTTAATCAGAAGAAGTGGACTGTGAGCTGGAAGGTAAAAGTCAACTATTTAATCATTATAGTAGTAGATATGTATTGTTTTTATAATAGTGTTACAGTAGCTTCCATGAACTTTCTTTTAAATGTGGAAGGACTGTAAATGGGTGTAGTCAGTCATTTATTCACTGTATGCGCTAGAGGGTCCTAGTGAGTCGTCCTGTCTGTTTGTGTGTCTGTATATCTGTAATACTATAACTTTAGAGATGACTGACAATTAATGGTTGATTAGGTAACTTACTCAGAACAAAGATTTAAGATCTTTTATTGTGCTACTTTAAATTTGGGCTGATTTTTTAGAAAACACGAACCATGTGACTAGCTTGAGTGAGTAATGCCCCCTTTTGTCACGTTGTAATCACATGAGCTAATTAATTTCTTGCATATGCAGTAGATTTGCTTTATGTGCTGAAAGTTAACCGAGTGCTTGAATTCTTGTTTAAAGGGACTGCTGGAGTGCTGGCTATATATGCTACATGCAAGTCATCAAGAATGTTACCAGTTATATCATATATAGTCGCCACCAAAGTTATCTAGATCCTGTGGCGGCATGAAGTTGAAACATTATGATAAGAATTCAGATTCATTGTGGTTTCAATAATGAATACACAGCACACTGTTTCATTGAATGTCTTTCAAAAGTCTTTAGTTACTAAGTCAACTTATCTGACTGGAGTACGTACCAAATTCGTCTTTTTTTTTTTCTTTTTCTTTTTTTTTTATGTAATAACTGAAGCTATGCTAATACAAATTCATAATGTGGTTCTGTCGTGTGTGAGTGTGTTTGGTTAGGACTAGCTATGTAGGATGCGTTTTAGGATTGATATTCCAAATAATGCACATCTTATAGTACAGCTTAAGATCAGGCCACACTCCACATGATATAGTGAGCATAGAGAGAAGTAGTTCTGAATCAGTACTATAAACTTCGTAGTGGTCAATAAACAGACGCAGTATACATTTTGTTAAAATCATAGGTATCAATCGTAATTACTGCATTATCGTACAGGACGCCATTGAAACCACACACATGCACACACACACACACATCCTACACATCACACACACACTACACGCGCACATCATACACACACTACACGCGCACATCATACACACACATCACACACATCGTGCACACATCACACACACACATACTATATTCTTCCTTCCTGCGACAAAATTTCCATCAAAGAAGCCCTGGAGTTTGAACCTTCATTTAAGTGGCGCAACTCTTCGCAAAAGTAGATAAATCCCGGAGATATGTGGACTCTCTCGAAGTCTGTCGATGACCATTACCTGTTATGATTTTACTTTCAAATTACATTGCTTTATTATCGACCACTAACCAAGTTTTGTTTAGGAATTGGTATCGATTCAGAACTAATCATAACCATTTTGTGGTATTATCACATTATTATAATTTATAATATGAAAAAAAATCATTGTAATCATGTGGACTAATATGCTCTTGACCTTGATCATCCAAGAAACTTCCTGGCAGTGTTTAGTACCCACAAGTCACAAGCACAGTGTAGCCACTCCTTTCTAGCAAAAACAAAAAACAAAAAAATAATAGCAAGTATTACATAACTCAGTATTACTATTTGGGTGTTTTTGTGAATGTCTGTACGCTATGCCAGTTGACAAATTAAATTTTCCATGATGTCCGAAGACTGTGCCGGTTGATAATAGAACCGGAATGTAAGAGTTACAGGCGACTTGCTCTATATAACAATTTTTTGTTTGTTTGTTTGTCTTTGTTTGTTGCTGTTACTGTTTATTTGTTGTGTGTGTAATGCACTTTGTCATCACTTCAAGTTTATATTGTTGCATGTGTGCTATTCTTCATAAAAAAGTTTTTTTAATGTTTGTTTGTTTTTCTTTTTTTCTTTTCTTTTTTTCTTTTTCTTTTTTCTTTTCTTTTTTTTCTTTCTTTTTTTCTTTTTTTTTCCCATTTGTCTTTCGCTTCTCTATTTTCTGTTTAAAAGTATTGCATCAAATGATAATTAGTAGTATTTAAATTGCTTTAATCTCCTATTGTTTTTGCTAATTTTTGTGCTCTCATCTTTTCCTTATCTCGTGGTGATTAGACTCGTATGATTTGTCAGAATTGAAGTTGTGTATGGCGGAATGATTGTGATAGTTGAGTGTCTTTGTTCGTCGATTGGCACTTTACAAAAGTTATCTCATGTTATTCGCCCAATATACTTCATGCAAGTGTAATTTACACAAAAAAACATTTTTAATTTTTAATGTGTTGTTGTTTACCAGTTCATTTCTTTTAATGGGTATTGTTTACAGCCAATTTTTTTTAATTTTTTTATTATCCTCAGAAACTGATTGGCTCGTTATGGGCAGAAGGTGAGAAGTGGGGCTTTGATGAGGACTGCAGCTATGACAGAAATCGGAGTAGCTCGGGATGGTGACAGACAGCACATCAAGCGTGGCCCTGGATCTAGTGGATTCATCAAATTCTTCATAACAATTTTAGAATTTTTATTATTATTATTAATTTTTTAAACCACATAGCTAACTCAGAAATTTATATAATAATCAGTATTACTGTCAAAGAATTCTATATATCACGTCATTTAAGAAAACATTTGGAATTACATTCAGTATATTTAGTATCTATACACTGCATGCTGTGGTAAGACATTGTCAAGAATACATTGGGTATACTCCAGCAACATATCTAGTACACATAGTATGGTATACACCTGGTGTAAGGTAATGCACAGTACTCCAGTAATACAGTCCATTACGAAAGATACACACTGGTGTGACGGAAGTAAGATAGGGTCACTGGAGTATGCCACGTGTATAACAAAAGTATGACTTTATGCACTGGTGTATATCCATTGCATGGTGTTGCTTCCACTGTAAAAAAATGTATTTATGGAATATTTTGATGTGTAATACCCTGTATATAACCTGGTACAGTTATAATAATAATACATTAGTTTGTATACTAGTGGCCAAAAACAGTATTTATAACATCGGTGAACTATGTACGAGCAATCGTGCCATACACCATTTGAGGACTACCATGCAGTAGTTAGCAGCACCAAGTGAGCATGTGAAACCTCTGATAGTGAACTCTCTAAAGTAGATTACCTCTGTTCAGTGAACTTCCCTTAGCCCTCTACCCATTCCTATAGAAAAAGTATGGCGTATCTCCCCCTCCTTAAAACAAACACCAATTTTCTGTACTAATAACTAATGCAATGCATGATATTTGGAGGCAAATTATAAACAACCTCCGAAGGCAAACAAAATGATTTGTGAATTGCGAACCTGGTCCCAATTGTTCTCAGTTTAGAGGTTCTATCTACTGTATCGTATAAAATTTTGCACATGTCAGAGAGTTCTGGCGATTTCATCTAATAACCCCAACATCAGTTGGGCAATCACCTCCTACAATACTCATAAACTGTGCCATGCTGAGACCATGCATCACAGATCTTTGCCCCCACTAATTATTGACCTTTATGAATAATAATGTTTGTGTCATTTCTACAACATCATTCAATATGAGCCAAATATAGATGACAACAATATTTTACATTTACACCATGGTCCTTGCTTGTTTACAAAAATATGTTGGTATTAGTCCTGCATGAAGAACCCCAAATCAGATATCCAGAATTTCCCACTCAACAGCACACACATCCTGCAGTGATCCCACACGTAACTGGTTGCCGCTGTACTGGAGTGATCCCAGATGCTGCCGCTGTACTGGAGTGATCCCAGATGCTGCCACTGTTCTGGTGCGACCTATCAATAATTAGACAAGTCTCAACTGATGGTAGTGTTTTCTCTAAAATAAAAAAAACAACAAAAATAATAAATACAATGTAAAAAAGCAAACAAACAACAAATAAACAACAACAAAAAACAACAACAACACAACAACAATAATAAAAAAACATTAATCCTTTCACTGCTGTAGATGCCATATGGTGTTCTGAATTTCGTCAGCGGTTCTCCGTATTAAAAAAATTGATTATCCAATATAACATTCCCATTTCTTGTTACAGTAGACCCTCAATTATCCGAACACCTCAGGACCGAGGGTTGTTCGGATATTTGAAATGTTCGGATATTCGAAATAAGTCATTTTGAATGGGGTCTTAATCTCTTATCTATTTAATGCACAGCAAAATTCCAATGAATATCATTATAATTCCAAAAAATGGTGTTCGGATTAGCAAGAGCTCGGATAAACGGGGTTAGGATAACTGAGGGTCTACTGTATTATGTTGCTCTGACATAGTACTTCCTGTAATTAAAAAAATCGAAATGATAGCACAGGTGTTTAGTTGTTGTTGTTTTTTACCATTAAAAGAGTTGTCTGTCTGCCCGAAATATTTTATAGTACAAGGTTTGAGAAGCCCAGAATCCATCAAGTAGAAGACGAATAAGCCGTGTACTCTGTCTGAACTCCATAGCAGCTCTGAGGTCATCAATAATTGAGTTTCAGTTAGTACCGTTGGTAACGGTAAGTCTAAAGTTATAGCTATTCTTTGTGCGGACTAATAGACTTTTTTTTCATCATAGTAAACAGTCTGACTTGCTTTTAAAATATTTCTCTTGCTAAATGTCTGTGCAGCAAAAAACAAAACAAAAAAACCCAACAACTTTATTACATTTTCATGTTACCAAAATGGCTATCATAAACTCGGCAGTGAAAGGGTTAACAACAAATATGGAACCCCCACCCACACAAAAAAAGAAACAAACAAACAAACAAAAATATCCTCTCTCCAGCCCAATTATTTTCATTCATAAGTATGTTAGTGGGTGTGGTCTGTCATTGGAAAGTTAGGAACTATATTAAGGAGGGAGGGGAGTGTGGGTGGAGTGTGTGTGCCACATTACGTACAACAAAAGTAAATTCAACATTTGCACTTGTCTAACTTTATTTGCTGTCTATTAGAATTTACCCTTTCAACAACACACCAGAGTTGAGGTAAAATACTCAAAATCATTTAATTGCAATTGAAAATACTGCTCTCTTCAAATACAATTTGCAAATACAAATACTTGACTTCAGAATTGTATTTAATTAGAATTGCAAATACTTTGAAAATACGACAGTGTCATGTGTACGTCACATACGTTATCTGCTGTCACACACACATATATACATGCACATACACACACATGTACATACACATGCGTGCGCGCACACATATGCACATGTACATACATACATACACATGTACATACACATGTGCATGCGCACACACACATGCACACACACACACACACAGTGACCTCCAATGAAATATCCAAATGGTATTTCCACTTTCCTTTTCCCCAGGAATTTTTGAGGGGCTTGCCCATGTTTTCTCTCGCCTCTTTTCATTTCAGCAATGCACGTATTTCAAACTTTAATTTTGCTAGTTTTCAATACATTGCAAATACATAAAACTCAGATTCTCTCAAATACAATTACATTGAAATTACTGCAAAAAATATATATTTAATTGCAATTAAATATAATTACAATGTATTTGACTGAACTCTGCCACATACCACTCGCCTCTCCCTGGCCAGTGCTTTAATAGTGAGTGTGGTGAAGGAGATCACTACCGTCAATTTGCTTGAAATGGCACAGCAGAGGAACAACTTCTATTGCTGGCCACATAATTGACAAGGAATACTTGTTCGTGTATGCAATTTAAAACCTGGGTGTTAATATTTATCAGAGATACGGACAGATTGGGTGCTGTCGTGATAGTGGGTACCTACCCCGTAGAATACAATAATAATAATAATAACCATAATAATGGGCAAGCACGTGAAGCGAGTGAATTCAGCTGCCTTTAATTCTTGCGTGAGCGTCTTAAGAATCCTAATGAATTAATGTTTGTGTCTATAAAAGCTGGCTATCCTTGGGGTAGACGTGAAGACTTGAAATTTAGTTTACTTTGTCGATCAACAACACATAGTCGATTATAAGACTTATCGTAAGACTGCACTACCGTATCAGCATCATTACAAAACAAGTAGCTAGATCACTATAACTTCTACCACTTAACAAAGTGAAGCAGATTGTAAGAGCTCCTGATAAAATACTATTATTAAATGACAAGTGCACTTTGACCTCAAAGTGCTGCTAAATTTCAACTTTAGCGTGAGTGTGAAACACTATACTTGGGCTTAAGAATCTAAAGAACAAAAAATGATGCTATTTAGCCTATTGATCTATGGACAAAAATTAAATTTTTGAATATGCTTTTTTTTTTGTAGCTTGTGTTCAAAGTACCTAAAGCAGTGAGGATGATGAGTCACACACACACAAAGTCTTCAAGCAATATGCTGCATGAAAAAAGTGTCAAATGTTCTAGTAAGGTTAATGACTTTACAAGTCAGAGGGTAAGGGGAAACAAGATTCAGCTAAGGGGGGACCAATGCCCCCCCCCCCTTAAATGAAGCCCTGCTTGCGGCGTGCATACGTGTGAGTCTGTATGTGTGTGTGTTAAGTTTCCCCACACCTCAAAATTTGTATTGTTTCAATTGCAAATTCAAATGCTCTCTGTAAATATATTGTGTTGTGTTGAAGACAAAAAACAAAGCTGAACATTCCACTATTATCATTTCACCATCACTCCACATTAGCTGGCACGCACAATTCTTCCTTCATTTTACATGCGTATTCACATATCACCTTCTGTTGCTCATTGCATCATTTCTAACTTCTCATTGTTACACATACGTCAGTATCCATACTCATCAAACCACAGCTAAAATAGCATAACTAGTCCCTGGCTACATAGTTAGTGGGAGTCCAATGCAGGGGGAACCAATTCCAATAAACAATCACTGTCTAATCACTATGAGTGAAAGTCTCAGATAACAACCAAGAGGCCAGCCTTTACGACCTGACTCATCAGACGTTGACCGTGCATGAGTATTTCCCTCTTCATGTTGGGATGCAATGCTAGTTATGCAAGTAGTGTGATCTGTGCATGTCACATATGTATACATTCTGCGATCTCTTCCTTATAATCATGATTGCTGTATTATGACTGATCTCCTGTGAACAGTCATATACTGACATGATCACAACAACACTTGTCAGTTTACTCTATACTTTCCAGTATAGAGTAAACTGGCTCAGTGCTATCTATATAATAATACATTTGTGTGTCAGTAACAACGATGGTGCGTATTCATGAATAATTCATGAGCTTAAACAGTTTGGTAAAGAAGCAAAAGATTCGCAAAACCAAGTCCACAATCATGATAGAAGGACAGAAAGACTCAGAAGCAGGAGAGAGAGACTAAGGAGAAGGGACTCCATGACTAACTGAAGAGAGGAAACGAGGAGATAGAAAAGCCGAGATAGTTCATGAAAAAGGAGAGCAGGAGAGAGAAACTGATGTAACCTTAACCAATTGGTAGAGGATGATAATGAATAAAAATAAATTATGCTACCTGCATTTACTCTGCAATACATCAAGCGCCACTGTGTGGTGGGGTACTTGCTAGTGATTGTTAATGTTGGACCAAATTTTCCCGTCAAAACTTGCTATTAATATTAGGTCATTTACACAGTATGAAATGGTATAACCATGGTATAGTTAGACCATGACAATTCGGGATAAATGCCCTTTCCGGGATGGAGCGATAATTTTTCAAATCAATGGTTTAACTATTATTTACTTACTATGTATGAGGAATTATCGCTGATAAAAAAACCCTGATCCTGAGGAGGAAGCCCTAGGGAGAGGTTGGTTATCTAGCAATAATTACAAAAGTTGCTGTGGTTTAACTATTTTACATCACAGTTATTGCAAACTTAGATTGCATCAATTAATCTAACCATTTGATTTTGTCTATTCCTGTTGAAAATTCTGCCAGGACGTCAAAGGCATCTTGAAAAGTCTTCACTGATTCAGTGTTTCTGGAATGCTTTATCTTCACACAATTCTAAACCAAATAAATAATATAGCCATTCTACACTAAGCCATATATTCATAACTTACTAATTCTTGTTGCATAGTTAAGCCAGTATCATCAGCAGCTTCTTCCAACACATGCGGACATGCCTATGCTTTACTGAAACACCAGTCACCCCAACTCCGAATAGAGCATTTAAAAGGGAAGTCTGAGCAACACTAAATGCTTTCCCTAACCTGTCCAGCGACGTCGGAAGCTCGATCGCAGCTATAACAGCTCAAGACCCACGCTCTGTAACGCTTACTTCCCAGAAAGCAAAATGGAGCTCACTGCGTGGGTGGAAAGGACTAGGTTGGAGGTGTGGCTAGGCACTTTTTGGGGGGTGGTGACGACCAGTCTACGCGCATGGGCCAGGAAAGATTCCAGTTTCACCCGATATTTCCCATCCAAGGCTTCCAGGAATCTTCGATACGTTCTATCGCAAAATATTCCTGAACCGGGTGATGGTCTAGGGGTGGGTGGAAGGGTGGGGCATCCGTGTGGAGCATGCCTCACCTACCAGAACGCAAGCGCAAATTGTGGGCGGCGAAAAAAAAAGTGGGCGGGATGCGTCTGAGGCTTCACCTTTTCCATTTTTACTTGCGGAGGGGTGCACTCGCCAAACACTCTGTCTGAAATTCGTTCACTTATTAACTCGCGGTCTCAAATAGGCCATCAAGAATTGAACAGTGATCGATCAGTAGGAAGACTAAACGGATTATAAAGTCACTTCAACAAGCTAGTTTAACGTCTAAAACCTACCCTGTACCCTGTACGGGACATTATTCCTTATGGCCGCTAGGTTTGCCAGATCTAGATCCTTCAAGGATGACCCACAGCTTCGCTCTTTCTTTCTCAATGAAGTGACTACCACTGGAAAAACTCTGGGCGTAGGTTCTTATGGCTCAGTAGTTGAGGTATGTGAAGCTTATTATCAGAGATATCCAACTAAGCTTTGCGTCAATTGTTAATTATGTGTTCATCTTTATCATATTTTGAAGACACATTTGAGAGTAACTAAGTTTGATTTATCACATACAAAGAAGTATACCTTATTTAACTCTCAAAAAATAACCCTTGATTATTTTTTTACTTGTTTGCACTTAGCTACTTCATTACTCCGGAAAGTCTTCTGTAGAGTGTAATTTTATCTTAGTACTTTGATTTTATCTCAAATGACAGTATTTTTTGAAAGTCATTTTAGGATATTTTTTTTTGAATTTGTATTATATATTATACATAACAAATATTAAAAATGAATATTAAATACAATATGTGCAGTATACATAATGTATAGAGTTTATATAAATTTTATTGATAGGTTAAATACGAGGAAACTCTCTGTGCTGCTAAACGTATGCATGAGCTATTGTTGGATCCTAATAATGAAGGAGTTCGAGAGACTATAGAGACGTATCGAAGAGAATGTCAACTCATGGCAGGTCTCCGACATCCTAACATAACACAGTTCCTTGGTCTGTGTATCCTGGACGGTTCCAATCTACCTCTCCTTGTGATGGAGAGACTAGAAATGAGTGTTGACGACCTGCTGGAGTGTTCTCCTAATATTCCTTTAGCAGTTAAAGTATCCATTCTCACTGACACAAGCAGTGGACTAGTGTATTTGCATGGCCGAGCTCCTCCAATAGTACATAGAGACCTAACAGCTAGGAATGTCCTCCTAACTTCATCTCTGTGTGCCAAAATCACAGACTTGGGCAATTCTCGCATGGTGAATTTTAGACCAGGTCAGCTAGCACAGACTCTGACTAAGACTCCAGGGACCACTGTGTACATGCCACCAGAGGCTCTCAGCGAGACCCACAGATATGGACCATCTCTAGATGTGTTCTCATTCGGACATCTTGCTCTGTTTACATTGACACAGGTAAATGATTTATTATTACAATGTGTGCCATTTTAGCTTTAAAATTTTGTAGTTTTAGTTTTTAGTACACAGTGTTCAATAAGATGAAAATTTTAAGGATATTAGCGGCCATTTTGCACATTTATTGTAGTACGTAAATTATTTAAATAAATAATAATGAATAATAGTGATAAAGAATAAAAACAATGGATAGAAAATATTATTGTTGTTTAGTCATTGCAAGTCACGGTTATCCACAAAGTAGTACGCTTGTGTGTTAGTAACAAAGACGACAATGGTGACCAACGACAGTGCATGTATTCAGGAATAATTCATGAACTTATCTGAGTTAGTAAAGTTTGGTTAAAAACAATGTGAGGAAAGAAGCTATCTTGCACATAAAGGACAAAGATACTGGGGAGCAGGAGCGGTAAATAGAAAAGAAGAGGAGAATCCGTGAGTTAGAAAAGAGGAGATGGGATGGCTGAAAAAAAAAAAAGATGAATAGAACTACATTATCATACTGCACTACAAGTTAGTACATCAGGCGCCACTGTGTAGCGATGTAATTGCTAGTGTTTACAATGGCTATTGCTACTGCTTTTGTTTGTGGTATTTGCTAGCCTTTTTTTTTTTACTTATTATAATTGAATATTGTGTATAAAATGTTAATCTCTTAAACTTATGTTCATTATGTACTTTTATACTTAATGTCAGGTGTTTCCAGGTTACCTGCTGTCCAGTACATATCCCAATCCTTCTAATCCTGACCAGCTCATTGCTCGTTCAGAAGTGGATCGTCGTCAGACTTACATGGCCACATTGGAAACCACATGTGGTGCATCTCATCCAGTGCTACTAGATCTTGTGAGACAGTGTCTTCACAACACTCCAGAGAGAAGGCCATCCAGCCAGGACCTGCTGGCTAGACAACGGGGTGTGAAGTCAGAGGTAGAGGGAACCTACGGAGGAGGAACGAGGAGACAACTCAATATTGCCAGTGTCCTGTATGTGAAGGAAATGAAGAATAAAGACAAGCAGATACAAGAACTCAAGGTAATTACTAGACTCACATAAGTATAGGGGTGATACAATAATGAATATATTATTAAGGCAATATTCTTTACTTTAATATATTTGATAATTAGAATACAGAAATTGTATGTGGCACTAGTAACTCGTTAATAAGTGGGTCCTGTTCACAGATATATACAGTATATATATATGTGACCGTCTACAGGAAAACCGAGCACAACGCGGCGTGCTTAAATATCGAGAAAAGATCGATCGATTTCTAAAAAATGTATTGTTTCAAGCCGACAGAAGGGAACGGTTAGGTCTATTATAGTGGGAACGACTTAAGCTACGATGATAAAACTTGGAGAGCTCAATATCTGGACGCCGACAACTCTGTAAGTGCAAAAAAATTTTTTTCGAAGGGTGCCGCGTTGTGCCCAGTTTTCCTGTAGACGGTCACATATACTATTGTATTTGTCTTGATTTCTGATATCTAGGCATCAAAGAACAGTTATAGTTCACATGTTAAGACGCCAATTAAATATCTTTTTAACATAACCTTTTGACTCCTTTTTATTAAAAAAACGGTCGAGTTTTTTTAATTACATATTTAAGGGAAAGGGGTTGTAGTGCCATAGTCACCACTCGTGGCAACTGTTTGACTTCAAAAGCAAAAGAAAAAAAACAGGCATTTCTATGGAATTACTGACAGGTTTGAGCCTAACCTTATATTAGATATTAGGACATACTTACTACTGTAGTAGCCATGAACCTGTGTAAAGGCAGCTAAAATATATTATTTGTTAATTAAAACGTTTACTTTATGCTATTCTTTAGCTAAGCAGTAGCTGTAACACACAACACTTTCACACACACTTGTTCACTTAACACAAGACTTACCTTCGCGGTTTGACTATTAGACAATTAATTTTCAAGTAAGAACAACAGTGTTGCGTAGAGCGTATAACTATGACAAAGAACGCATTAACTTACCACCACCACTAATTCAAATAGATATAAACTTCAGCAAGTTTGTAAGTTTTAACTGCACCCGCAAAAGAGAGTTCAAACTGGTGAACAATTCAATTCTGTTGGATTAAATGGTTATAATCGATAAACCACAAGGTTTTGTTCAGTGAAATTTGGGACGGGGTTGAACACTAAGCTAACAAATAATGCGAGACTGTCAAAGTACTAATGATATACATCAGGGTTTTTTTTAGGGGGGGGCAGGGGGGGGCATTCGCCCCCCCTAGAGGATTTTGTGCCCCCCCTTGAGCATTTGAAATGCATGCACTCTGACACATGCATGCCCCCCCTTGCTAACAAAAATCTCTATTTTGCCCCCCCTTAGCAATTTTTCTAAAAAAATCCCTATACTTCCACATATATACAAACAAACAAAAAAAACATCCCATTGTTCAATTTGGTTACCCCTGATAGTGTCTCGCTTTTTTCGTTTGCTCACCAATAATCCATTACAGGAAAATAATATGAGAAACAAGAACTATATTTGCCACATTATAGGCTATGTGTGTGTACATGTATGTTGAATGCATGTTTTTAAGCTATTTTTTGAAGATCTACATAATAGAACGCTATAGTCAGTAATGATGACTACAACGAAGAGATATGTGTTCATGAATAATTAAATAGTGAGCCTCATTAGTAAAGTGCCTGTTCATGATTCAACTGTTTACCAGGATTACACTATTATCTAACCTCATCTCAAACAATGGTTTTTGTTCCACATGAAGAGGTCAAACCAGTTACTAGTCTAGTTGTCTCTCTCTCTCTTTCTCTTGTTATGTTTTGTATAATCAATGATAGTTTGTCTTCATTTGACTCTTTGTTTTGAGGAAAGAACTTAGCTAGCTAGCTACTTTGAGTAAGTCGAGGATAAGTTAGCAATTATAGTCCTGGATTTTGGTATTCAGGAGACGTTTGACAGGAAAGAACTCTACAGTGTCACAACAAACAAAAATTGTATAGCAACATTACATTCAGTAGAAGGCGATTCAAGAATAAAATATTCCTCCCCAAACGTAGAGATATTGGCAAGGAGAGGATGATGAAAGTTTTAAAAGGGAAAATATGGTTTCGCAACAATAGATGGACAGAGAAACTGAGAAAATAATATAGGAGAAGGGAATCCATATCTCAGGAAGAAAGAGAGCTGGAGAGGGAGACTGATGTAGCTAAACCAAGGGGTAGGGAATAATAAATAGGTAAAAACAATACCCTATGCTAGTGCATACAGGATTTGCAAAATGTACACATCAGGTGCCACTGTGTGGGTAGAGATAAATTTTTTAACACTTGTGGAAGTATTGAGATTATTAATTTAAGTATGTATTTTGTGATAGACATCTGAAGAAAAGGCTGCAGCAGACATCACTGAGTTAATGACTACAAATGAGAGGTTGGAAAATGAGAATCAGCAGTTACGAGCAGACTTACAGATAGTCCAACAAGAAAGTGAACGACTGAAACAAGAAAATGTAGACAAACAATCAGTGATGGAAAAACTGGAACAGGATAGAAGAGACCAACAAATAGCCCTGGACAGACTGCAACAAGACTACAAAATAGCATTAAAGAAACTTGAACATCAGACAGAAAACAAGAAACCTCTGGATTTTCTGGAGGCTAAAGTGACAAAGGTAAAACTAGTAATAATAAAGAGAATAAGTTACTAGAATACTAAGGATGTCTTGCAAAATTTATATATAGCAATATACACAATAGTGTAAACATAAAGTAATTGGACCTCTAATTTAAAGGCAATGATGAGCAAGTACAGTACATTAATGTTACAAGATAGCTGCTTACAATAGACAGTAACTTAAGTAACTTCAGTAGTTTAAGTTGAAGATTATTAATAACTGAAATTAAGATTAGCCAGATTAATTTGCAACATAGCTGGTGTTGTTTATTATTTGTGATGAGAAATTTTAAATCACTTTCATTCGTTTATATCTTTAACTTTAGTTGCTTCGGAGGCAATTAACTCTCAGCATACGTATGTGACAGGATTTTAGTTGTGGTAGCTTCTGTGTTATTCTTTTGGCCTTGAGTTGAGGGTTTGCACTTTAAGTTCTTATTTTATTTAAAGTTGCTTGCAGTCTATCTGCAGTGATGTAGGACGATATTTCAGTATGGGTTGGCTCAAAGGATATGTGTTTGTTGTTATCTGGTGTTCATGTTAGGAATAACATTATTGTAGACTTTGCCTAAAAAATTATGTCACCGATCTAGTTGAAGAACAATATATATATAAGGAAACAGTTCCATGGCATACTAGAATTGTATAGTATTGGATGTTTACACAATAGCAGTGGTTGTTGCTTTGGCAGATAATAAAACAAAAACAACAACAACAATTCATGATAATATAATTTATAAACATCATAATATGATGATATTTAAAATTATTATTAGTAAGTAGCTATTTGACCAGTATGTAAACAGAACCTTGACAACTGTGATGCTAAACTTTATTTCAAACTATATAGACAGTTATGAGCAATGAATACATAAAGTGATATAGTTGCTATGTTTGTTGTACAATGTTGTTGTTGTTTAGACATTTCCTCTCCAGTTAGACTGGAGGCGTGGTCCTGACATGCCAGTGGCTATGACTGGATACATCCAATCAGTAGAGATAAATGATACAGTGTATGTTGGAGGAGGAGGGACTAAAAGAGGTGAGGATGTCTGCATAGTGATGGCCTACAACACACGGTCCTGCCAGTGGCACACTCTACCTCCATACAGTACCTGGTGGTTTGCTATGACTACCATCAACAACAAACTTGTTCTGGTGGGAGGAAGAAATAGAGATGGCTCTGATAGCAGTAAGCTAGGAGAGTGGCAGCCTGACAGCAACCAGTGGACATGCCCCTTCCCTCCTATGCCTACACCTCGCTATGGGCCTTCAGCTACTTCATATAAACATTGGCTGGTGGTGGCTGGTGGTTACCATGGATACTGTTTACAAACTGTTGAGGTACTTGATGTAACCAACATGCAGTGGTCCACTGGACCATCTACACCAACACCATGGAGAATGGTGAAGTCTACTACAATAGGAGATGCCTGGTACCTCATGGGGGGAGCGTGGGAGAAAGTTTGGCAGAATAATCCTGATGTCTATAGTGTATCTCTGGAGGCTCTTGTTTCACACTCCTCATCAGACAGTTCCAACATATGGAACAAACTACCTTCACTCAACTGTACCTTGTCCTGTCCACTCAACATTGGAGGATCTCTACTGGCAGTCGGTGGTAAGGACATGACGAGTGGGAAGTCAGTGTTCACCATCCAGCGCTATGTCCCTGAGACTAATACCTGGGTTCAGGCTGGACAACTACCACATGCAGTATATGACTGTACCTGTATCATGACAGCGGGCAAGGTCCATGTTATGGGAGGATATGATGATAGACAGACAAGACTTAAAGTATTGTTTATATCACTATAGTATAGTAAATACTTTTTTTTTCAGATATATTTTTTATAAAAAAAAAATTGCAAGAAAATAGAATAAAAGCACTGACTGTTTGGACTATAGCCATTGAAATAATAACCCAAGAAACCCTTTACCAGGATGCAGACATTCTAATAGCATGCAGGAAGTTGCTAATCAGCTGTAAGAAAAGAGTCGCCTATGTCTATTATGAATAAGTACTGCGGAAGCTATTACAATACCAGTCAGCCCATGAAAAATGAAATAGACACTTACTTGTACCTGGCCTAGCAACAACATCCATTGTACGAGTCCTAAGAGAGAGGAGTTGTTCGTAGACTACGCAAAGAGAAGTAGCCCAAAGAATTGATAATTTTGAAGATGGCATTAGAAATAGAACCTTCCCAGTGGGGAACGGACAACGTTTTTGACGAGTCTTCCATTTCTCCGTCGTATTCCTCTCGGAGAAGTAAGCTGGGTAGCTCTAACCTTGAAGTCTTCATCGAAGAAGAGCACTTGGACGGAGGGGCATTGACAACGTCTGGTCAAGGTGTTTTGACTGTGAGCACAGCTACTGCTAGTTCTGGGAGTGCTACCAGTCCTGAGCACGTATCTAATGGTAATGGTGCAGTAAGTATGAGAAGAGGAAACAGCCAGTCTGCTACCAACTTGGGGTTACATGGTGAAGCTTCTAGTGAGTTACTCTAACACACAAATGTGGAGTATAAGCATTTTAGGAAAGGCATGTTTAGAAGCATTGTTGATGAGGCCATTGGATTGCTGTTTTATATTTTATGTGTTACATTAAAATTGTTAATGGGAGTAGTCGAATGAGATACATAATTATTGATATAGAAATAGTTGGAAATCACACTTGACTGTGTTCAGTAAGGGGATCCATTTCAACTTCGTACGTATGTCATTGTGTCCTCCTTGTCGATGCCAGTGTAGTATAATTCTTGAAACTTTCTCACCTAAACGTGTCTGGAAAGAAGAAAAGAAAAAAAGTGAAAAATCTTTTTTGCTTGTTTTTTTTTCCTTTACTTTTTTCCAGGCCCCATGAGGTGAGAAAGTTTCAATCTAGTTTGTATGAAGGGTCAGAACTTGATAATAATTTTTTTGTGTGATTTTTATGGAAGTTTAATTTGGTGCTGATATAATTTGTCAAGTCATTTATTTTTGACATCCTCTTGCTTCCTGGTGGGTGTGTGTGTCTAGTTTTAGAGACAAAGAGGATATTTCAGGTTGGATACTCTACCATCCACTTAGAGATAGTGTTGGTAATAGAGTTTGCCCTTTATAGTTGTTCACCTTATTAGGTTGTCAAGGTGAGGTGTTAATTGAGTGTTGTGGCATGGCAGTGCATAAATAAAGGACTATGGGTGTGAGTTAGTATGAAACCAAGTAGGTAAGGTGTATTGTATGATTATAATGAATGGAGGGAGACCGTTGTATATCCACACTATATGGTTGACATACAATCTGATCTGGTCCTCCCAGGATGGACTGGTGTAGGTGTTAATGAGGTGTGAACTCATCATGTTATCAATTTCAAGTTCGTGTGTACGTCGACTTGAAAATTATATTTTATCTTTTTTTTTTTTTTTAGTTTGCAATTAACAATAATATTGTAGACTTTTTATCTGAGATAATTGTGTCTAACAACTTGAGAGTATTACTTCTTAAAAACTCTAATTGATAATGTTTATGGTTTGGATTTGTTACAATGTATCATATATAGGTGCACAATCTATAACTGTTTCTATAAGTTGTGGTAATAAAAGTCTACTTCTTAGGTTTATTTAGTCGGGTAGTGTTTATTTCGCTAATGGGTGGTCAAGTTAACTGTTTCATTTTCAGGAATTATGTATTGGTTAAGGGTGGAGACCCATCCGGCCCACGCATTTTCCTCCGAAATTGATGTTGAAAAAAAACGTTGCTAAGGCAAGAGTGGCAACTACTTAATAGCTGAAATTACTTTAGGTCTTGAGGTCTCTCTGTACACCAAAATTCAGACCCTAAGCATTTTTCTAAGCGGAGTTAGGAGCGGTTTAATTCTGAGGACGTTTCGAGTAGTTTCTCCGCAACCGTTCGAGCTTTTCTGCCTATTCAAGACTCTACGGGCTCCTCATATTGTGTCCTAACTACCTACGTTTAGCTTTTAGCTATAACAACTTTACTTTTCTAAATATCCGAGTGATAATGACAATTTTGCTTCCCGGCGCGCAATTGACCAAATCTAAACGTAGGCCTATTCAACTTACGTCACTGAATAGCTATTCCAAGTTTAGACTGCATCCCGTGACCCCTTCTAGCTCAAAAATACTGGCCGCGAATTCACCCTTTTCTGCAGGCCGCGCGAACTGCAGCTAAGTCAATCCGAAGTGCGCGTGAAACTATAACGCCCCCCTCAAGCCCGGATGTGGTGCAGTGTACGCCCCGCCCACCAAAGATCGCCCGGCAGAACTAACTTTCTTTGAAGCTCGACGTAAGAAGAATGCCGCTGCAAATCTTCGTTAGTACTAGCTGAGTGTGGATCCGCTGCAGTTTTCTAATCAAAGGCAGTGAGCAGTTCTAGACAGGCTCTATATATTCGTCTACACCGACTGTTGCACCGGGTAAGAGAGATAGCTAGTAGTGTAAGAAGAATTAGTTGAAGAAATAGTATTGTAGCTATAGCCTTAGTTATGCTTGCTACTTTGTGTTAACTCATTTTGTTTACAACTGTGAGCGTAAATAATGTTTATTTTAGCTGGAAATGATATACTCCTGTAGTATGTATGTGCTGACAAGACTTATTTAGCTCATTATTTTGTATGTATGTATGGACATCTAGGTGAAATCTCCTGTGAGGTAGTGGCTCTGAAAAGAGCCGGGTAAAAAACAACAACAACTATTTTCTTTGGCAGAATTTAAAGTGCTTGGACAGCTTCTCCTGGAGGGATTTACTGTTGATGCCTCGATCCTTCAGAGTACGTACGAATTCTTGTCGGTCCTTGCATTCACATTTGAGCTGTTCCAAGTCTCCATAGCTCAATCCAATGGTATCAAGTTTCTTTGCCTGAGCAGAAGTGATGTTATGCTTGCCCAAGGATTTGATCAGGCTTGTTGTGCGCTGGAAACATCTTTTCTGCTGGATCCACATATCTCCCTGGTTCCTTGGAGAACGGATCATTAGATGTGCCAAGCAGTGCACAAGGAGTGGATGAGTGACCACAGCTTCCAATGCTTGAACATCTGGCAAAGCTCTATGGGCTCCTATAATTTATATTGAGGATCATTATACCCTAAAACGTTTATAATTGTTACCTTCTATGTCAGTCCCAAGAAAATGTTTGTGAAGACTTCCAATGCCAAGTCCTCGTCCAATAAGGTTCTTGTCTCCATCCTTCTTCATCTAAGACAAAAAAAAACATCATGTTGTGTTGTTGTAAATTATGGATATAAACCTTTCGCAGCAGTGGTAAAGTGTCACTAAAATGAATATTCTGGTCCTCAAAGACAGAGAGAGCCAACTGCCTCGGACGTCGCTCTACTTCTGCCAGCAGTACCGGGAAGTCAAATGAGAAGCCATTGTGGGCTACCAAGACTACATAAAATGTAAGTTTAAAAAATCATTATTACATAATTGTATTATTGACAATTACATACCAGGATAATGTACAGTATCTGTGTTGTCGCTGACATACTCAGTTGTTGATTGCATCCAGTCGAGAAACAATGGCAAAACTTCTGATAAGGGCTTCTCATTTCTTATCATTGTTGCGGTTATTCCAGTCACTTTAGTTACTGGAGCACACAAAAATATTAATACACACACACACACACATATATATATAATTATATATATACATACATACATATATTCACAGGCATACATGCATACAGGGTATCAGAACTAAATTTCAGGGAGGTCAAATCAACATTTTTTATACGTGAGGGGAAGGGGTTATCATTGCTATGAAATTGATGAAAATTTGAGGGCAAATGTTTTCATGAAGGCCATAATAGTTTCAGGAAGGAGGTGAAGGCTATGTTTCCCCTAAAATCCCTTCACACACACACGCACACACACACACCCATACACACACACACACACACACCCATACACACACACACACACACACACACACACATGCATACATTAATCATACATACCAGTTGCTGAAATATGCTTGGAAGTCTTTACCAGGCATGAAAAAGACCCATTACTGAGAGGCACAGGACTGGCAATGACCTTGGCAGCAATGTCGGTAATATGGTCATTATAGATACTCAATCCTGTTGTTTCGCAGTCATATAAAAAGAAGAGTGGCTCTGAGTCATTAGTGACCTCCTCATCATGCTCATTTTCCTCGGTATCCTTGTCCATTATGTCCTGGGAAATATCTGCTTCATTCCTTTCACTTGCCAAAGAAACACAATCACCCTGTCCATCCCCAACATAATCTCCAGTGATATTCCCTAAGCCCCGAATAGATTCCATAAATGATTTCTCCCTCTCGTATCTGGCTTTTTTGGCCTTTTTCTGCAGATTCCTGCGAGTAGGAGGACTATGTGTAATACTAACAATCAAGAAGTGTGAAGTTATACCTCTTGTAGAGATTTTCCTTGGATGAAGCCTTCTGCCGCTTCTTCTCCCAATCTGCCTGTTCCTTGAGAATGGCTCTCACAGCATCCACGGGGATATCAATTCCCATTGACACCAGGCAGAAAGCCCTCCACACAGGACCCAAGTTCTAATACAAAGTTAGTTCAGAAAATAACATACATGTAGTAATATTGTTTTCCTGTAGTTCGAGATTTGAATTGGGTATGAGTATGTTATAAATTGTAACCACATTCGCACACTATAATCACATCAACTTTCTTGTCATCATCACCGTCATCATTTTTATTGATTATTATTGTTATTATTTTGTGATTATGTGACCATGATAAATACCTTGTGGCAAATGGCCATATTGGTTTTGCACACATAGTGCTTATGGCCCAGATCTGTCCGTTTGCCCCTGTACATGAGAGCTAAGCCATGAAAGCCTTCCACAGCATTTGTGGTTAGTCGACCATGGTCCGATATGTAATCCTGAGGAGATGCTGCCATTGTGTTTAGTAATGTCCTGAAGCTGTCGGCCTGGGCCTTGCAGTTAAAAAACTGCTTGCTTTTGAAGGCTGTGCCATCCTGATCGAACTGAATACATGAATTGGGTAATTATTATTATTATTATTATTATTATTATTATTATTATTATTATTATTATCATCATTACTATTATTACTACCTTATTGTGATGACACCATTTGGATGTGTGGTCGTCAAGGCAATAATGTGAATAGAAATTCACAATGGCTTCCGAAAAAGATGCTAGGGGGTCTTCGGCCTTTTGAACGTCATCAGATGCAATGAGGTTACTTAGTGAACCCTTACAATGGTTTAAAAATTCCTCTGGCATCCGCTTGCAGTGAAACTTGCTGGTTCGACACTGAAATATAAAATTTTAAAAAAACATAACTAACATTGAATATTTCAAAGGCACAATATACCTCGCACTTGTTCTTTTTTAATTTCTCCAGCTGTTTGTGGAGATTTTTTGTACAATGATTGGAGCAGTAGGTCACTGTCCCTTCTGGAAAGTGCCTGCAAAAGATTGCATTTGTGGTGGAGTCCTTGTCTGTGACAAGTTCTTTGATCACAAAATCTGCTCCATTCACTTTGCTGAGCACTTCCTCCAGCATGTCCCCCTCAGCTCCACCTGAAGTTCCCTCCCAATTGTGTCCTGGACCTGTTTTGGTTCGATGGGTAAACCATGCCACACCTCCTCCATAGTAATCATGGATGGTAGCAGAGGAATTATTAGAGTAGTGCCCTCTAGTCAAGTAAAACCCATCAAAAGAAGCAACCCATTTATCTTTGTCTCCCCTTTCCTCTATTGTGTCTCTCACATGTTTGCAGGACCATTCTGCCAGCTGCGTCACATGAGGCTCCAACCGCTCAATAACTCGCTGCCATTGTGATTTACCGCAAGGTGGAAGACCGAGCCACCCACTCAGCTTAACATAATCAGCATGCAATTGTCCATTCAGCAAAAATGACAGGACAGTGTAGTGCTGATTCCATGACCAAGCTTTGTCATGGACACGAAGGATTGGTCCAGACGTCTGCAGTTGAATGACCGAGTTTTTCACGAAATGAGAGAGTCTGGAGACGTCGAATTTCAAATCATTCTGTTGAGCTATAGCTGATAGCTTCACAACTAACTCTTGGACCACTTCCTGAGGAGCTGGGGGAATAGAGGCAACTTCTGTGAAATTCACAACTGGATCAGCAGTCATGGGAGGCGGACTAAAAAATACTGGAGGGTGTGATTCATGTCGTGGAGCAGTAGGAGTAGCCAGATTATGAGAAGGTGGATCTGAGAGCACTTCTGGTGATGATTCCTCCTGCCGAGGAGTAGCTGAGACACCATGATCCGTGAAGGAAGAATCGTCAAGAGTATCAGCAGAACCCCCACCTGTTGCAGGGACCTGCTCCAACCTTGTGTCTATACATGATTTTTATTTTATAATATAGCTATGTATATATATATATTTTATTTTTTTATTTTTTTAATATTATTTTTTTTACCTCTTCTCAAAGCACAATTCCTTTTCCTCACTTCTGTGGCTGCACTAATAGCTCTCTTCCTTTTCCTGGAAGGCATGGGAAGTTTGCTGTTCAGATAGGTCAGTTGTAACAACAAAGTGGTCAAGCTAACCCACGAGTAGTCTAGAGTGGTTGGGGACTCACGCGGGCACTTTTCCCCTGCTACGCGCGCTAACATTGCAATAGGTAATTAAGTTTGCGAGAGGCACGCGGAGCCAGTTGGGGTGGGAAGATTTTCGTGGTTGATAGTACTTATCACTTCCCACAGCCTTGCCAACGGTTGCTATGGGTCTCCTCCCTTAAGGTAAAGTTACAATGGGGTAATTGACATAAAATTGTTCCATGCACTCTGTAAGAAATGATGGAGGGGTGCAAGCAGTTTGATGCTTTCTCTCTTTTCTTTGTTTTCTGTTTTTCAGTTCTCTTAAAATTCCATTATTTCCCACTAGCAAGGAAGAAGCCACAGAACCACAGTCAGTAGCTGTTGCTTGTGAGGCTAGGCTCATAAACCAGCACAACTATGTCATACAGTGAGATTCAGTCATACTGACCATTAACAGATACATATATGCAGAATACTGAAATACTTCATATACCAATGACTTCTATACCTGGCCCTATACTTTCATGATCCTATAGTACGTGTTTCAACCTGACTGAATTAGTAAGTACTTGAACTGGCAACCCATAGGCCTGTCAGTGGTACAAATGGGCTCTACTCAACACACACACACACACACTTGCACGCACACACTTGCACGCGCACACACACACACTTGCACGCACACACACACACACTTGCACGCACACACATACTCTTGCACACACACACTCACACATAGCCCCCAAAACGTCTATTTCAAGTCAATGTAACTCATGTGACCCATTAGAGCGTTGATTAAAAAAGAAGCATTATGTCCTACACCACAGATAGAAGCCTTGTCTGTGCAGACTACTGAAGTACATCATACTCCAATGGTTTCCTTACCTGGTCCTATATTTTAGTGGTTATTTCATTACTTATTCTACCAACTGCCTATAGCATGTGAATCAACTTTTACTGAACGACACTCCAGGGTTTAGTTGGCTTCAATTCATGGACCTGACAGTGGTTGTAAATAAATCTTACAAATGGTCTTTACTCTGAAAATATGCTCACACAGGCACACAAATTCACACACATATATACATACACTCATACGCACACACACACTCACACTAAGTCAGGTCAATGAAACTCAGGTGCGTACTCAAATAAAATTAACACTACTACTCGCCCTACCTGCTCATACACACACACACACATACATACACTTCAAACGAGTACAATTTACTCACACACACAGTATATGCAGCTTGGACAAGTCTTTGCATACAAACACACACACACACACTCACACTTTCAAGCCCAACTCTTGCAATTTTCCTTTTAGTTTTTCCATCTGCCTCCCACCAGCCCCACCAGTCCACCCAGCTGTGATTGGGGGCCTGGCATTTGATGGGGTGCAAATTCAAAACCTTTTATCATGAGACTGCAATGGTTCAGGTGTGACTTTGGGTGCCCGCAGGTTGAGTTGAAGACTAATTGTATTAGACCATTATTGGTCAGTAGTAAGTGCAGTTAGTTAAGCTATTATGGGTTCTTTCTTTGAATATCCTTAATAATACTTGACTACAGGAAATTCAAAGTTTTGCCCTGTGGTCCCAGTCAGTCATCCCCGCATGTAGTGCTATTGTTGATAAGATGTTACTTGGAAGGAAAGTTCATTTATGTGAGTGGCTGATCATCATAGTTACCTTGTCTTTAGAAATGAGCCCAGTGGCCCCCCCCCTCCTAATTGCCTATTAATCTGTATTACTAGACAATTCTCTATTGCTGTAGAATTCTGGTAGTGTAGGCAATAATGCAGTGAGATGATCATGAAACGTACAATATGATTAGTAAGACTGAATCTACCTACGTACCGGGTGAGTACATTTGGGACATTTAGCCGTTGATTGATCATGTGACTTTCTCTTCCGTAGTGTGAGTTTTGGGAGGCAATATTATATTTTATGTTTGATTGATTCAGTCAACATTTTTCAGACAATTTGAACAGAAACGCCGCCCACGCAATGAATTATATCCAGGAGATCACACACATTTTTCCTCTCATTGTATCTCTTTTTTTTGTTAGGGTTTTTTCCCCTTCTGTTATGGTGCTCATAACTTTTTATTACTTACGTGACATTGTTCCCTATTCTTTTTTGTTGTTGTTGTTGTTGGTTTTTTGTTTGTTTGTTTTTACACAAACTTTTTTAAATGAATGACTTCGGATTTTTCAGGAGTGTGGAATACAGTTTTTATCATTTTTTAGTTAGTTTTTGTGATTGCTTTTTTTTTTGTATGTTTCTTTTATTATTTTTGGTGCACTTGGTTTTAGTACTTTACTAACTGATAGTACCAGCTTATCTCATTGTTCGGTTTTGCTTCCTTCATTAACACTGACAAATTAATTGAATGAGAGAACTGAAATATTGAACTGCTAAAATTAACTTATAGGAAAAAATTAACTTATAAAAATCAATGGGTAAACAAAAAGCTGACAACCAAATGAACGAGTAAGTAAGTAGATAAATAAATAAATAAATAAATAAATAAATAAATAAATAAATGACATCAATAATAATAAAATTGTCAAACAAAACAAATAAATAAATAATAGATAACTAAATAAATACTAAGGATTAGGTGGTGATTGTTCCCAGGACAGAGGCAAAGTTCCCTCGCTGCACAGCCACTGAGATATGCGGGAAAAGATAGTCTCTAGCCCGTGGGTCTCACTCACTACGAAAAAAAAGAAAACAAACCAAAAAAAAACTAGCTTATTCCAGTGTAATTCTAGAATGGCTCAGGCCACGAAGTGGCTGCCAGCTATTCTGGATTATATGAAGAAGGTGAAGTTGAACATATCAACGTGTTTGGCCAGTTTTCCTACTCGAACAGCTAATTATTTGTCGCTTAATTGGAATAATTTAACTTTACATACCGTCAGCCCCGCCTATGGGCGTGGCCATCGACGGTATAAGATCGCTCGTGCGCATGCTCTCGTCGGCCTTTGATTAGCTCGTCCCAGCTACCCTCATTATTTTATTATTATTATTGTTTGTTTTTTTTTTTGTTTTTTTTTTAATTAATTTTTTTTTATTTATTTATTTTTTTTATTGCCTTGACCCTTGATTATTGCATGCCTCATCCAGGGCGGGTGGGTGGGACGTTGATATGTTCAACTTCACCTTCTTCATATAATCCAGAATAGCTGGCAGCCACTTCGTGGCCTGAACCATTCTAGAATTATATTTCAGAAGGCTCAGTCTCACATATCAACATGTTGTTTGTAGCTACCTCACTCCGAAGGCTCGCCTGCTGATGACAGCACCGTTCTACCAAAGTGTGGGTTCTGTTGTGACTTGTGATAGAATTTCTGGAAGACTGACTCCGATCTCCAGTCTGTTGCCTTAAGAATGTCACCCGTAGTGACCCCACCCTTCGAGGCCATGCTCGAAGCCTTTCCTCTTATGGAGTGGCCGCTAAAAATATTTGTGTCAATGCCTGCGCACTCTAGCTTGGTTTTTAGCCACCTTGCAATTGTACTAAATATTACTGCTTTATGTGGCTTGATTGTGCCAATCAGCACCTTTGTGACCTGTCCCCTGCAGTTCTTCGTTCTTTCTAGGTAAGCCTGCAGTGTTGTCACCGGGCACGGCAGTAGATTTTGTTTGAAGGATGGGAAGAAGAAGTCTTGAAGGGGTCTACCCTGTCTGGATTGTTTTGACAGGTGTGTAGGCGTAAAGCTTACTCCATCCGGGTGAGGGTGCATGGCCCCCACTTCAAGCTGGGCTAGATCAGCCGATCTTGATGGTCTGGTAAGGGATAGGAGCATGATAACTGTTTTAAGAGTGAGCTCTTTCAAACTTAAGCCATTGTTAGCACCACTGCTTGTAATATGATCCAGCACTGTCTGCACATTCCATGTACTAGTGTATTTAGGTAAGGGTGGTCTAGTGTTAAATACCCCCTTAATTAGCCTAGTGATTAGTGGGTGATGTCCTACCTCGTACCCTTCCACCTTCTCATGCGCCGATGAGATGGCTGACCAGTAGGCATTGAGTGAGTTATATTTATATCCTTCAGTAAATAGCTCTGCCAGGAAATTGGCAACGTCTGTTACAGGGCCTGAAAATGGATCGGTACCCCGTCTACTACACCAGCTATGCCATCTCCCAAAGAGGGAGTTGTAGGATTTATTTGTTTTTTCCCTCCACGAGCCAAGGATGAGCGAGCTAGCTTTCTCCAAAAGCTTGTGATCTCTGCATTTTTCCGGGATATGGGCCAAGCGGCTAGCTGAGGGGTTCTCATCTGTGAGCGACTTGTTGCTTGTCTCTGTGGGGGAATCAGGTGTGGGGCATCTGCCAGCATCTCCAGTAGAATTGGGTACCAAGGCTGGGTCCTCCACACTGGTGCTACTAGCACCAGCGAGGCTTGCTGAGCCTGAGCCTGTGCTGCCACTCGTCCCACCAAATTCCATGGCGGATTTGCATATGCCTTGAGCCCCGTCCAGACTTGGAGGAAGGCATCTGTTGCTGCTGCATATGGATCTGGCCGCCAACTGAAAAAGACTGGGCACTGTGTTGTCAGTCTGGAGGCAAACAAATCCACCTCCATTGGGCCCCAGAGTTGATGGATTTGTTGAAAGACTCGTGAGTCGAGTTTCCAGTCCGACCGGTCTAGCATGGTTCGAGACTCCGAGTCGGCCACTTGGTTCAAACGACCTGGGAGGTGTTGTGCCTTGATAGTGATATTCCTCTGCAGACACCATGTCCACAGCTCCTTGGACAGTCTCACCAGCTCCCTGGAGACTGTACCTCCCTGGTTGTTGACATAAGCCACTGCCGTGGTATTGTCCATCTTCAAGAGTACTGACAGGCCCGTCTGTCCCTTTGTGAATGACTTTAATGCCAATGTTGCTGCCAGCAACTCCAGGCAATTTATGTGCAGGTTCTGCTCCTCCCTTGACCATGGCCCACCAGTCTGTTGGTGGTTGCAAACTGCTCCCCACCCTATCAGTGATGCATCTGATTCTATCACTAAGTCCACTGCCTTCCGCAGCATGCTCTTCCCGTTCCACTGGCTCAGGTGATAGTCCCACCACCTTAGCTCGTCCAGGCAATCCTAAGACAGCGTCACTTCTCCTTCGTAATTCTGATTGCTGGCATTCAGGGCCTCTGTCATGGCCATCTGTAGGTTCCTGAAGAATAGCGGGGCAGGTGGTATGGTATGGCTGGCTGCATTCATCTTCCCAACTAATCGGGACAGAGCTCTCACAGGTATTACCCTCTGCTGGGCCAGTTTTCGGGCCTACGCCCGGATGTCTTTTAATTTTTTGGCAGGCAACCTCAGTTCCATCTTTGTGGAGTCTACTGTTATTCCCAGGAACTCCATCACTTGCCCCGGGGTCATGATTGATTTGTCTGGGTGCACAATAAAGCCGAGACATTCCAACAGGTATTGCAGCCCCTTTAACTGCTCCTCCGCCACTGTCTGGGTCTCCGCCAGCTGGAGTATGTCGTCTATGTAGCAGACCAGACAAACCCCCATCTGGCACAGCGTAGCCGCTACTGGCTTGAGGGTCTTGGTGAAGACCCATGGTGCTGCTGCCAGGCCAAAGGGGAGACAGTTGAACTGGTAGGTCTGGTTGTCCACTACAAACCGTAGATACTTCCTGTGGCTTGGATTTATAGGGATCGCGAAATAGGCATCCTTTAGATCCACCTTTGCCAGCCAATCTCCGGGCTTTAACAGGTCCTTTAGCTTCTGCAAGCCTTCCATCTTGAAGTGGTACGTCTGAACGTACTGATTTAGCGCTTTGAGGTTTATTACAGGGCGTTGTTTGCCGTCTTTTTTCGGCACTAGGAACAGGGTTGAGTAAAAGCCTCCCTTGGCCTGTTCCATCTGCGCGACCGCCCCTTATTGCAGTAGCTCTGTCAGCTTCACCCTCATTTGCACCATGAGCTCCGCCCCGTATTGTGGTGGGTGTGGTCTCGTCCTCTGGTAAGGGTCGTTTGTGAATTCTATTAGGTAACCCTTTACCGTATCTAGGACCCACCTGTCCTTGGTGACCCTTTCCCAATTTGCTAGGTGGTATTGGAGCCTTCCGGCAACCGCCTTTGGAGCTTTTAAGGGGACCATGCCCCAGCCCTTCAGTTGACTTATAATGTTTGTCAAAACTAATGGTGGTGGAATGGCATGAGATTGGTGCATTAGTTCTTGGGAAGTTCTGGCTTCCGGTACCCCTTGTGGAAGGGCCTGTAGCTGCTCTGAGCTCCTCCCCTCTGGAACTGTTGGTATGATCCGCCTTGCCTGTTGTTGCTGCCTCTGAACTTGCCTCCTCCCCCCCTCCTGGGGGGGCCCCCATGAAAAGGCGACCTGGTGTCTGGCTTGGTGGGGAGAGACGCCCTCATTGCCTTGACCTGGTCGACGTGGTCCTTGGCCTTCTTGGCAAACTCCGTGCCAAACAATGAGGGTGGGGCAGACTGAAAATTGGTTGCCTCCTTGGCCACTGGAAGCAGCGCCTTGTTTAGGTCTGTTGTGACCTTTTCCCTCCTGAGGTGGGTAATCTTGGTGCTGGCATTACTCACCAACTCCGTGGCGGCAACGACAGCCTTCTTGGCCTCCTCCCATGTTGGGGGCCCTCCCCTTTGTTCTGCTTCCAGCAGGTGGGTAAGGGGCGCCAGGGAGTCGAGCACCAGGGACTGGAGTCTGGCGAGTTCCTTGTCAGCGTTCCGGGTGGCCATCGGTACTTCACTCTTGATGAAGCCATCTAGCTGCGGGGTCTTCGTGGCCGGCACCTTTGGAAGCGGGTAACGCCTCCTCGCCTTCAAGCGAGCGTCGTTCTTCAGGCCCAGGGTGCACCGCTCGGTAAGGAGCTCCGCAGTGGCCTCAGAGACCTCCACCAGGTCTGACTCTTCGTCCGAGTCCAGGAAGGTAGGGATAGGCCCATGGCGATCTTCCTCCTCTGACAGGCGCTCCATCCTGCGGCCCCAGTTCTCGCTGTCAGCGCTCTCCCGCCTCCGGCGGGGGCGCTGCCGCTCCCTCCTTCCTGACCTGCTCCGAGATCTGGAGGGGCTGGGGTCCCTTCTCTCCTGCCTGCTCCGAGACAGGGAACGCGTGGAGGGCGACCTCGACCTGTGGCGCCTCTCCGTGTTATCCACTACCGACCGCTCTTTCAGGCGGTCAACGTCTTGCCTCAGGGAGTCGAATTTTGACGACAGTTCCCTGAGAACTGAAACAACTTCATTGTTTTCAGCAGTCATAGCTTCTCCAAGCAAGAGACGATGTCCACGTTGTTCGAGCTACGAAAAAGGCCGACGAGAGCATGCGCACGAGCAGTCTTATACCATCGATGGCCACGCCCATAGGCGAGGCGGACGGTATGTAAAGTTAAATTATTTCAATTAACCCTTTCGTTCCGGATCCCGCTTTAAAGCGGGGTGAGACCGGTTGGTTTCTCCGAATTTTTAAAAATAGTTACTTTATAGCTAGAATGTTCAGATTGCATACACAGGTGCCTAATGCATTGGAGAAGCATCTAAAATAGCTTTCAGCCAGGACTGCTTCGACAGTACCTCACAGCAGTTGCTTATATTTCTTCCTCGGCAAAAAAAAAAAACATCGGTTCTCCGTCGAATTTTTAAAAAAGTTACCTTCTTCACAGCAGCTTCATTTATGGATCCAGTCATCTCCAGAGCTTTGTAGAAGCAGCAAAAAATTGCTTGAGCTCAGTAGCCTTCCATAACACATTGAAACAACCTCTTCTTTGCCGACCAAGACTTTGCGGTTTGACTTACTGTCTTCTCCATTTTTTATAAAATCGCCAGTTCAACTGGGGACCTCCCTATTACATACAGTCTTAGGTAATGCTTATTACATCATAGGAAAAAAGTGAGCGTGCCGTGTGACCCCGGTAACTATGCCAAAAAAAATTTTTTTCGAAGTCATTTTTTTGAAGATGGCGTCTAGAAGTTACAATGCGGTGCAAGTTTTAGACTTGCTTGATGCTGACTCTAGCGACTCAGGATCAAGGGGAGAGAAGGGAGACGACATCTAGGGCTATAGGAGGCCCTGTATCAGGGTTGGTGGACCAGACCCCGTCAACTCTGATACTGAAAATGGGAGTCAAGAAGATGAAGAAGATGATCGAGGTAAGCTTGTCTTTCTCTTGTCTTTCTCTTGAAAAATAGCACGCTTCTGTTGTGGAAAGGACTCATTTATAGCTATATTGAGATAGAGTAAGCTGTTTAGCAATAATATATATATATATATTATTGAGTTTTGAGATTTGAAAGTGGCTTGTGGTTTTTTGAACAATTTCAAATTTTCAAAAAAATTAAAAAAATTTTTTACCACATATACTCTAGGACCAGATGTGAATGCAGTCACCGACCCCGATTACGCAGATGAGGGGACAGGAGCAGAGTCTTCCAGTGATGAAGGAGAGGATACCGGACCTGAGTCTTCCAATGATGAAACACGAATAGGCAGCAGGTTCCAGTGATGAAGAAGAGGAAGTGGCTCCTCCTTCTCCGAGTTCTGGACGTCCTCGCGGTCGGAGAAGGCGGGAACCGGAGAACAAGAGTCGGGTGGATGAGGTAGGGGGAGAGTGGAAGAAAGAGGACAACACACCCATTGATATTCCATAATCTTTTGTGTGAAGGACCACAGACTTTGATATTTGTGGCTGCTCCCCCCCCCCCCTGAACATCCCAAAAGTTGTAATATGTATTGTTATTGTCGTTGTCGTTGTCTGTGTTTTTGTGGTGTTGTAGTGGAGCTTCACACTCGATGTATATGTGTGTGCGTGGAGTTGAAATGTTATTCTGGCACTTCCAGATCTAACCGGGGAGGGAACGAACTCGGGGGTGGGGGGGGGGTGGGGTCTTTTCTAATCGGGGCTACTATGCCCATGTAAGTTGAATTTCATTTATGTGTGTGTGTGTACACCAGTCAATTTATATTATACATTTATTTTTATGATCTGTATTCACCTGTATCTTCTTTTTTCTAGTGTGTGTGTGTGCGTGCATTTGTGGAATGAGAGAGAGCAACCGTGGACAAACAGTATGTGGCGCTTCCGTATACAACCTGGGAGGGAACTCTGGATCTTTTTGGATCGTGACTACTATGCCCATGTAAGTTGAATTTCATGTGTGTGTGTGTGTGTGTACACCAGTCAATTTATGTATAATAAATTATACATTTATTTTTATGATCTGTATTCACCTGTAGCTTCTTCTTTCTTGTGTGTGTGTGTGTGTGTGTGTATGTGTGTGCGTGCATTTGTGGAAAGAGAGAGAGAGCAACCATGAACAAACAGTATGTGGCACTTCCGGATCCAACCTGAGAGAGAACGAACTCAGTGGTCTTTTTCGGTCTGTGACATCATCCATGCCAAGTAAGTTGAATTTCATTTCAACTTACTGATATTTGGGTGTCCAGCTAGGGCTGGGGGGGTTATGGTACAAGAATGTCAGTGAAAAGTAATGACGGGGGAGGGGGGGGGCAATTCAGCGAGGCCAGCTGTTATGTTACAAATATCATTGTTGTCTTGTGTTTTTTTTTGGTATTGTATGGAGGTTCCGGATCCTATGGGAGGGATCGTTCAGTCTGTGACACCATCCATGCCGGGTAAGTTGAATTCCACGTGTGTGCTTGTACTGCTTTTCATTTTCAAATTACACTTTCTCAATACAACGATTGTTTCTCTCATGTACAGTGTGGAGTATACATACCAGGGGTTCATACAGTGGGAGGCTAGCCCTGGGTTCCCCCCTAGAATTTTGGGAGTTGAATCGAAATGAACATTTTGGAAGCATTTATTTTTAGTCTGATATTCTGGGATTGCAATGATGCCGTCATATCCCAGTGTGGTGCCAGGAGAGGACAAAACAAGCTATGAGCGGCATACGAAGACATTACAGGTGAGAATGAGAGATGATGATCCTGTGATGATTATAATAGTACGCTTGTGTGTCAGTAACGACGACAACGGTGTTAGTATTCATGAATAATTCATGGTCTTAAACCAATTTGGTAAAGCATTATTATTGTGTGAATTGGTAAAGTGTCGTCACATTCAGTAGACCGTGATTAATTGTTGTAATTAAAAAGCGGGTGGAATAGACAAGGGAAGGCAGCATAGGTTTTAAAAAGGGAGGTGAAAGTAGAGGCAAGTAGGTGATTAATTGTAGCTTAAAAGCGGGTGGAGACGAGTAAAGGTGGAGTACGTTTAAAAAAGGAAGGCAAAAGTAAGAAAGAGAGTACAAAAGAGAAGGCAAAAGTTTTGCAAAACCCAAGTCCACTATCTTCAATAGTTCAGCAAGAAGAGAGCAGAAGAGGGAAACTTATGTAACCTTAAAATGGTAGTAAATGATAACATTTGGAATATGTCAAGCGCATTGTGTGGCAGGATACTTGCTAGTAATAATAATAATAATAATAGTAATCTTAACAATATTATTATTACAGTGATAGTAATAATTTGTGAATTTCTTGATTGAAGGTCCAATACAAGAAGTTTCAGAAAAATTATGCAATTATAAAGGAACTGACGGAACGTTCCTTCTCGTTTCGGCGTATAGAAGTATTGGACAATTCCCTATCCCTTCAAGAAATGCTTAAAAAGTTTCCCTTTCTGCAAGAAATTGATATGGTAAGTAATTTTTGTTATAGCAGTATGTGAGGCCATTATAATTTTTTGTTTCCATTTAGTTGATGACTGAGATGGAGTTCATTACAAAATCCAAGACCTTGAGGGAGAGCTCTTTGAAACGGTGGGTATTAAAGAGGGTCAATATTCTGGAGCAAGCAAGAATCCTCACGACATTCCAGCAGGTTTTCTTTTCTTTTTCCTATTGACGATGGTAATGGTGATGTAATTAGATTTTCCTGTCTTTAACGGTACTCTGATGTGTACAGGGGTATAGATATGTCGCTCTGCTCTGACTGTTCTACCGTTTACTGCCAGATGTCCGTGTGAAGGCTGACTCAAGCAAAGTTTGTATCTTGCTCAGGTAAAAATAATCATGTGATGTAGATATGTATTATGCAGTGCACTAAATAGAATATGTCCCAAACATAAGTTCAGAGTTATTGGAATTCTGTATTTTTTGTTTAAATCAACTACATGGCATAAGTATATTGGGACTGTTGTTTACCTTTTGACCAAAAAAAGGAAAATAAAAAGAGAGAGAGCACTGATTTACGATTTACAGGTGTTCTCAATAAAAACAACAGCAACAAAAAACAACAACAACAAACCTTATTCGCGGAAGAAAACTAGAAACTGACATTGGATAACAGGAGTTTTAGGCACTACGGTTCATGCTGCTAATCGAAAGTTTAAAATGAAGGCAGACCACATTAACATTAGAGGGACTAAATAACTAACACCATTTTCATTTAGTGGTCCTATTTATTGAGCTGAAACTTCTATCATCTAGTGGTCATTTTAGTCAGTTTTTTTTTCTTCAGTGAGTAGAAAAGATGAAAATGCCTGACATCAGGTAAATCAGTACTCTCTTGTTTTTATTGGTTCTTTTTTTTTTTTTTTTTTTAATATTGGCATGTTCGTACCGTGTGATTACACTTGTTTTTTTTGTGTGTGTTTTTTTTTTAGTTTTATTTTCTTTTAAATAATTTCTTTTATTTTCTTTTAAATAATTTATTTTATTTTATTTTTGGCTATTACCCTACCAAAATGGTGCTCACTTTTTTTGTGCATATAGGAAGTGTATTTTTGCGTGCAAAATACGTACTCATAATTTTCTTCCCACTGACTCGTGTACATACCAACAGTATACTTTAAATAACGTAAGTAAAAATATGCCCTCTTTATTGAAAAATCCTAAATGCTTGCTATTATCTGTGCAACATGCATTTTACATGTACATGCATGTGCATGTGTGTGTGGTACATGGTATTGCTGGTTCATGTGTAGATGATTTCATACAAGTTCATGAGGAAGGAGTTCCCCTGAACATTGCCAACGTGGAGGACTGTCACTACGCCATGTTTGTATCCTTCGCAGAGATTTACAACAACCTCGTGTTTGACTTGCTGGCAGATCCTCCGGAGACGGGCAAGCATCACTCCTCTCTGAAGATACAGCAAGACAAGAACCATAACAACTACATCAAAGGTGAGCGGAAATAGTTGGTGTTTGAAACACTTGATTGAGATTCTAATTTGTACGACAATGCAAGTACTCACACTTGCACTCGTATTCCTGCTGAACGGTTGGCAAATGTTCACAGGTTTACAGAGTTTCCACAAAATTGGTCACATTTTATGATTGAGAAGGAAATGTGGAGAATATTTGTGCAAGTGTGTCTTAGTGTATGTATGTGGCATTGTGTGTGTCGTGCATCTACGTACGTCTTTGGGTCTGCTTGTCTGGTGCTTCTATGATCTGTTGTATGTACATGCATGCATGCATAAAGGTCTGCAGGAAATGTCAGTGTGCAGTGCAGAAGAAGCCATGTTGAGCTTGCATCTCGGTTTCAGACACCGCCACATGGCTGCCACTAAGCTCAACTATGAGTACTCCCAAGGTCACGCCATCTTCTCCATCAAGTTAGTGAAGATGGTCAGTTTCGCAGAGAAGCCAACCAACGCCATCATCAGCCGGTTAGTCATTAGGTCACTCGGGGTTGTAGTCTGTATTGATAGGTCCAACAATGAGGGAAGGAAGGGAGGGAGTAGTTTGCTGGATTATAAAGTGGTGGTTGAGGTTTAGTAAAATTGTGAAATGGTGTAGAAGCTCTACATGGTGTAGGCGGTATAATTATAAACTTTTTTTTTTCAATTTTAGTTTTGAACTTACTTTGGAAAGCAAGCTAAATGCTCTCTACCCTAATGTTTCAAGATTTCATTTATTTATGTGTATAACACTCAATCCCCTCTTATCGCACCTAGGACCTAGGATCTCGAATTTGACCAGAAAGAATAGGGCATCCAAAAAATATTTCTTTTCCAACTACACGTTGAGTCAAAGTGGTTTTAGGATTTCTACCATTTTTCAAACATGAGCACCATCCTTTCATGAGCACCATCCTTTCATGAGCACCATCCTTTCATGAGCACCATCCTTTCATGAGCACCATCCTTTCATGAGCACCATCCTTTCATGAGCACCATCCTTTCATGAGCACCATCCTTTCATGAGCACCATCCTTTCATGAGCACCATCCTTTTCTCTTCCCCAGCCATAAACTTCTCCATAACTCTCTGGGACTCAAAACTAACCACGAGCACATCCTCTAGATCGATTGTCAGACTTAGCGAAGTTACACGCAAGAATCAATAAATTGAGTAGCTAACTTGAGCCCGGTGGAGAGGCGTGCCCGCAATAGAAAGACATCTGGTTTAGAGTGAATTTAGTATATATGTATTATTTATGTGTGTGTGTATATATATATAATACTTATAGCACGAGTCAGAGTACAATATGGGAAAATATTTTACGAGCACGCAAAATATTTTCACGAGCCAAAGGCGAGTGAAAATGTGGCGTGAGAGCAAAATATCATTCCCATATTGTACGACGAGTGTGATAAGTGATTTATTGCTGCCTTGATATTTTTTCTCAACCGGTTACAATTCAATTTTCATTGATTTTACTCGATACGCGCATGCGTAGTGTACCGTACAATATAAACCGTACAATATGGGAGAATACAGAACGCTCGCGTGATGCGGAAATATTCACGTAAAAATATCAAAGCTGCAATAAATATATATATATATATATATATGTACAGTATATGTATGTCTGAGCAATAACCTGACCTGTTTCTTTTTTACATGGCTAAAATTTAGATTTTAAAGTATATATCATTCTCACAAGACATCATTTATATATATATATAATATATATTTTACTTCACCATTAGTGTGCTAGCTAATTATTACGATAGGCAAAATTCGGCGATATTGTGAGCCATATTACATGTATAAAACTAAAAGCCAGGCACTCGGCTAAACAGTGGTAAGTACTGTACCACATATATTCCTAACTGAGTTCGTTTGCTGGGCTAGCTCGCTTGCCACCCCTGCACCGTCAAGCACATGAGCACAGTGTTACTGGTAGTTTACAATGTGTGTTTCTCTTCTCTCTTTGTTGACAGGATCTCCATTGTAGACCTGGCGGGAGCAGAGAGATCCAACAAGTCTGGGGCTACTGGTACTCGCATGACTAAGGCCAACAATATCAGCAAAGACTGGTTCACTTTGGGAAGATGCATTCGCTCAATGATGTCCAATCAAAACAAGAGGTCAGCTATGCTGTAGTACTTTAATATTATTATTACAATTAAAAAAAATAATAATAATTGGCGAGCGAGCGAAGCGAGCGAGCAACTTTAAGATGTAGTCTATGGAAATCCTGAATACGTCGTCCGTCGTCGTAAATAAACGCTCGCGCGCATACGTGGTCGTTTAAACTGAATACGTGGTCGTTTAAACGCGCGCGCATTCCAGAACTTCAAAGTGTCAACATTTCCCCAGAACTTCGCTCGCTCGCCCAACCAATGCTACACGAGCATTTTCTAGTATGTGACAGTCTACAGGAAAATCGGGCACAACGCGGCCCTGATGAAAACATTTTTTTTGTTGCACTTATACACTCCTCGGCATCCAGATATTAAGCTCTCCAAGTTTTATCGTCGTAGCTTTAGCCCCGCTACGCTATATAAAACCTAACCGTTCCTTTCGTTAGGTTTATTTAATACATTTAAAAAAACTAAATCGATCTTTTTGCGACGTCTACGCATGCCGCGTTGTGCCCGATTTTTCCGTAGACGGTCACATATAATCAACAATGGCAGCAGCAGCAAGGTAGCAGGTTGTGGGGTCGCCCTAAGCTCCGAGGAACAGTCGTGACAACCTCGCACTACTGATGAACAGCCTGTTACTTACGCTGCCACCAGGTCTGCCGCCGCAGCAAATCTCCTTCAAGCGAACTTAAATTTAATATTAGGATAGACTGACTTACAAAGAAAATAGTGGATGGTTTTATACTAAACTATGACTCCACCCACAGGATATGAACAAACAACGGTACATGACCAATCAACACTTAAAACGTTCCCACGCTCTAACATGACCATAAATGGAAAAGTGTACAATACAACAAAGTCTGACATGCGCCATACAACTACTACAATAAATGAATACATAAAATAACATGAATGTTCAACATATATCTCTTCTTCTATCTTTCTCTATCTTCTCTCTCCATCTCCTTTCTCCTTTCATGAATGTGGGCTTCCTTGCTGTGGGAGCCCACATCACCCCCCTCCGACGAAAGGTGCTCGCCACGATCACCATGGCATCTACTCAGCGAATCCGGGACAGTATTCTGACTACCCGGCCTGTATACAACTTCAAAATCAAACTCGGACAATTTCAATGCCCACCCATACAGTCTACGATTTTCTTGCTTCTTAGACATCAAATTGACCAACCCACGGTGGTCAGTATACAGAACAAATCTTCGTCCATAAAGAAAATACGCAAAATGCTTGATGCTCTCAAATACAGCCAATCCCTCTAGCTCTTGGGCACTATATCGACACTGTGCACCATGCAACTGCCGTGAAAAGAAGGCAACAGGCTAACGAACATCTTCACGCACAACAGACAACACAGCTCCAATACCCGTTCCACACGCATCACACTCCAAAATAAACGAATCAGATGCACACGGTACACACAATGAAACAGAATCACATAATGAATTGCACAACTCACGGAAAGCCTCCAACATCGGCTCCGTCCACCGTAACTCACCTGCCATAGCCACAGACGTGTGGGGTGTCAGAACGGACGACCACCTATGGAAGCCCGCGATAAAGCGGCGATAAAACCCCACCAGTCCCAAAAAGGCACGAAGCTGCCTCCGGGTCTTAGGTAATGGATGGTTCCTAATGACCCCTACCCTGGCTGCCGGCACACAGATCGCGCCACCACCAACAAGGTGTCCCAGGAATTCCAAACTCCTTCTTCCAAAACTACACTTGCTCTTTTTACAAGTAAGCCCCGCCTCTCTCAGCGTCCTCAACACTCTACTCACGTGCACCAAATGTTCCTCCCAACTCTCAGATACAATCAAAATGTCGTCTATATATACCTTGGCGAATTCATTACAATCAACTAACACATTGTCCATTAGCCTCTGGAATACCGAAGGAGCATTAGTTAGCCCAAACGGCATCCGGACAAACCTGAACTTTCCAAAGGGACATACGAAGCTCGTTTTGTCCCTGTCCTCCTCTCTTACCAACACCTGGTGAAACCCTTTGGCAAGGTCCACCTTGGACAATACCTTCCCATGCCCAACTTTCTCCAACATCTCTTCCAAACTTGGAATATAATAAGGCTCTCTGATCGTCACTCCATTCAACTTGCGATAATCGACACAAAGCCTAATGCCACCACACGGTTTCCTTACCGGAACTAAAGGAGAAGCCCAACAACTATCACTTCTCTCGATAATACCATTCTTCTCTAAACTCAACAGCTCCTCTCTCACCTTGTCCCTTATCCCTAGAGGGACAGAATACGGTGCCTGCCTAATGGGTTCACTCCCACCCGTATCTATAGACATTATCACCCTCTCAGTACTGCCTGGCACCTCAGAAAATATATCATTAAATTCATCCAAAACACAATTCATCTCCAACTCATTATACCCATCACAAATTCCATTCAAAACACTTCCCTTCTCACACTGCTCCTCTAACACTAAATCAAGCCTCTTAATCACAAATCTCTCACGAAACACCTTTAAACAATTCACATGCACAACCTTCGAGTGCCTTTCTGCACCAATCTTCCCAATTCTATAATTAACATCTCCCATTCTCTCCAATACTTTATATGGCCCTTCCCAACTAGCGGCCAACTTGCAGGACATACCTGGTACTCGATACAAAACCAGCTCCCCCACCTTAAACACTCTTAACTTTGTACCCCGATTCAAATATAACAAACGGGACTCACGCCCCTTCACACTTCTCAGAGCAGCATTATCACGCATCCTCTCTAATCTTTCAGCAACTGTCATTACCCACTCGCACACACCTAACTTATCACTTTCACTCTCATATAACCCATGATACAGGGCATCTAACGGTGTCCTAACATGAAACCCATACACAAGGTCAAAGGGACTAAATCCCGAGTCCGAGTGAGGCATTTGCCTCAATACAAACAAGACAAAACTAATCTGGCCAACCCAGTCGACTCCATCACTCATGCACTTACCCAAAATGGCCTTAAGTGTGCCGTGCATGCGCTCTACAGCGCCATTGCACTCGGGATGGTAAGGGGACGTCCTCACCTTCTGGATCCCCAACATTTCACATAGCTGTTTCACTACCCTACCACAAAACTGACTTCCTTGGTCACTCAAAATTCTCTCAGGGATCGAGGTCCGAGAAAAGATGGACCACAATCCTTCAACGACGGCCTTAGCCGTTATACTCCTGAGGGGTACCGCCTCCGGCCACCTAGTGGCTAGGCATACATAGGTGAGAAGATACCTGCAACCGCCCTTACCCTTCGGCAAAGGACCCACAAGATCTATAGCTACAGATTCAAAGGGTTCAGTCAGCACTGGCCTCTCCACTGCTGGAGCACGCCTTGGCTTGTGTTTACTACGCCTCTGACAAATCACACAACTTGCACAATGGTTCACAATATCTTTTGCCATTCCAGGCCAAACAAAATACCGACTAATCATACTATTCACCTTCTCCGCCCCCAAATGACCGTTCCTCTCATGGCCTAACTCCAACACTCTAGCACGATAACTCTTGGGTAACACCAATACATCACGAAACTGCTCCCAAGTAACATACATTTCCTTTACTAATACATTCTTCTTCCATTTAAACCCTCTTTCACACCTCTCACCCAACTCACGCCAATCTTTCAGGCTCTCATCTTTCGATAACTCTTCCCTAAACTCCACCCCATCTGACCCTTCCCTCACCGGGCCAATTTCACTAGCCAGCTCACATAGCTTGGCTTCCTCGCCACTCAACTGTGACATATCCTCAAAGGAGGTCGGACTACCCTCCTCACCCTCATCATGCTCACTCACACTCTCTGCTACACTACTCAACTCATTAGCTTTCGCCTGGGGTTTATCTGGCATCAATGTCACCTCCGCCTCATCCACCCCATGACCCTCCCCCACCTTACTCACAGCTTCAGGCATAATTAAGGGGTTGGGCTGGCTACTCACTTCCTCAGCCGTTTCCAGCTCATGACTACTCCCACTCTCAGGAGCAACCACACACCACAAATCCTTCGCCCCCACATTCTCCTCACACCTATCTAATTCTTTCTCCTCCCTAACCATACGCCTGGTCAGAACATTCATTTTCACTTGCTCCCCGGATACGTAATCCTGGATAGCACACTTATATGCCTCCACTTCTTCCCCATTAGTTGCTGAGAAAGGAACAATACAAGAAACCCCGGGCAACTCACTTTCATCTACTATTGCCCTAACTACCTTTCGGTATCCACCAACCACAAACTCACTCATGAAACTACGACAACATTTTTCACTACTACCATAACCCTTAACCAACACATCCCCACATAACACAACCTGCTTAGGCACTAAGGCCTTAGGCACGGAACCCAACTCCGCCCCCGAATCAATGAGAACCTCAGTTCTCACCCCATTGACTAAACCTATAGCCACATTCCCAGACTTCCCCGATTTACTTTCATTTATCAACACCGACATTTTTCTCGGCACATCCTCTTTCTTTACCACAACCGCACCCTTCTTTACAGTGCACTCTGGACTTCTATGTCCTACTTTACCACAATTGTAGCACGTGACAACCCTAGGCACATACCCACCCCCGCTAGGTCTCACACTACTTTTTCGACACTCACTAGCCCTATGGCCTTTCTCTCCGCAATTATAGCATGTGACGTAGCTACTATTCCTTTCACTACTCACTCTCTCCCCAACACCACTAAATCTTTCACCTCCACTCGCATTCCCAAAACTACTATCTTTCCCCTTATAACTTCTGTTACTCTCAACAATACTACTTCCCAAGGGCTTGAAATAATTCCCTCTCTGTCTACCCGCCATCCAATCTTCTAGGGCTTCTCTGTACTCCCCCCAACACTTAATTGTCCTATTCTCAAGGAACATTTTCCCGCTTTGAGGCAACACCCTTCTGGTCAGCGCCAAGGCAATGGCCAGAACACAATCATCAAGAGTTTTACATCCCTGACATGTCCCTTTCACCGTCCTCTGCATCCACTCTACTATGTTATTAGCACTCATACTCTTAAAGGTCTCACTGTTTGCCTCATATAGCTGGTTACCGTAACTAATTGCTGTCTCCCCAACTGCCTTCAATAAAACCCGTTTCACCTCACCATACTCCTGTCCATCGTCACGCACCTGCGCAACTCTCACACATAGCCTTTCTGGCAATCTAGGATATAGCCTTTCTGCCCAGTCCTTCTCCTCCACCTTACTTTCCCGCATGATACGTTCAAACTTCTCCATATAAGCACCTAACTCACTCCCATCTTTATAACTCCCCAAACCTTTCAACTTCTCCTGCATAAGTTCCCTTTTCTCCCGGGTCCTATCCTCCTCCTCTCTTCTAGCTCTCCTCCTTTCCTCTTCCTCCTTTCTCCACTCATATTCATCCCTTTTCCTTGCATCTTCTACTTCTCTACGCCTCTGCCTATCAGCCTCTTCTTCTCTCCTACGCTCTTCATTATCTTGCCTCCTTCTCTCATCCCTCTCTCTCCATTGCTCATCTCTCTCAAGCATCAATTTCATCAAGGCTGCTAAATCTACTTCCTCCGACCTCTTAGCCATCTTCTTCCGCCCAGCCACAGCTACCTCCCTTCTAGCCACTACCTCCTCTTCCACAGGATCCACCTCACCTTCCTCCCCAGAGACCGCCTCCTCAGTATATAACACGTCCGCAGGGCGCGTAGGGTAGGGGGACCGCTCAGAGGCAGTCGGCCTGTATGAGGGACGATAAGGTTGATCACCGGCAGTGACCACGGGCAACCGTTTAGTGACCGTTCTCTTCCTTTCCCCCACTTGTCCTGGGTCTGACATGAGCCAGCGAACTGAACCTCTGCCAGAGACCTACAGACACAAAGCAATAACTGTTAACAAAAATAAATACGTGGAGGACACCAAACACAATGAATTAGAAATAAATATATTCAACTCGGTTACAATTCAAAAAAAAATTTCACACCACACTACAATCAAAGTTACAATTCAAAAAAAAATTTCACACCACACCACAATCAAAGTTACAATTCAAAAAAAATTTCACACCACACCACAATCAAAGTTCACACGACTCGAGAAACTACACGTGGGCAAGATGGCCTCTGCTGCTGGTTTTGTCTGAAGACTATGTGCGCTCTGCCGTAGCAAGTTCACTCGTTTGCCTTCACTGCCGTAGCAAGCTGGCTTGAGTTCCACTAGCTCCCTTAGCCGTAGCACGGGAGTTCTTGGGATGGTTTCCGCGAGTGTCCTCGGCGGTACGAAAGGAATGTCTTCCTCCGGGTAGAGTGTGGGACGTCTCCCAACAGATAATTGACTACGTGAATGTCTTCACACTGGATTCTTGAGGTCTCCGGGTGGAATGCCTTCCTCCTGGGATCCCACCGCTGCCACCAATTGTGGGGTCGCCCTAAGCTCCGAGGAACAGTCGTGACAACCTCGCACTACTGATGAACAGCCTGTTACTTACGCTGCCACCAGGTCTGCCGCCGCAGCAAATCTCCTTCAAGCGAACTTAAATTTAATATTAGGATAGACTGACTTACAAAGAAAATAGTGGATGGTTTTATACTAAACTATGACTCCACCCACAGGATATGAACAAACAACGGTACATGACCAATCAACACTTAAAACGTTCCCACGCTCTAACATGACCATAAATGGAAAAGTGTACAATACAACAAAGTCTGACATGCGCCATACAACTACTACAATAAATGAATACATAAAATAACATGAATGTTCAACATATATCTCTTCTTCTATCTTTCTCTATCTTCTCTCTCCATCTCCTTTCTCCTTTCATGAATGTGGGCTTCCTTGCTGTGGGAGCCCACACAGGTACATTATATATATATATAGTCGTGTAACCTCTTAAAGAGTGATTAAATATGCAGCTATTATTTAAGCAATTGTGCAAGTCATTCAAACTTACTTGGACTCTGCAATAATCAAGCCTCCCAAATTTACTAGTTACAGAAAAATGAGGATATAAAATTAAAAAAATCATAGACCAAAATTTATGTTGGTAATTCTACTTTTACTGGTTGTCTATTACCACTTCTAACATGTACAAACAAATTTCTCAATCTGTGCAGATCAGCTGATGTGGTGCCGTTCAGAGAAACCAACCTCACCAAGTTTGTTCCAGAACTATTTCGTGGGTAAAGAAGACAGTGAAGTGAAGAAACGGAGGCACGGCTTAGTGTCCATGTTTGTCAACATCTCCAGCTGTGCATCAACCTTCGATCACACACTCCAAGTGCTCAAGTTATCCTCAATTGCCAGCAAGGTACATGTACATGGAATGCACACTTACGCATGCACACACTTATAGCCCTAGCCCTAGCCCTATTATAATCTGTAAGTAATTACTGAGTGCACAAGTTGATTGAGGATACTGATACAAAGGATATAACTCGAATCATCTGACCATATTGCATGTGCTCTTAAAACCAGTAGATAAAAAATGCAACCATTGTCGTGCTGCCTTGATGCAGGGAACTCACTGAAATAAGGACAAAATGAAGGACAAGTTGAAAAGACATCTCTTTATTTTTTTTAAAGTAAACCTTAATTGGTCATGCAACAGTTTTAAACAAATTTCAGGCTTACCAACCCCCCCCCCCCTCTCTCTCTCTATTCACTATGGACCCTAAATTGAACCAGTTTAGCTAAGCCTCTCAGGAGAATTCATCTAAATTAAGCTAGCAGTTCCAAATTAATCAGTATTCAAAGTTTTAATTCAAAAAACACCAACGTTTCGACCCTTCATTAGTCTTTTTTAAGGTGAAATGAATTTTGAGGAGCTTATGGTGAGCTTATATGATATACAGGTACCCATTGTGTGTGGTTGGGTGGAACTGCTAATTAAATTGAGTGTTCTGTGCCTTCCCAGGTGGGCTTGGGTTGGATTACTTGGGTGTTGTTCTTCTGGTCCATTAGTGTTGTGTCCAGGGGCATTGTAGCTTGAATTGTCCAGTGATGTACTTCTGGTCAATAATTTCTTTATTTAGTTTCTTCTCCATTGAATTATAGCCTTGGTATATTTCGTCTGGTAATGGTCGTCATAGGGAATTCGTCCGGTAATGATCATCATTTGTTTACTTGTGATGTTATTATTCATATCTGCTGTTGAGTCCATTAGGGAAGACTGTTTGCAGTGTACTGATCCAGTGTCCCTCTCTATCATCTAGCTGGTCTGCTCTACATTTCTCCAGAATGGTGAGTTTTAAGTCTCTGTCTAGGTTGTGGTTTAGCTTTAGGAAGTGCTTGTATATAGGTAGGTTAGTCTTAGTTCTACTGGCTGCTCTGTGTCCAGCCATTCTTTGTGATAGTTGTCTTTGTGTCTGTCCCACATATTGGTTTCTAGTCTTACATTTCATGCACTCTATTAAGTATACAACATTTCTACTTGTGCAGTTGGTCTGCTTTGGTGTGGGGAAGGACTTGTAGTTATGGGATGAGGATACCCTTTGTTTCTTTGACATGATTGGACAGTTGCATCCAGCAATGCCACAACATGCCGACTGTCCGTCAAAGTTGGGTGTAGTTGTAATGACTATCTCCTGTGTTGTCTGTGGGAGTTTGGGTTGACCTTTGACCTTGGCTCTGACCAGTTTTCTTCAGGCTCAGGCAGGGTCTTGGTACATGCCCCTCCTCTGTGGGGTTGGGTCTTATGATGCTCTTGAGCTTTTTTACGTCTAGGTCTGGCGTATATTCTGTCACTAGGAAGGTGTTGTAGGGGCACTGTTCCCTCTCTTTCTGTGTAATTATGTTGGGTCTGGTATGGTAACTCACTTGTCTTTGTACGTCTCTGATCAGGTGTGACGGATAGTTTCTGTCTCTGAATATGTCGTACATTTTCTTTTGTATTTGTGCGTACATCTGTTCATCTGAGCATGCTCTTAGCAGTCTCGTCATTTCCCCTTTGATTAGGCTTGAGAATGTAGTACTGTAAGTACTGAAATTTGTTTGTCTTTTTGAAAAATGGCTTTACGTCCAGTTTTTGCTCCCTGTCATGTCTGTTTCCTTTGTACAGTGTGACGTCTAGGAAATCTATGCTGTCTTTTGAGTGTTCATATGTGAATTTGATAGTGTCATGACTGCTGTTGAGGTAGTTCATGAATTTCTCTAGTTCTTGTTCTGTGTCTGGCCATACGCACAGTACGTCGTCAATGTATCTTTTCCATATGATGGGTTTTATGTGGTAGTTACTGAGTAGTCTTTCTTCCGGTTCCGCCATGAATAGATTGGC
>WLWD01006140.1_pt1 | contig 63612 bp, 30 predicted proteins | sample 6712731 | NCBI WGS metagenome assembly WLWD01 (sample SAMN12718690, study PRJNA576275) | sponge metagenome | isolation source: marine sponge | host: Mycale hentscheli | place: New Zealand: South Island, Marlborough, Capsize Point | collected 2014-11-01
GCTACAGCCAGAACTGGCTTGCCATCTTCAAACAAAGAAGTCACCACTGTTCTGATGACTTGTCAGCTAATGGTAGAAGCTAATGGTCACAAGCAGAAAGGGAGAGCTCTCATTGACACTGGTTCATCTGTTTCATTTATAACTTCCAGACTTGCAAACGCTTTGCAGGCAAAGAAGATTCCCAAGATAACCTCTATAGTTGGGATACAAGGTGCTCAAGTACCAAACAGTTCACATGTGGTGGATCTCATTCTTTCTCCACTTACTGAAACAGCAACTTCTGTAAAGATGACTGCAGTTGTGGTGGACAAGATTACATCAGATTTACCTATACAGAAACTTCCAAACATTAGGCAGTCTCCTGTTCTAAAGGGATTACATCTGGCAGATCCCGACTTTGATCTTCCTGGTAGAATTAACTTACTATTGGGCATGGACTGCTACAATGAAATTATTCTACCTGCAGTAGTGACTTCTGAAAACTCCTCTCTTAACGCTTATCAATCCATATTCGGGTACATTGTGGCAGGACCTTGCCACTTATCAGCATCTCAGGAGGTGTCACATGTCTCTATTCATTCCAGTACTGTTGATGAACAATCACACCAGCTGATCAAGTCTTTCTGGGAGGTTGAAGAACTTCAGCCAACCATTTCCCATTTGTCATCTGATGACCATCAAGCCATTGTAGACTTTGACTCATCGTTCTTCAGGGAGAAAGATGGTAGGTATTCTGTTCAGCTACCCAGGAAGTTGGATTCTCCAAGATTGGGAAACTCCAGAGATCAAGCGAAAAAATGATATCTGTTTACAGAGAGATCTTAGATGGCCAAGGGCAAGTGGGATGCTTTCAAAGCTGTTGTGGATGAATATTTTCACTTAAACCATGTAGAAAGAGTTCCTGTTTGTGACTTGAAGAAGCCTGATGGAGCAATATTTTATCTTCCAATGCATGGAGTTGTAAGAGAGAGCAGTACAACTACCAAACTGAGAGTGGTGTTCGATGCATCGGCGAAAACTACCACTGGTATATCGCTGAATGATCTTCTTCTCCTAGGACCTTCTCTGTATCCCTCTCTAGTAAGCATTATCCTTAAGTTCAGATTACATTTAGCTAATTGGAATGACGGCAAATATAAGCAAAATGTTCCGTGGAATAAGTCTTCATCTAGGAGACAGAGATCTTCATCGCTTTCTGTGGAGAGATGATTCTAAGCAGCTTGTTGATTTCAGAATGACACGTTTAACCTTTGGTGTTACATCATCTCCATTTTTAGCAACTAAAGTCCTCAGACAGATAGCATCAGATTATGAAAAAACTCATTTTCAAGCTTCTCAAACTATTGTGAACTGTTTTTACGTCGATGATTGCTTATCTGGAGCTGACTCCGTGGAAGTTGCCATTGCTCTCAGGGAATCTCTCAATGAAGTGTTAGCTCTCAGTGGCATGACTCTGAGAAAGTGGAGGTCGAATTCTCAAGAAATATTGGACTCTATTCCAGAAACTTTGAAGGAGAAGGAACCTACTCAAACTTTGCCAGCAATTTCTGAACAACATAAGGCTCTTGGAATTCATTGGAACACTTCTGATGATTCTCTACATGTTGCCACTCCCCCTTTGCAAGACATTGAAGCTGCTACAAAGCGAACTATCGCTTCTGATGTTGCCAGAACCTTTGACGTGATGGGATGGTGTTCTCCAGCAGTGGTTAAAATGAAAATATTATTGCAGAGGATTTGGGAGTTAGAACTTGAGTGGGATGAGAAAGTTCCACCAAGGATCGAATCTTTGTGGAGAGCATGGAGAACAGAATTGCCTCTTCTCACAACTCAGCCAATTCAGCGCTGTTACTTCAGTTCTACTCAGCCACGTATCATTATTCAGTTACATGGATTCAGTGATGCATCTCAGAGTGCTTATGGTGCAGTTGTATACTTGAGGTGTGTATATGCTGACGCCTCTACCTCAGTAGCTCTTGTACTCTCCAAAACTAAAGTAGCACCTATCAAGAAAACCACTATTCCTCGTTTGGAGCTCTGTGGTGCACATCTGCTCGCCAAACTATTGTCTCAAGTGAGTCAGGCTTTGCAGATTGAAGCTCCGAACTTGTATGCCTGGACAGATTCCACTATAGTCTTATCCTGGCTAAATACTGCTAATCCCAGGAAACTTCAAATCTTTGTTTCAAACAGAGTAGTGGAGATTTTGGACAAAGTTCCAGCAACTATAGTTGGCGCTATGTACCCACTGCTGACAACCCAGCTGATCTTGCTTCCAGAGGTCTAATGCCTAGTGAACTTCTAAACTCTGTCTGTTGGTGGAAGGGTCCATCTTGGCTTTCAGAGTCACCTGACGAATGGCCATCATCTTGTAGCCAATTCCGGAATAAAAATGATTCTGAAGTTCAAATCTATTGTGCTGCTGTAGACTCCTCTGATCATTACTGGCTAATTAACAAGTATTCCGATTATTCTAGATTGATTAGAGTTCTAGCTTGGATCAAGAGATTTGTGAACAATTGTCGACTAAAATCAGACAAAAGACTGACGAGTACAACCATTTTGCTGGAGGAATGTAAGGAAGCAGAAAACTTTCTATTCAGACGAGTCCAGGAAAGGTCATTTTCTACTGAACTTAACTGCCTTAGGAGGAAAAAGGGGTTTTCTCGACACAGCTCTTTAAACACCTTAACACCTTATCTCGATAATCTTCAATTACTCCGAGTTGGAGGTCGTCTAAACAAAGGAAAGCTTACTCACAGTCAAAGACACCCTTTAATATTTCCCTCTAAAGATAAACTGGTCCATTTGCTTGTTAGACATCACCATATCAGATCTTATCATGCTGGTCTATCTATATTGTTGCCATTAATCTCAAGAGACTACCATATTCAATCAGCAAGAAGACTTGTGCGTTCAATCTTTCGCCAATGTGTGGTTTGTAAGAAACAGCAAGCCAAGACAAGTCAACAGTTGATGGGACAATTACCTAAGCAGCGATTGACTCCTGGAGCAGTGTTTCAAGCTGTGGGTACTGATTTTGCTGGTCCACTGCACCTCAAACTAGGACCTTCAACACGGCCAACTCTCATCAAAGTCTACGTGTGCGTATTCATCTGTCTCAGTGTCAAAGCTGTTCACTTAGAGCTAGTCTCAGAATTATCCTCAGAAGCATTTTTAGCTTGTCTCAGACGGTTTGTAGGGGCCAGAAGAGGAAAACCTGTGGAAATATTTTCTGACAATGGAAGCAATTTTATCGGTGCTAACCGAGAGCTCAAGAACCTGTACAGCATTTTACAAGAGAAGACTACTCGTCAATCTGTTTCCCAATTCTGCATATCAAATGGAATCAAGTGGACATTCTCACCAGAAAGAGCACCACATTTTGGAGGTTTGTGGGAAAGTTCAGTCAAGTCCATGAAATCATTACTAAAGCGAGTAATTGGAGAAAACAAGCTAACCTTTGAAGAAATGTCCACAGTCTTGTGTCAAGTGGAATCGTGTCTCAATAGTAGACCTCTTGTACCTCTGAACTCTCCCAATGACGATGGGATAGAAGCTCTTACACCAGGGCATTTCCTGATTGGAAAGCCACTGGAAGCATTGCCAGACCAAACTGATGTTCCAATCAAACAAACTTTCTCCAGAAAGTGGAACTTGTGTCAGTCACTATCCAGGGAATTCTGGTCCAGGTGGTCAAAGGAGTACCTGCTATCATTAAATCGACAAACAAGATGGTTTAGAGCATCTCGAAACTTTATGGTTGGAGATATAGTTCTTCTCAAAGATCAACAGCTGTTTACTCACACTTGGCCTCTTGGTCGAATCATTAAGACATATTCAGGTTCTGATGGAAAAGTTAGAGTAGTGGATGTTCAGACTAAATCTGGAGTATATCACAGGCCTATAGTCAAATTAGTTCTACTATTGTCAGAAATAAATGATAATTAACTATCTTCCCTGGGGAGGAAATGTTGGAGCCAAACCAAGAACTTAACTAACCAACAGATTGTCACTTCACTAAAACTTATTCACATTCTTATATTCACTCATTATAATTCACCTCTACCAGCTAGCCCAGGGCAGCTGACTTAGCTGCTCTAGGGCAGCTGGTTGTATAGCTTAAGGGTTTATTACCCTTGTCACTTAGCAATGTTTTGTTATATACTACTCAACTACAAAAATCTTTAATTCCTACTAACTGTGGTTAACTCATAACTATCCTATAGTAGAGGATTGAAGTGGCCATTATTGCCTATTAGTAACTAACAATAACATGTATTGTTATGTTGCTGTTTTTGTTTTAAATTCAAACAGTTGTGGCGAGTGGTTACTATGGCATTTAAATCCCTTTACCGTATAAATGTAATTTAAAAACTCGACATTATTTTTAGTAGCTATGAGTGTTCAAAGTTTAAATCAATCATAACAATAGTGTAGTTTTTTAGTCTCGCTCGCCATTTGTGCTCAAACACATAGTATAGTCAACTATTCAAACTGCTTGTTGTCTTTCTGTCAACAGTGGGGAATACAAGATACTTGCAATTGTAATTTCAATAAATATATAGTTGCAGATTACAAGCAATACCTTGCAATCAGGTTCATAGTATATGTTAGTTCATAGCTATTTTGTATCAAGTAAAATTCATAAAATCACTTGCTTTCCTCCATTTGTCAGAAGTTGCTAACCGGTGAATTTTTCACTTTATTCCTAAAAAATTAATTTAAATCAATATTCCAATAAACTGTTTAGTGTACGTAATTAATATGAGTTTAATTTTGTGGGTAAATTGTAGCCAGTTGCTAGGGTTGTGACTTGAACTTCCATATATTCTTGTGATGGCATTTGCATTATCAAGACGTTTATTCATCATCAATTATTCAAGTCTGAGGCAAACAGTCTGCTACGAGGGGTTAATGACAAATCATGAAATATTTTCTGTAAATGTAAAACTTCACAAAGTATGATCCTATTTATGATCTATGCTATTAGCACAATAGTTATAATTCGTAAAAAATACTATATACCTGATTGCTTGGTATGGCCTATTATTCCGCTGGGCTATAAGGAAAATGTTTTCTAAGGGGTTTGGATTTATTTGTATTTACTCATATTTATGAGCCAGCTTCAGAAATAAGATTTTTAAACTTAAGTTTCTTTTGTGAACAGACACAATAAGACAATAATGCTCTCTTCAATAGTAATTGCCATTTTGGAGTGATACGGTGTTATCAAGTCAGAAAATATTATTAACTTTTTATATTTTATATTTGATTCATGTATACCTATGTTAGTTTGTTATAACATTGAGTTAATCTACTTTTAGGTAGCTATAGTAAACTTGTGATGTGGTTTTAAGAAACATGTATTATGTTGAAATAACACCAGGTAAAGTTCACTACTCTCCCAAAATATATATTAACATATAATCTCATATACAAGTTGTAATCAGATGGAAACTTTGTGAATTAAAAAAACAACAACAACAAGCAAATGTTTAGCGTAGAGTATTATTGATAATGAGGGTCTAAACACATTGCTATCTGAAGCTTTCTAAACTTACCTATAATATAATGATCTTGTGACTAAAGCAGATTTAATCAAAGCTTAATCACTACTTATTCACTCACTTATAGTTCCCAAACAAAGCTATGGGTGATTTGGGAAGAATGACGTGTGATGGACTGAATAGTTGGCACTGAGTGGAGAGTTGAATTGAAACCTGCACTGAGTTCACAGCATATTTGTAAAATTTGAATTTATTTGTATACAGTCTGTGGTAACTTGGCTTAGCACGCGAAGCGGCGCAAGAACCAGTCTGATACTTTTCATGAATAAAGAATGACTGAAGTTACAGAAAGAATAGACTAATATATTCAAAACCATGGTGTTTATGCATGCATTAGCTATGAAAGAGTTGTTAATTGGTGTGAAGTGGTACATGAATGAAAGTGACAAGAAGTGTTACAGTCGATGTGTCTCTGAAGTTCCTTAGCCGTTACCACACTTCATTACATTATTTCAATGGTGAAGTTCTATTACATGCACATCAAATATATTTGGTATGCATTGTGGCAACCAAACAATACTTACCTTCTGTATTGCATACTTTAATTAACCACTACTTGGCCAGACAACTCATCACACTGCATAGCAGCCTCTAGCAGTATGTATATATAGTTGGCTACACTGTTAGCACACTTACTTCGACACACTATTTATTAAAAAAAGAAAAAGAAAAAAAAAGCTGGAATGATGCTTACTAACATTTTATGGCAATCAATACCAGCCCCCGTGAATCCAATTATCTGTTTAGAATGTTTCTCCATCCCATCAAACTTCAGAAACAGCTATCAAGATGGTACTGATCATTACAAAAAATCTGCCCACATCACTCATTAATAATACACTCAACCTCTCTTATCTGTTCTTCTAAGTTATGGACACCTCTGCAAGTTAATAAGTTATGGACACCTCTGCCTACCGGACGCACACACAGCCATTATTACTGTGTATTGACAACATGCAATATTTGTGGTAAAGGGACATCAGTTTACTATTGATCCCAATAAAAAAGGCTTGTTTCTAAGTTACAGACATTTCATAGTTACGGACACCTCTTGGTCCAAGACTGTCCGGAAAATGTGTAGTACTCATGCTCTCTATTCCCAGTTAGTGAAGATACTGGCAGAGGACTAAGAAATAGTCACACACACATTGTTGGCATGACATACCATATTCACTGTAATTATAGCGCCACTTGGACTGGAAGTATTCTCCACACTTTGGATGCAGAGACTTTCATGTTGTCTTGTGTTCAGGCAGTTGATTCCTGACAAAACAGTACAAATAGATTTGTAGAGTGAAACCCTTATATTTCAATTAGAAATAACGCTAATAAAATAAAGCCCAGTACAAACAGCAAAAGTTATCTAATTAAGTACCACATTAAGTGGAAGTGTAATATTTAGTTCATGGCACTTTAATTATAATGATACAACACATACAGAAAGCAGTTGCAAAACAACAACAGCAAATGATACCTGATAAAGCAGTGAAAACCAAAAGAAAACAAACAAAACAACATGGGAAACACCATTCACCAGTGTATAATACTCTGTTCCCAAGAACACAATTTTTCTTTATATCAATGAAGCAAAAAAAAAAAAGAAAAAGAAAAAAGAAAGGAATTAAAATCTGCTCTGCTCTTCAAAAATTCAGCATTAAATGCTACATTACCAGTTGGTACAGTAGAGTCAGTTATCCGAAAGGGTACTGTAGTAGCACGTGCACACATGAAAAAAAGCTCAACTACACCCTAATTATAAGACTATAAGACAGGAGGGACCCTTTCTATTACGGCTCCAATGATGCCCCTGCTCTCCACCATTTAACCACAGTCCCTTACATTAAATCTCAATATATGAGTTGCCAGCAGCAACTATGCTGCAACTCTCAATAGCTACATAACTCAAGTGTCGTAGAATTAGCTACCACCTAAACATTGTGTTTCCTTGCTTCTTTTTTGTCACTCACCCGAAATTTCAGCAGTTTCGGCGTTAGACACAGAGACAACACCGCACGCATCCTGGCCAAATCTTTCACCGCCAACAATATAAATGAACGCAGAATTATTTGAGCACCTCACCGTCATCGGTATAGGGTGTTCGAAATTTATATCACTTACGGTATATGCATAGGTGCCCAAAGCTGGTGTCGACCCTATACCAAACCGATGAACTTCAGGTAAAGGGTTTTATCATGTCTCGCGTAGCCAGACCCTTTTCCTAACAGCTATAAAGGGTCTGGCTTTTCGGTAAAGGGTTTATATAGCCTGATTGTTCCCAGCAACTTTCCATTTTAGTATATTTTCCTGCTGATGTTAATGCCATTTTTTTTTTATGATTCTTGTAGTCCACTGGCTGGCTGTGCCAGTACAACTTCATAATCACAGTCCTCCACAAAGTCTTTCAATACTTACTGAGTAATTCATTGTTATGCTTACAACTTAAGTAATTATTTTATCAAAAAGTTAATAAAAATAATAAACCCATTTCACATCCAGATAGTAGCTGGTTCCTTCAGGAAATTCAGTTACAGGTCATATGTCTCAGTAGGAAATTCAGCTGGCTATGTCAGATTTACTGGACTACCAGAAAACTGTATGACAGGTCACATGTCTTTCAGTGGGAAATTCAGCTGGGTATGTCAGATTTACTGGACTACCAGAAAACTGTATGACAGGTCACATGTCTTTCAGTGGGAAATTCAGCTGGCTATGTCAGATTTCCTGGACTACCAGAAAACTGTATGACACGTCACATGTCTTTCAGTGGGAAATTCAGCTGGCTATGTCAGATTTCCTGGACTACCAGAAAACTGTATGGCAGGTCACATGTCTTTCAGTGAGAAATTCAGCTGGCTATATCAGATTTCCTGGACTACCAGAAAACTGTATGACAGGTCATATGTCTTTCAGAGGGAATTCAGATGGCTGTATCAGATTTCCTTATGTGTAATAAATTCTTAAAGAAACATGATATTTATAGTAGTGAACATACAGAGCGATATTTCAGTTACAAATCTTGTACTTTTGAAAGTACAGGAAATTCAAGTTTTGGTCCTGTGCTACTGCGAAGGTAAGTCTGTGTAGGTGCATGTCCAGCTGTGTCAAAAGCATTGTGTTACAACCACTACTTAGCTAAAGAATATCACAAAGAAAACTTTTAAATAACGTGTATTGTTTTGTTGTTGTTGTTTTTTCCTTCAATTCAAGCAGTTGCAGAGAGTTGTTACTATGGCACTGAAATCCCTTTACCCTGTATGCTAAATAAAAAAACTGGACCTTATTTTCAGTAGCTTCAGTGTTAGAAGTCAATAAAAATAGTATAGTCTTTAGGCTCGCTCGCCATTTGTGCTCAAGCACACCACTAGTTTATTCAGCGAGCGAGCGAAGCGAGCGAAGCTGACTATCAGTCGTGTTCAATTGAGATTTCAGATATATATATATATATATGTAGGTATGTATGCGTACGTCAAAAAATTTCGCCGGGGCTTCTAATTACGTAAGTTAGGTAAAGCGTTCACAGTTCCAGTATTTTTCAATTAACGTGCACGGAGAATCCTGCTGCACTGCCTTACGCAACTTTGTTTCAACCAAAAAGTTTATAGCTACTCTCTTCTTGGCGAAAGACTGAATGGCAAATTGTCAAGCTGCGCTTCTTTGCCACTGCTTTCGAAGTTTATTCAGGTAATTCTGTTATTGTTAACTCTTCATGCCTAATCATTGCTATTATTTAGCGCTTTCCTTCACAAATCACCTTTACCTATACTCATATATTTACTCGCTCGCCATGCATTTGCGCTATTCGAGCGCACCACTAGTTTTAGTAGCTTGAGTGTTAGTTGGCGAGCGAGCGTAGCAAGCGAGACACTTACAGGGGCAACACATTGAAAATCGGAGATGTTTGTTTATCAGTATGTATGGACGTACGTATGTCATTTTGTACTTTGACCCTCGCGTATTTTTGTGTTCGCTCCGCGTTCGACCCCGTCCCAAACTTCACTAAACAGTATCCTCTGGTTTAGCGACCATTACCCGTATCACCTTAGAAATTGAATTGTGTGTACCGCTTTGAATTTTTTTGCGTGTGCAGTTAAAACTCTAAATCTTATGGGAGTTCCATTTCTATTGAAGTTAGTCGCTATTTGTCACAGTTATATCCCCTACTCAACAGCATTTACAGGAAAATTCATTATCCACTAGACGAACCAGAAGGTAAGTCTTGCTTAGGTATGTTTAGTTGTGTGAAAAAATTGTGCGTTACAATTACTATTAAGAATATCACAAAGAAAATTTTAAAAAACGTGACTTGATTTTGTTGCTTCTTTTTCAATTCAAACAGTTGAGGGGAGTGGTTACTATGGCATTGAATCCCCTTTACCGTATTATGCTTAATTTAACAACTCGACTTTATTTTAGTAGTTTAAATAACATATAAGTTTAAGGCTCGCTCGCCATTTGTGCTCATGCACACCACTAGTTGTTAAAATCAATCATTTAACAATAGTGTAGTTTAAGGCTCGCTCGCCATTTGTGCTCAAGCACACCACTAGTATATATGTATGGACGTACGTATGTCATTTTGTACTTTGACCCTCGCGTTTTTGTGTTAGTTATGTGGTCGACCCTGTCCCAAATTTCACTAAACAGAAACCTCTGGTTTAGCTATCAGTACCCGTATCACCCTAGAAATTGAATTGTTTACCGTTTTGAATTCTTTTGCGGGTGCAGTTAAAACTTGAAAACTTAAGGGACTTCCATTTCTATTCGAGTTAGTGGCGGTGGTAAGTCAATGCACTCTTTGTCATAGTTATAAGCCGTGCGCAACAGTATTTACTTGAAAATATATTGTCCACTAGACTACCGCGAAGGTAAGTCTGTGTAGGTGCATATCCAGTTGTGTCGAAGCATTGTGTGTTACAACCTGTACTTAGCTAAAGAATATCACTAAGAAAACTTTTAAAGTCAAAATCATTCGTATAAGAATATTATTAGGTCTAGAAATTGTATTTGTTCTTGCGTGGGCGTACGTGTGTACCCTTTCTCCTACGCGCTTGCGCGGGCCGGATAACCTTCTTAGCAACATTTTGTTTTGTTTACCCGCCGTACGAAGTAGCGATGCCCAGTAGACAAAACGTTAGAACAGCTCGGTCAAGAGCTTTGAGGGCGTTAGAAACTCCTGAAAAAAAATTAGTAAGGAGAGCGATAAGAAATGATAAAGACAGGGCAAGGAGGAGGAGAGCTAAAACGAAACAGAAACAGGTAGCAAAGTAAAGAATTTGACAGTATTTTGTAGCCACACAAAGAATGCATGGAGGAATAGCTGCAATTACAGGGAACATGCATCGCTCGCTTCGCTATTTTGTGCTATTAGAGCACATCACTAGTAGTCTTTAGGCTCGCTCGCCATTAGTGCTCAAGCACATCACTAGTATATATGTGGCGACGTACGTATGTCATTTTCCTTGCGTTATATTTTTGTATGAGCTTGGTGTTCGACCGCGTTCCAAACTTCACTATAACAGAATCCTCTCGTTTCGCGATCATTACCCGTTTCATCCCAGAAAATAAATTGTTTACCGCTTTGAGTTCTTTTGTGGTGCAATTAAACTCAAGAACTAGCTGGAGTGTCATTTCTATTCGAGTTAGTGGAGGCAGTAAGTTAATGCACAATTTGTCGTAGTTATAAGCCCTAAGCAACAGTATTTAATTCAAAGTTCACTAGACTAACCACAAAGGTAAGTCTTGTGTAGGTATGGCCACTTTGAGTTAACGTGACTTGTATTTTTGTTGCTTTTTTTTCCTTTCAATTCAAACAGTTGCGGGAGTGGTTACTATGGCATTGAATCCCCTTTAGGGTATATGCGTAATTTAAAAACTCGCCTTTTTTTTGAGCTTCTAAGTGCCGCTTGTTGGTTGTCAAGAGCCAGTGGTAGTTGGAATGGCTTCTAATAAGCTACCACTACTGGAGGAAAGCTGAGATAAGTACATAATTCCATATTATGTTAACTAAAGTTAATAAAATAACTCTGGATTTTTCTTTTGTAGCTGAGAGCTTCTTCAAGAGTTACTGGTTATAGAAGTAGTCAGAATGACATAAACTTCATACTACAGTGTTATCACTACTCAGGAAATTAAGGTAAGAGAGTAGTTATTTATTTATTTGCTATAATTAATGGTAAACAGCAATACATATAATAATATGTATATAATAATATTATTTTTTATTTATATTTATTATTTGTTTTTGCTGGCTAGACAAAACATTAAAAATGTAAAAATAGGTAGGGTTGGCTGAAAAGTAGGGACTAGGTATGTCACATTTAATAATTGTTATAAAATGTATGTAAAAAAGAAAGATTACTTGCTAACATAATGATGCTACATCTTAAGGGTGCCCGCACACCGCCTACGCAATTTTTTGTTGATGGTTGCTATGCACGATTACTACTATTTGTATACTTACAGGGGCTTCTCCACTACAACACAAGGACAAAGTACCTGCCGAAGGAGCCGCTCACTAATTTTAGAGCGAATCTGGAAGAAATATCGGGGCCTGGTTATAAAACTTTGGGGCACTTTTTTGGAGCGGTGCGGTAAGTTGGAGCTCCGCAATTTGGTGCACTACTAGCCGAGCCGATACTCTACTGCAAGACAGAGAGTTCTTATCCATTTCAATATTACTTTATGATATATTCGCAATTTTTTCTATTTATAAGATATTGAAAAATTCTCGCTGTAGTGCAGTTCATATTTTTTTGGTTTACCCGTGTATAAAATTTTTGTGTCGTTCTCATTATTAGATTCCAAGAAAAACTGACCCAAAATTTGGAACTTTAATTCCACTCGCAATTCTTAAGAAATAGCTCCACCCCCATATCTCGTACTATGAGTACGCGAGCAATTTTTTTTTTCAATTAGTTTGTATTGTTTCTAAAAAGAGCCCGCCTATATCAAGAGTAAACAAACATCAATACAACAATAACAAGAGAGAGTCTGAAGAGAGAGCAGTTCATTGGAGATGGTCAAAGGTGAAGGTATTACATTTGCCAGCTTGGGAAGTCTTCGCTCCACAGAAATCGAGCCTGGTGGATCCATCCACTTGAGTTCAGGTGCGCATAGTCCGGAGAACGGCTACTGGTGGAGAGGCAGCCTGGTGCAACTTGCTGCGCGAGCTCAGACGACGTATGGAGAATTGCTGTAAACGAATATGAGACAACAAGAAGCTAAACTAAAACACCACAACTTCGCAAAGTATACTTCTGCTACTACTGCGCGATTGTTTCTGCTCGCGTATTATCGAATGGTGGGGTATTGGCGGGGAATAAATTAATGTCCGGATCTACAGGCGGTGCGCGTTGCTATGTGCGGGCACCCTTAAAATCATTTCTTTCTTAAATACATTTGTTTAACATTATTTTGTATTTTGCGCTATCATCATTAACAGAAATTGGAGCTGCAATGGTAATAAAAACTAGACCATCAGACATCAAACTGAATGAACACTAAAATTACCTATGTGACTCCAATTGTAGGATGGTTCATCTTTCATTCAAAATTGAATTTGGAGCTATCCTCAAAAGAAAATAATAAATGTTAACTATTGAACAGTTGTAGTATCAGGTAGCTATTTTTCAAAAAGAAATTTGTTTAGGGACAAGATGTTGTTTAAAGTCTCTCTACTCTCCCAATTGATTCAGTTATTGGCAATTTAATTGAAGAGAGCTTTTGGGAGCACGTAACTAAACTATTTATGCTTTAGTAACTTAACTTGAAATAGTAAACTGAAATACCCAGTGCTCTGATGGCCATAGTAGTGACAATTCTCTTGCTCTTGAAACTTCTTAGTAATTCAAGATCAGGTAATGTAAATTCTGATAATTTGTAAATCCTTATTAACACTTTATTTTGTCTCCTATTTAGAACTGAGCATAGTGAATGGAAGCACACGACTGTGTGACTCAGATCAAGTGACATTAACATGCATAACTAGATACTATGCTGACTGGATACTTAGTACAAATAATCCAGGAGATAATACTTACTTGTTTATATTATACGATAGACATATTACATGGTATACGACGAGGTCATTTGGAGCAGTAAATTTTACCACATTATATGGCAATAGCTCTTACTTAGTTACCACCCTCACTCTAAGAGCATCCAGTTATAGTAGGTCACTTTCAATTCTGTGCAATCATGAGAATATAAGACTGCAAATAAGTGAGTTAATCTATTGAAATATTAAAAAATTGGTGATTCCAAAATATGAATTGGAAACATGCTTAGTGCAGTGTTATTATCAATACAGACCCACCGATACCCTCAGATATCAGTCTACACACTCTGTATTGCAGTGAAGATAATTTGATGTTCTCAGTTACTTCTCCGAGATTCACTGACATGTCCAAGTACACACTAGAGTTGTCTCCTCATTCCAATATTACTACCAGGAATAATACATTCGTAATAAGTCTTCAGACTGATGTCATGTATAATCTGACTATACAAGAGTGTGAAAATGAGAGAACATTAGAAATAGGTTGGTAATATAAGATGAAATTTCAAATATTAAATTAGCACTGATATCATAATTACAGGTCCTTGTCCTCTTATTTCTCCTTCTCCCTCCTATCGAGTGTTGTACTACAACCTCAGTTCTAGTGGTCTACAGACTGTGTCTTTGGTGAGATGTGACTGGGAGGGAGAAGTAGTAGTGATGGAGTGCACACAAAATGGAGACTGGAAGTCTATCAACCAGCAAGATGGTGTGTGTAATGCTGACTCTACTCCACAAATAATTAATAACTTATACTCTAGCACAAGTAAGTATACACAAACAAAAAATAGCATCTTCGCTTATTGCAATAAAAGCATCATGTAGCCATTAGCATTTGCATGCTACATACCTAATCAATACACCTAATCTAAGAATGCTTTTGAAGGAGTGATGTTTCAATAGGAGTTTAAATAAATATAATATTTTAGCTAATGTTTTGATGAACAAGTGATGACAATTTGTGTCATTACATATTTTTGTAGGTCATGTGTCTTCCTTCAGTGATCTTAACGGTACCATTACTACAGTATACACTATGGTACAGTTCTTATAATTAAGTTATAATATTAAATATAACTATTATTTTCTTTATAGTCTAGTAGAAACAACAAACAATTCCAATGTTCAGTGTTGTATTCTAATACTGCTTTGATAATTTATGGAGTCTCTTTCTTATTGATTGTGGTAATGTGCTCATGCATTTTTATCACTGGATTCTTCTGTGGAGTCAAATACATTACTCACAAGAACATTAATAAAGAAAATTCTTCAAATGTGAGAGTTGAAGCAATATATGAAGATTTGGAACTACCGGAAGTGAACACTGGAATGGTAATAAAGCCAAACATAGCTTATGAGGATGTGAAGCTGCAATAAAATACTAGATAATAACAAGTTTCAAACTAGCTTGATAAGAAGTTTAACTGTATTTTTAACTAAAGATAAAATATATTGTGCTCTCTCCTGTTAAAAGTTACAATTTTTTTATAATTATTATCAAAATAATTATATTTTATATCTATTTATTCATTTAATGAGAGACTAGTAGAGTAATTTATACATAATCACAATGACCACTGGTACTAGTGTAGCCATTCCTGTTGTTAGGTAAGAACTAAATGTAATGTGACCTTAAACAAAACCTTAGACACATCCAATACGCATCAATTACCATAACACTCAATATTTTCTAGGCTAAAATCATCAGTTGTTTCTACAAATGGACAAATTGAAAATAGTTTATAATATTAGGGAATAAAATATATTCTTCATACTGCTGTAGTTGTGTTATTGTTGGTTAAAGTAAAATGACATCAAGCTGGATTGACTAACTTCTGAATAATTTTGCCTCCAAAAACCAATCGATAGTAACTTACAAACTACTTCTTATGTATACTTAGTTTGCATGCTAATGTTGTTAAAATAATAGTAACGTCTAAATATATTCAACAGATTTCACAATTGCCATGTGAAGTCCTGTTGACTATTTGGAAAAATGGAATGTTAAAATAGAATGTAAAGTTATTTATTATAGAAAAACATTCTATGCTATTTGATCTTTACTTATAGTTGTCCTTGTTAATATGATGTAGTTTAGTGGAACGAATAATAATAATATACAATTATGTACACACTACACATATTATTAATGAATCAAGGAACATTTTGTAATTTCGTTCTTATAGTTTATAATTATAAAATGAGCAAATGAAACCACTTTTGGAGAGTGATCACATAGGAAAATGAGACACAGTCAAATTATCAGTATCCAACAACAGTTGTTTATCTGCCTGTCTGTCTGTCTGTCTGTCTGTCTGACTGTCAGTCTTGTGGGGACCCACCCCACATAATTTTAATGATTAGCTCCTGCCCTTGTGGTGCAGTGTTAAGTTTTTGAGTTGTTGAGTTTGACTGTTCAGTGTATGTGTGTATGCTAATTATAATTTTTACATTAAAATTATTAAATTGAAAATTGGTGGCAGCAATTTGCTATACCAGTTGTGCGGGAATCGCGGCAGGGACTAGCGAGCCCTCACAAGCCTGACTATCTGTTTGTCTGTCAATCTGACTGTCAGTCTGTCTGTCTGTTTGTCTGTCAATCTGACTGTCAGTCTGTCTGTCTGTTTGTCTGTCAATCTGACTGTCAGTCTGTCTGTCTGTTTGTCTGTCAATCTGACTGTCAGTCTGTCTGTCTGTTTGTCTGTCAGTCTGACTGTCAGTCTGTCTGTCTGTTTGTCTGTCAGTCTGACTGTCAGTCTGTCTGTCTGTTTGTCTGTCAATCTGACTGTCAGTCTGTCTGTCTGTTTGTCTGTCAATCTGACTGTCAGTCTGTCTGTTTGTCTGTCAATCTGACTGTCAGTCTGTCTATCTGTTTGTCTGTCAGTCTGACTGTCAGTCTGTCTGTCTGTTTGTCAGTCAGTCTGACTGTCAGTCTCTCTGTCTGTTTGTCTGTCAGTCTGACTGTCAGCCAGTCTGTCTGTTTGTCTGTCAATCTGACTGTCAGTCTGTCTGTCTGTTTGTCTGTCTATGAATGGTATTTACAATAGCTATTACTAAGTTCACTTAATTTGTATAAAGTTTGACTCAAGTGTATGATTAGACAAACTATAGACATTTATAGCTAAATGCATTTGAAGGAAAACAAGTTTACATGTAACATTGAAACGTTATAAAATCATTTCCAATCATTGAGAATATTAAAAGCTTTATCAAAATAAGTTTAAGGGAGTATCACAGCACCCCATTGGTAGAGTATCAATAACCCCATATTTGGTGCATTATGAGCTCTGATAGGGGTGTAGTAGAACACTTGGTCCTTGAACATGGGCGTATCACAACACTCCATTTGGTATAATTAAAGGTGTGCAGGGGTGTAACTGAACACTTCCTCTAGGTGAAATAGAAACACTCCATGAGGAGTAGTACAGCCAGTGTTACCTGGACACCTCAAAATGGGATTCCCATGCACCCCATTTTTAAAATTATATCAGTTTCCATCTCCTACTACTGAAACCATTGGCTTTTTTGTTGATTTCACATGCTTTTATACTAAACAGCATGCATCGATTCATCTCCATGTGACAACACTTTTCCCATTCAGTTTGTGGAAATGCTTTACAAACCAAACTGCTCTCATGAATTATTCATGAAACTACATTCCACCATCATTACTGACAAACAAGTGTATTAGTCAGTCCTCCCTCATGTCCAGTCAGTCCTCCCTCATGTCCAGTCAATCCTTTCTCATGTCCAGTCAGTCCTCCCTCATGTCCAGTCAGTCCTCCCTCATGTCCAGTCAGTCCTCCCTCATGTCCAGCCGGTTTTCCCTCATGTCCAGCCGGTCCTCCCTCATGTCTAGTCAGTCCTCCCTCATGTCCAGCCGGTCCTTCCTCATGTCCAGCCGGTCCTTCCTCATGTCCAGCCGGTCCTTCCTCGTGTCCAGCTGGTCCTTCCTCATGTCCAGCCGGTCCTCCCTCATGTCCAGCCGGTCCCTTCCCGTGTCGTGTCCAGCGGTCCTCCCTCATGTCTAGTCGGTCCTCCCTCATGTCAGTCGGTCCTCCCTCATGTCCAGCCGGTCCTCCCTCATGTCCAGCCGGTCCTCCCTTCCTCCCTCATGTTGAGCCAGTCCTCCCTCATGTCTAGCAGTCCTTTCTCATGTTCAGTAAACATTTTATTTGGAAAGGATCTAGATATTTCCCTCAAACTTAATGAGCTTTTTTTTTTTTTTTTTTTTTTGCATTTTTTGTGTTACTCTGCTTATATTATATTATGGTATTTAATATCACACTATAGCTAAAAATTATTAACATTTCCACAAATTTTTATTTTTGTAACTTATTTCAATTAAATGAAACTACACAGCGTTTGGTTTGTCTGTGACACATATTATGTCACGAGTTTAATTAAGTTATAATTAGTTTCAATGTTTTCTTGACTAATTAAACTGAAACTGTTAATATCAAAACACTGACATAACTTAACTAAGTTAACAACATTTTGGAAAGCAAATTTAAAAAAATGAAAAAGGAGGATTGTACACCGTCTGTAGTTACCTTCCATGTCTACTTGCTTTGTTCAAAGATTATGAAAACATTTAATATTGTTTAGGAAAATCATTGAAAGCATTAAGTCAACACAAATGTTGTAAATATATATTTATTGCAGCTTTGATATTTTTACTTGAATATTTCCGCATCACGCGAGCGTTCTGTATTCTCCCATATTGTACGGTTTATATTGTACGCTCCTTGTAGCGCGCGCGTAGCGAGTAAAATCAATAAAAATTGTATTGTAACCGGTTGAGAAAAATTTCAAAGAAGCAATAAATCACTTATCACACTCGTCGTACAATATGGGAATGATATTTTACTCTCACGCCATATTTTCACTCGCCTTCGGCTCGTGAAAATATTTTGCGTGCTCATAAAATATTTTCCCATATTGTACTCAGACTCGTGCTATAAGTATTATATATATATTTATTGCAGCTTTGATATTTTTACATGAATATTTCCGCATCACGCGAGCGTTCTGTATTCTCCCATATTGTACGGTTTATATTGTACGCTCGTTGTAGCGCGCGCGTAGCGAGTAAAATCAATGAAAATTGTATTGTAACCGGTTGAGAAAAATTTCAAAGAAGCAATAAATCACTTATCACACTCGTCGTACAATATGGGAATGATATTTTACTCTCACGCCACATTTTCACTCGCCTTTGGCTCGTGAAAATATTTTGCGTGCTCGTAAAATATTTTCCCATATTGTACTCTGACTCGTGCTATAAGTATTATATATATATATATATATATATATTGAAAGCCACATTTGGAGCCACACATGTGTTTTATATAGGACTATTCATTAAGCATGTTGACTGTGTGAATTTGTGATTGACACAAACACATGTGTAATTGTTGACTTGAAATAATTTCACAAGTGACAGGAATGACAATCATTCAAAGTTTTTTTTACATATGTTAAGATATTTGGATGTTTTAAACACTATAGCATCATAGTATACTTGAGTCTAGCTATATATAATATGGAGTCTTGGTGTTGACATTGCATCACTGTCACTCATACTTACTACAAATGTTATTATATGTATACGGGTGTCTGGCCACAGAAACTCATTTTTACCTGCCTAAGACACTCAGGATTGAGTGTGTGCATATTGAGTGACATATTAAATCACAATCTCAGCAAAAATATAAATAAATGAACCTTGTAGTAAGTATTGATTGACTGTGATGCAATGTCAGCATGACTCCATATCACATAAAGGTAGACTAGACTCAATGCACTGAGACAATGGTGATAAAATGAGTCTGGTAAGCAAGCTGCATAAATACATATGTAGGTAAGTGAGTAAATCAAAATGAACAAACAAAGAAATGAACAAAAAAAACAATCAAGTGAACATACTAATCAACAAACGAACAAGAAGAGCAAAAACAGCAAATCCAAAGTACACGTCATTGAAAGCTTGGTCTCCACAGATGTTTGTTAATTTTTTTTGTCCTTGGCATCATTTCGAAGTCTATTCTCCCAATTTTCTAGTGCCTACTAATGTTAACGTTTTAAAGTAGCCTCTAGGAATAGACAACAATGACCTCTTTGAACTTTACCATTATACATATATACATATACACATATATTATTTTACTTAGTGTACTTGCACAGAAGGCTAGCAACCCTGTAGTTGTAATTTAAACAACAACTCGATTTAAATCTTAACTCTGATAAGGCCACGCAAAGTTATTAATTAGCTTCTCAGGCAATTAGCTATCACTTAAAAAGCAAGTGGGAAGCGGCTTGCTTTTTTCTTCTTTTTATTGTACATGTTTTTTGCAAGGTAGTCCACCCAAAAGGCCTGTGGCAACTACTGCAACTATCTGGCACACTAGTTTCATTGAAGAACTGCAGCAAGATACTCACATAGCTATCTGCACCTCCAAGCACTAACTATCACAACACCACCATGCACTACAAATGCCATTAAGCACTTTTACCAGCTGGCTAGCTCGACCGTGAAACAACTTAGTGCACCTATTGCACATGAACTTGTGCAGCTATTGCGCATGCGTAGTAGACTATTATTAAACCACAAGATTGTTAATTAGTAAAATTCAAAATGCAACTTTTTGAAAAAAGAAATGAAGCAGGCAATGCCTGAGAAACTAATAAATAGCTTTATATGGCCTAATGATTGAAATTTTCTATTTCGTGAGGCTAAATACATTTATTACTGCTTTGTACTGCTAAGTTTAGTAGTTATATTTTAACATTTCAAGTCATAGCCATCCCTTACCTCTCCTTTTAGGAGTAATGATAGTTTCTGCAATACAACTTTAGCTGTCTTAAGTGAAGTGCCAGTAGCTCTTGAAAACAGGCTTGTTTTGTCCATAAGTAGAATAGTAGAATAAGCTAACAAATATGAAAGCATTTCTTACCTCAATCAATAAACAGTAGCTATTATCAAGCCATTCTGACCGTCCAAAATGAAGCACCAAAGGTGCGAAGCCTCAGCGCTATTAAACACTACCTAGCTATTACGTAATAGTTAGAGCATACGTGCTAAGGTACTGGTGGATTAAGTGCACTGAAGCCCAAGGGCCGTAGGCCCGAGGGCTTTGTGCACTAAAACCACCAGTACCTGAGCGCATGCTCTAACTATTTTAGAACCCGTTTACCAAAAGCCGGCCCACAGTTTAGCAGCTTGGTTTATCAGCATTTTCGCACAAATATGGCGGTGTCAAGCGAATTTCCGGCCCAAAATTAAAATTCAATTAAAATTCAATTGAAGCACACCCGGCAGGTTTACTTTAGCATTGTAGCTGCCAGCTGTTATCTCCAGATCTAACTCTACCCTGGGCTGCTCTGCTCTGTGGTAAACAGTTAAGCAGCTAGCTATGGTAAATTCCTGGGTATGAGGTATGAGCAGTCAGCAGGAGAGTTGTCAGGAGAGTTGTCGAACTAGGGCTGGTCCCGTATAGGTATAGGTCGGATATGAGAGGGTAGTAGACCCTCACATATCATATCCAGGCCTCACACAGCTTTATCCGGCCTATTCTATTAAACTAAAACTCAAAAATAGCAATACCCAAGGGTGGTTAGTATGCACAGTTTATATACCTAAAGGCAAAAAATAGTGCACACTTACCAAGTATAGTAACAATATAGCAACGGGTTCTAAAATATTATAATCTCCTTCCAAAAGAACAAGCAATCGGTTGCAGTAAAACCTCCAAATAGTGACCATATTGGGGACAGGACTTTTGGTCTCTTCTCAGAGGTTGGTCCTTTCTCAGAGTTCTTTTTTGTAAATGTCATTATTTTGTAATAAAGAGTTAGGGAAACTTGTCTCATTGTGGTTATCTGAAAGGTGTCCTGATGACAAGCATCTTACAAGAAATTTTTTCTTCAGAAGTCTCAATTGCCTTCTTGTGGCTACTGGTAGCTAACGTTGATAGGATGTGCTGCCACTGAAGATGCAATTTTCTGTAAAAAAAACTTTCCAGAATAAGGGGTATTTGCAAGGAACCACATCAGTCTTTATTTTGGTAGCAAGCCCGTGTGAGCGTACCATTTTCTATTATGGTATACTACTATGGTCAGGGTTAGAGCAGCTGCTAAGATATCAGCTGGGAATGTGGGGAGCCCCTAGAGAACTTTGTGGCCAACTTTACACAAAGAGTTACCTACATACTACTTCAGTGAAGATATCTAGCATGAAATGAACCACTTAATGGGGGGGGAGGGGGGGGAGCAAAGGGAGACTCTCACTAACAAGTCTCCATTGAGATTTTGGTATATATAATATGGCAAAGTTTAAAGAGGTCAATGCTTGTCCACCCCCAGAGGCTACTCAATAACATAAACATTAGTGCACAAGAGATTCAGGAGAAAAGACTTTGAAATAATGCTAGGTAAAGAAAAAAATGGTAAAGAGCTACAGAGACACAATGGGAGAGACGTTCGCATTTAGATCTTAGTTAGCCGAGTTCATTAATTTTTTTAGCGGCGATTGTAAGTTAACTTTGTCCATGCGCTGTTAGCCATAGCTACACACCTTAAAGTCAAGTGACTAAGAGAATACAACTTAATGCTATATCTACTAGAGCCCTGATACAATAGAGCATTTTGAACAGGGAATACTTTAGAAAGGCGATGAGATAAAACTAAAATCGTTAGTTTAATGATCCTTACCCATATCATCCTTAGAAATTTGATTTCTTACCCCTTGAAAATCCTTTGTCTAATAGTCAAGTCACGAAGAGAATACAATGCTCTTGTGCTGGTATATCCAATGAATAAGTACGTATAAAAGTGTTGTGTGTTGCTAAAGAATAGCAAAAAACTAAACAAAAATATTTAAAAAAAATTATTAGTAGGTAGCATTCAAATTAAATTTCAGTCAGACCAGCTCGCTTGCCATGTGTGCTGGAACACATCACTAGTTTTAACTTAATTTTTTAACGTTATTGTAACCAGGTCAGGTGAAGCACAGATTACATAATTAGTAATAAAAAACATTAAAAATGTAAAAATAGGTAGGGTTGGATGTAAAGTATGGGACTACGAAAGTCACATTTACTAATTGCTCTAAAATGTATGTAAACAAGAAAGATTACTTGCTCAGATAATGATTCGACATCTTTAAATCTTTGCTTTCCTAAATGCATTTGTTTAACCTTATTTTGTATTCTGCACTATCATCATCAACAGAAATTGGAGCTGCAATGGTAATAGAAACTGAACCATCAGACATCAAACTGAATGAAAACTAAAATTACCTATGTGTCTCCAATTGTAGGATGGTTCATCTTTCATTCTAAATTGAATTTGGAGCTATCCTCATAAGGAAATATGTTAACTATTTAACAGTTGGAGTATCAAGTGGCTATTTATTAAAAAGGAATTTGTTTAGGGACAAGATGCTGTTTAAAGTCCCTATACTCTCCCAATTGATTCAGTTATTGGTAATTTAATTGAAAGAACTTTTGGGAGCACGTAACTAAACTATTTATGCTTTAGTAACTTGACTTGAAATAGTAAACTGAAATACCCAGTGCTCTGATGGCCATAGTAGTTGCAATTCTATTGCTCTTGACAATTCTTAGTAATTCAAGATCAGGTAATGTAAATTCTGATTTTTTTAAATCCTTATTATCACTTTATTTTGTCTCCTATTTAGAATTGAGCATAGTGAATGGAAGCACACGACTGTGACTCAGATCAAGTGACATTAACATGCATAAGTGGATGCTGTGTTGTCTGGGCGCTTGATACAAATAATCGAGGAGAACAATGATAGACATATTACATGGTATAGGACGAGGTCATTTGGAGCTGTAAATTTTACCAAATTATATAGCAATAGTTCTTACTTAGTTTCCACTCTCACTCTAAGAGCATCCAATTATAGTGGGCCACTTTCAATTTGGTGCAATGATGAGATTATAAGACTGCATATAAGTGAGTTAATCTATTGAAATATTAAAAAATTGGTGATTCCAAAATAAAAATTGTAAACATGCTTAGTGCAGTGTTACTATCAATATGCAGATCCTCCACAACCACCCTCAGATATCAGTCTACACACTCTGAATTATATAGTGAAGATAATTTGATGTTCTCTGTTACTTCTCCAAACTTCACTGACACGTCCAAGTACATTATAGAGTTTTCTCCTCATTCCAATATTACTACTAGGAATAATACATTCGTAACAAGTCTTGAGACTGATGTCATGTATAATTTGACCATACAAGGGTGTGAAAATGAGAGAAGATTTGTAATAGGTTGGTAATATAAGATGAACTTTCAAATATTGAATTGACACTGATATCATCTTACAGGTCCTTGTCCTCTTCTTTCTTCATCTTCTCTCTCCTATCAAGTGTTGTACTACAACCTCAGTTCTAGTGGTCTACAGACTGTGTCTGTGTTGAGATGTGACTGGGAGGGAGAAGTAGTAGTGATGGAGTGCACACAAAATGGAGACTGGAAATCTATCAACCAGCAAGATGGTGTGTGTAATGCTGACTCTACTCCACAGATAATAAATAACTTGTACTCTAGCACAAGTAAGTATACAAAAACAAAAAATATCATCTTCATGTAGCCATTAGCATTTGCATGCTACATACCTGATCAATACACCTAATCTAAGAATGCTTTTGAAGTAGTGATGTTTCAATAGGAGTCTAAATAAATATAATAAATATTTTAGCTAAATATTTTGATGAACAAGCGATGACAATTTATGTCATTGTACATATTTGTAGGTCATGTATCTTCCTTCAGTGATCTCAATGGTACTATCACTACAATATACACTATGGTACAGTTCTTATAATTAAGTTATAATATTAAATATAACTATATTTTCTTTATAGTCTAGTAGAAACAACAAACAATTCCAATATTCAGTGTTGTATTCTAATACTGCTTTGATAATTTATGGAGTCTCTTTCTTATTGATTGTGGTAATGTGCTCATGTTTTTTATCACTGGATTCTTCTGTGGAGTCAAATACATTACTCACAAAAATAGTAATCAAGAAAACTCTTTTCAAATACGAGAGTAGAAGAAATATATGAAGATTTGGAACTACCGGAAGTGAACACTGGAATGGTAATAAAGCCAAACATAGCATATGAGGATGTGAGGCTGCAATAAAATACAAGATAATGACAAGACTAGAACTAACTTAATAAGAAGTTAACTGTAATTTTTTTAACTAAATGATAATATATTTATTTTGCTCTCTCCTGTTAAACTTTACAATTTTTACAATTAGTATCAAAATATATTTTCAATCAATTTATTCATTTAATGAGAGACTAGTAGAGTAATTTATACATAATCATGATGACCACTGGTACTAGTGTAGTCATTCCTGTTGTTAGGTAAGAACTAAATGTAATGTGACCTTAAACAAAGACTTATACACATCCAATATGCATTAATAACCATAACTCAATATTATCTAGGCTATAATCATCAGTTGTACTACAGCTTCTACAAATGGACAAATTAAAAACAGTTAATATTTGGGAATGAAATATTGCATGATAATTATATATTCATCATACTGCAGTAGTTGTGGTATTGTTGGTGAAAGTAAAATGATATCAAGCTAGATTGGCCAACTTCTGAATAATATTGCCTCCAAAAAACAATCGATAGTAACTTACAAACTACTTCTTATGTATATATTGATTGCATGCTAGTGTTGTTAAAAACAATCGTGATGCCTAAGTACACTCAACAGAGTTCACAAGCCTCGTATTTTATAGAAATTGACCCGCCCCACATACTTTTAATGATTAGCTCCTGCCCTTGTGGTTCAGTGTTAAGTTTTAGAGTTTTGAGTTTGACTGTTCAGTATTATGTGTGTTTGGTAATTATTAATTATAATTTTTACATTGAATCATTATATTTAAAATTGGTGGCAGTAATGCACCAGTTGTGTGGGAATTGTGGCAGGGATTAGCGAGCCCCCACAGATCTGCCTGTCTGTTTGTCTGTCAATCTGACTGTCAGTCTGCCTGTCTGTTTGTCTGTCAATCTGACTGTCAGTCTGTCGGTCTGTTTGTCTGTCAATCTGACTGTCAGTCTGCCTGTCTGTTTGTCTGTCAATCTGACTGTCAGTCTGCCTGTCTGTTTGTCTGTCAATCTGACTGTCAGTCTGTCGGTCTGTTTGCCTGTCTATGTGCTTAGTACCTTTAATGGTGTTTATATATTACTAAGTTCACTTAATTTGTATAAAGTTTGACTCAAGTGTATGATTAGACAAACAATAGACATTTATAACTAAATGCATTTGAAGGAAAACAAGTTTACATGTACATTGAAATGTTATAAAAACATTTCCAATCATTGAGAATATTACAATCTTTATCGAAAGAATTTTAATATTGTTTAGGAAAATCGTTGAAAGCATTAAGTCAACACAAATGTTGTGTATGTCTTGAAAGCCACACTAGGAGCCACACATGTGTGTGATATAGGACTACTTATTAAACATGCTGACTGTGTGAATTTGTGATTGACACAAACACATGTGTATGTTGACTTGAAATATTTTTGCAAGTGACAGGTATGACAATCACTCAAAGTTATTTACATTATGTTAAGATATCTGGATGTTTAAAACACTTTGGTGTTGACATTGCATCACTGTCACTCAGTACTTACTGTTGGCTAGCAACGGGGCCACACCTTACTGAGGATCGACTAAGGTTAGGCTGCCACCAGGTTCTTTCAATCTGTGGCCGAGGACTAACAGGCAGTAGCTAGCACCCAGCAAATGCAACCACACCCTTAGACCAGGTTTTAAGCCGGCAACGAAATATAATTACTACTACATAATACAGATAGAACTAACATGCACTGCCCGAGTGATACATTAAAAGAGACATCTGCACAAGGCACTTCAGTTTAGGGTGCTGGAAGGGTTCCAATCTAACATGACAATCAATGACACACAATTAATAAAATCAATTCATGCTAACAATTAAATAAGTTCTCTGTGACATTGTCTCTTGTCTATTCTTCTCTTTGTCTCTTTTTCCATCTTGACTCCTCTTCTTCTTACTTCTCCCATAGCTCCATCAGCTTGCCCCACACTTTCTACTAATGTTTTTTCACTGAGATTCTTTGTTCTCTATATTCCTGTAGCACTTTCACTTTATTATACCCACATACAGTAGTTGCCTTATATGTTTGTTCAGATCTACTATTGCTGCAAGTGTTCTCAAATTCTGTCTTTCCTAGCTAAGTATTGTAGTGAACTGGGAGAAGTTTCCAGTTGTTTCTACCCGCTAGGGTTTGGTGAATTTTGCTTATTGTATTTATTATTATTCTATGCTAACAATGTTCATCACTTTGGTAATTATGCTACAATGCTTGACATACTGCTTCTAATCATCTTTGCCTGGTTGAAACGCGTCTACATGGCCAATCAAAGATTCCATTCTTGTTCCCACCTTTAGGTATTCAAGAGTTATTTCACCAGTAGGCAAATATTGTTATGATGTGCATGAATCACATGATAAGTGAATGATATACAACGTGATAAAGACCAACACAGTGTGGTCAAAGTATCTATATATAGCTATGTACTTGTGCACACACCCTCTTGCTGGTTTGTAGACTTCAGAATCATGAACCACCACAAGCAGCTGCTTCTCTTGATATCTATTCAAACCTTGAAATGAGGATTTCATCAGGAGCTATAACCTTCAAACTACTCGTGCAGCATTGTAAACCAAAATGGTGTGTAGTTCACACCTAATTAAGTGTGAATCATGTGAAACAATAGTCACACCAAAGTATGTTGTGATGTGCACACCTCATCATTTTTGTGTGAAGTACATGCCATTCAGTGTGAGTTCACGCCCTATAAACAGTGTGAACTCATACTTTCATTATAGCTAAGTTCATTATTTTCAAAAAGAGATTGGTGAATGTTCGGTGCCAGAATCCATTTATACAGTAAATTACAATCATTGTGAATGCACATGAATATAATTAATGTTCGATAAAGGGTCCATGTTGGTTATTGCTCATTCCCTTGAGTGTGAATTCTCGCCAAGTGTACGTTCACAATTGGTGAAAATGAGAAGACTCGCTATGGATTGATGGTGGCATTCACACCACCAGTTTGGGTGATTTGGTGGGTGTTCACGCTTCAATTTTTGCAGTGAGTATTTTACATTTACATTATGTTTTTGTACCTTCCTGAGCCAAAGCAATAAAACAGTGAGACTCTCACTATAATGAGTCTCAATTGAGATTTTGGTATATATATATTTATTCGAGGCTAGATATCTTCACAATGTTATCTTTAAGTACGTGACCCGTGAGATAACTCATGTTATCACATAGTGTGAGTGATCTCATGGCTGTATTGTGGCTCATTACATAACAACTTTGTCTGGCTTACCAGTTTTAAGGGTTATTACAGCTATCCAACCTGGTTAGAACAGCTGTTAAAATATGAGCTGGAGGTGTGGGGAGCCCCTAGAGAGTTTTATGGCCAACTTTACACCAAGAGTTACCAACAAACTACTTCAGTGAGATTGTCTAGCATGGAATTTACCACTTATTACACTTGTCAGAATGATATGGCTAGATATTTCACTCTTAGGCTTTTTTTACTCACCTCTGGCTCCTGAAAATAAATTAGCCTGCTCTTGAAATATTTCGCCATATCACACTCTGACTCATGTAATAAGTACTATTTTATTCCATGCTAGATATCGTCACAATGGAATCTTTAGGTATGTGTGACCCATGAGTATAGTGTTATCTCATGGCTGTATTGTGCAAGCTCATTACCGTAGTAGTTATAGCAACCAGGGTCTGGCTTACCAGTTTTCAGGATTTTTACACCTTACCCTTGTGGAGCCTACCCAACCAGGTTAGAGCAGCTGCTAGGATATCAGCTGCTAAGATATCAGCTGGGAATGTGGGAAGCCCCTAGAGAGTTTAATGGCCAACTTTACACCAAGAGTTACCTACATACTACACCAGTGAAGATATCTAGCATGGAATAAACCACTTATTGGGCAGAGTGAAGGGGACTCTTACTAACGAGTCTCCATTGAGATTCTCCATTGAGATTTTGGTATATATAATTGGCGAGAGAGCAAGCGAGACACTATCAGGGGGAACTCAATTGAAAATCGGGGATATTTGTTTATATGTGGCGACGTATGTATGTCATTTTCCTTGCGTATTTTTGTATTAGCTTGGTGTTCGACCGCGTTCCAAACTTCACTAAACAGAGTCCTCTCATTTCGCGATCATTACCTGTTTCATCCCAGAAATTGAATTGTTTACCGCTTTGAGTTCTTTTGCGGTGCAATTAAACTCAAAAACTAGCTGGAGTTTCATTTCTATTCGAGTTAGTAGAGGCGGTAAGTTAATGTGCTATTTGTCGTAGTTATAAGCCCTAAGCAACAGTATTTAATTGAAAGTTCACTAGACTAGCCACAAAGGTAAGTCTGTATGGCCACTTTAAGTGAAAGTATTGTGCATTTTCAGCTATTACTTTAAAGAATATCACAAAGAAAACATTTAAATAACCTGACTTGTATTTTTGTTGCTTTTTTTTTTAATTCAAACAGTTGTGGGGAGTGGTTACTATGGCATTGAATCCCCTTTAGGATATATGCTTAATTTAAAAACTCGCCTTTTTTTCGAGCTTCTAAGTGCCGCTTGTTGGTTGTCAAGGGTCAATGGTAGTTGGAATGGCTTCTAATGAAGCTACCACTACTGGAGGAAAGCTGAGATAAGTACATAATTCCATATTTGTTAACTAAAGTTACTAAAACTAGAAAATGCTCGTGTAGCATTGGTTGGGCGAGCGAGGTTCTGGGGAAATGTTGACACTTTCAATTGCATTGGGGTCGTTTGGCGCACGCATGAGCCATATGCGCAAATGGAATGCGCTCGCGTTTAAAAGACCACGTATTCAGGATGCGCAAATGGAAACGACGTATCGCGTTTTAACAAGAGAAGTTCTGGAATGGGCACGCGCGTTTAAAGGACGACGTGGGCGAGGTTCTGGGGAAATGTTGACACTTTCAATTGCATTGGGGTAGTTTGATTTGAATTTGCATTGGTTTTCTTCCTGCAGGTTGCCAAATCTGAATTCACATCTCATTATTAGTAGTAGAATATGTAATGACATGTAAAGGGGGAAATGATGATTGGTAAAGGGTAAAGAATGGTACTCCTCATGATAAAGTAACAATTGGTAAAGGGTAAAGAATGGTACTCCTTCTGGAATGCGCGCGCGTTTAAACGACGACGGACGACGTATTCAGGATTTCCATAGACTACATCTTAAAGTTGCTCGCTCGCTTCGCTCGCTCGCCAAATACAGTGCTTCCAGCTTAAAGAGTGGATTTTTTGAAACTACTGTATAGACCCTCACTACAGTCATTTAACATACACATACCTTTTCTTCATCATCCCAATAATGTTTACAATAGTAAAACTGCCTGTTTAGAGAATGGAAAACGGAGAACAGAACTTTTCTCATTCACTCTAATACATTTTACGCCATTTTTTTTTGACGTCAAGATTTTGCGGTATATCGTCATTAAACGTAGCTAGTTAACGAGCTAAGGTCGAATGGTTATTTCCCTGAGCGGTAAGACGGGACTTTCCCTAACTGCAATCGGCTGTACGGATTCTCATCAGCAGTAAACGAAGTCGAAAACAGTCACAGAATTGTTGGCTGGTATATTACTAACTTGGAGCCAAGCATATCCAAGAGGTCATCTTTTTCAAGAGCTGAAGAAAAGCTGAAGGAGTTTAATACTCCCAAGGCTCCCAGCATTCGGTATTCTGACAACATCAGGGCGATGCAGTTGGAGTCCTACGGGCTGTGCAGCTCCAGACGGAAGCTAAAACGCTGGCCGCGATAGGCAGTAACGCCGTAAAACTTGATACCTGCTAGGGCCTGAGTTACAACCGTAGCTAAATCAGCCATACCCGTGCAACAATTAGCGGTAAACTGGCGCCCTTGCACAAATACGCATGCGCTGTTTTGTGACGTCGCGTTTACGTGTACTATAGGCCCACAATCCGCTGTAAACGTCATCATTTGATGACCCTTACCGTGCATAATTTTTTTTTGGTGAAAAACAGCCACAACTCACTTAATTTTCAAGGTATAGCTACCAAAGTTATACATAATAATTTTAAGGCAATTTTACATCATGTGTCTAGATATAACTCAATAAATTCAAAAATCCTGGCTTAAACACTTTTTTTCTTAAAATTTTAAATATTTCGAGAGTCAAATTTCGTGTGCCCACAAAATTAGGCTCATATGAAACTTCAGGTATTAAAGTATCAGTATACCAAGTTAATAGAGATAAGGACAAATAATTTCTCTTTTTTCAGCTTAAACACTTCCAAATTCACTGTCTTGAAGCTCCCAGTTCCATCACCTATAACCACAAAAATAACCACAAACCCACAAAATTGTTTTGTCTGTATGTTAAGGGTGCTCAAACACTCTTTGAGCGGGAAACACCCGCCAAATAGGCCACGGTTGCTAGGGCCTGTTAAACTTACTTCTGCTTTTCCCCCGAATTATATTATTTATGCAGGCCAGCAAGCACTGCTAGGAGAAAGCACCTACCAAGAATGAAGACTAGAAGTCGATCGCATCTCAAGAAATACCCCGTCACCATTTTGGACTTCTTGGCAGTACTGCACGGCTACCGCAGTAGTTTAGAAGCTGATTTTTTGTATATCATTTTCTTACCCGTGCGTGCATGCCATAACGTTGAGTTTTTTTTAAATTTTATTTTACTTTTCTATTTACTCACCTTACCAGTGAACTATTGTCGATTATTTCCGTGAAATTCCGTAAATTAAAAATATCTCAACGTTATAGGGTTGACCCCTTGTGGCCCTAAACCCTGGCAAAATTTGAACCATAGCAGTTAGTCCATTCCTGAGCAGTACGCTAGAGAAGATTCTGTGATCCATTACTTTAGAGCGCGAGAATTTTTTATTGTAAGTTGACTCCGCCCCGCCCTATCAGTACGAGCGTAGTGGTGAGTGAGGCACAGCTGCATTTCACGGGCACTAATTTGTTACAGAACGGGGGCGTGACTTTGTGGTAGATAACGCGCTACTATTCAGCTGGAATGCGCTACTAAAGGCGCCCAGGCGTTGCTATGTTTGAGCACCCTTAATATGACATTAATGTATAATAATACAAATTTTTAGCTTTCTATTACACATACTTGAGAAATTATAGCAGAATTAGCAACCTTAACCAAAAAGCTAAAAAATCCACTCTTTAAGCTGGAAGCACTGTAAATCGTGTAGCATTGGTTGGGCGAGCGAGCGAAGTTCTGGAATGCGCTCGCGCGTTTAAACGACGACGTACGACGTGTTTAAAGGACGACGTATTCAGGATTTCCATAGACTACATCTTAGAGTTGCTCGCTCGCTTCGCTCGCTCGCCAATAATAATATTTTTTATTTATGCTTATATTTATTATTTGTTTTTGCTGGCTAGACAAAAGATCAAGCAATTACAACAATAATAAATAGCTAATTAAATAAATATATAATAACATAAATAATAATAACAACAACAATAATAAAATAGTCAAACAAAACAAGTAGCTAAATAAATAATAAATAAATAATAAGGATTAGGTGGTGATTGTTCCCACTGAGAGAGCTAGAAAAGATAGTCCCTAGCTCCTTGTTGTATATATATAGAATCTATTTTTGTCGCCATGAAATAAAGCATCTTCAGGTAAAATACACCATATAACACTATTGTAGTTTTATGCAGCCTAACAAGGCAGGCTTGCTCGCCATTTGTGCTCAAGCACACCAATAGTATGACAAAGTTTAAAGAGGTCAGTGCTGTCCACTCCCAGAGGCTACTCAATAACATAAACATTAGGCCGCAAGAAATTCAGGAGAAAAGACTTTGAAATAATGCTAGGTAAAGAAAAAAATGGCAAAGAGCTACAGAGACACAATGGGAGAGACGTTCGCATTTAGGTCTTCTAATTAAAGTTAGCTGAGTTCATTTATTTTTTTTAGCGGTGGTGGTAAGTTAACTTTGTCAATGTGCTGTTAGTCATAGCCATACACCTTAAGTAACAAATTTGTTTTTACTTGAAAATCGCAAGGTCCAATAGTCAAGTGACTAAGAGAATACAACGTAATGCTATATCTACTAGAACCCTGGTGCAATAGAGCATTTTGAATGGAGAGTACTTTGGAAAGGTGACTAGCTTAAACTAAAATCGTTAGTTTAATGATCCTTACTCATATCATTCTTGGAAATTTGATTTCTTACCCCTTGAAAATCCTTTGTCCAATAGTCAAGTCACGAAGAGAATACAATGCAGGTATTGTGCTGGTATATCCAGTGAACAAGTATGTATAAAAGTGTTGTGTGTTGCTAAAGAATAGCAAAAAACTAAACAAAAATATTTAACAAAAATTATTCGCAGGTAGCATTCAAATTTAAATTTCAGTCAGACCAGCTCGCTTGCCATGTGTGCTGGAGCACATTACTAGTTTTATCTTAATTTTTTAATGTTATTGTAACCAGGTCAGGTGAAGCACAGATTACATAATTAGTAATAAAAACCATTAAAAATGTAAAAATAGGTAGGGTTTGCTGAAAAGTATGGGACTAGATATGTCACATTTAATAATTGTTATAAAATGTATGTAAAAAGAAAGATTACTTGCTAACATAATGATTCTACATCTTTAAATCTTTGCTTTCTTAAATACGTTTAACATTATTATGTATTCTGCACTATCATCATCAACAGAAATTGGAGCTGCAATGGTAGTAGAAACTGGACCATCAGATATCAAACTGAATGAAAACTAAAATCACCTATGTGTCTCCAATTGTAGGATGGTTCATCTTTCATTCTAAGTTGAATTTGGAGCTATCCTCATAAGGAAATATGTTAACTATTTAACAGTTGGAGCATCAGGTAGCTATTTATCAAAATGGGATTTGTTAGGGACAAGATGCTGTTTAAAGTCTCTCTACTCTCCCAATTGATTCAGTTATTGGTAATTTAATTGAAGAGAGCTTTTGGGAGCACGTAACTAAACTATTTATGCTTAAGTAACTTGACTTGAAATAGTAAACTGAAATACCCAGTGTTGTGATGGCCATAGTAGTGACAATTCTCTTGCTCTTGACACTCTTAGTAATTCAAGATCAGGTAATGTAAATTCTGATAATTTTTAAATCCTTATTATCACTTTATTTTGTCTCCTATTTAGAACTGAGCATAGTGAATGGAAGCACACGACTGTGTGACTCAGATCAAGTGACACTAACATGCAAAAGTAGATACTATGCTGACTGGATACTTAATACAAATAATCGAGGAGATAATATTTACTTGTTTATACATGTATTATACAATTATAGACATATTACACGGTATACGACGAGTTCATTTGGAGCAGTAAATTCTACCACATTATATGGCAATAGCTCTTACTTAGTTACCACCCTCACTCTAACATCCAGTTATAGTGGGCCACTTTCAATTCGGTGCAATGATGAGAATATAAGACTGCAAATAAGTGAGTTAATCTATTGAAATATTAAAAAATTGGTGATTCCAAAATATGAATTGGAAACATGCTTAGTGCAGTGTTACTATCAATATGCAGATCCACAGCCACCCTCAGATATTAGTCTACACACTCTGAATTACAGTGAAGATAATATTTGATGTTCTCTGTTACTTCTCCAAACTTAACTGACACGTCCAAGTACACACTAGAGTTGTCTCCTCATTCCAATATTAATATCAGGAATAATACATTCATAATAAGTCTTTAGACTGATGTCATGTACAATTTGACTATACAAGAGTGTGAAAACGAGAGAAAATTTGAAATAGGTTGGTAATATAAGATGAAACTTCAAATTTAAATTAGCACTGATATCATAATTGCAGGTCCTTGTCCTCTTATTTCTCCTTCTCTCTCCTATCGAGTGCTGTACTACAACCTCAGTTCCAGTGGTCTACAGACTGTTTCTGTGTTGAGATGTGACTGGGAGGGAGAAGTAGTAGTGATGGAGTGCACACAAAATGGAGACTGGAAGTCTATAAACCAGCAAGATTGTTTGTGTAATGCTGACTCTACTCCACAGATAATAAATAACTTATACTCTAGCATAAGTAAGTATAAAAACAAATTGTAGCATCTTCATTATTGCATTAAAAGCATCAAGTAGCCATTTGCATGCTACATACCTGATCAATACACCTAATCTAAGAATGCTTTTTAATTAGTGATGTTTCAATAAGTATTAAAATAATAATGTAATAATATTTTAGCTAATATTTTGATGAACAAGCGATTACAATTTGTGTGATTTTAATTATTTGTAGGTCATGTGTCTTCCTTCAGTGATCTCAACAGTACTATCACTACAATATACACTATGGTACAGTTCTTATAATTATATAAGTTATAGTATTAATTACATACCTTAATATTTGCCTAAACCCTAACATGAGACCATTTATTATATCAAATTAATTTTTCATTTATTATTATAATTATGTAATTTAGTAATTAGCTACAAACAAAATAACATTAATAATCTGACAGCACTTTTGGAGCACAACCAAAATTATCCAATCTGTGAAGTATCAGGAGGGATTAATAGAGTCTAGCTAGCATGCAGCCACTTTAAGAGCATCACTGTTATTGTCAATTAGAGTAAGCACCATTGTAATCTGTAAATGCATGAGTCCCGAATGTTAGCCTTAGAGCTTACAAGTTTATTTATAATACTTGCGGTGGAAAAATGCTCAATCAACTCTCATAGACAGTATAACATAGAGTATTAAACAGCACAAAACACTACTAGTATACTAGCCTCTTGAATCTGAAACACTACTAGTATACTAGCCTCTTGAATCTGAAACACTACTAGTATACTAGCCTCTTGAATCTGAAGCCATGCAGTATTGTTTATCTGGCAGCGCTAGAGCGTAGAGTTTGACCTTTAACCTCAGAAACTCCCATACTCATTGCACTTTATTCATAGTTCACAGTGTACTTGTGGCATGCATTATTAATAACAATAATAATAATGATAATGATAATTATGATGATGATGATGGAGGAGGGAGGAGGAGTGAGGAGAGGAGGAGGAGGAGTGGATGGAGGAGGAGTGAGGAGGGAGGAGGAGGAGGATGAGGAGGAGGAGAGGAGGAGTGAGGAGGAGGATGAGGAGAGGAGGAGGAGGAGGAGGAGGAGGATGGAGGGAGGAGGAGGAGGAGGAGGAGGAGGAGGAGGAGGCGGAGGAGGAGGAGGAGGGGAGGAGGATTGAGGAGGAGGGGAGGAGGAGGAGGAGGGAGGAGGAGGAGGAGGAGGGGAGGAGGAGGAGGAGGAGGAGGAGGAGGAGGGAAGAAGGAGAAGAAGGAGACGAAGAGAAGAAGGAGAAGAAGGATAAGAAGGATGAAGAAGGAAAGAAGAAGAAGTAAGAAGAAGAGAAGAAGAATAAGCAGAAGAAAAAAAGAAGAAGAAGAGAAGAAGAAGAAGAAGAAGAAGAAGAGAGAAGAAGAAGAAGAAGACGAAGAAGAAGAAGAAGATAATAAGAAGAAGGAATACTAATAATAATAATAATAATATATAATAATAATAATAATAAGAATAATAATAATCATAATCATAAAATAAGAATAATAATAATAAGAAGTAATAATAATAATAATAATAATAATAATAATAATAAATAATACTAATAATAAGAATAATAATAATAATAATAATAATAATTAAAATAATAATTTAATATAAATAATAATAATAATAAGAATAATAATAATAACAGCGAATAGCATTATTACAAATTAAGGAAGTAAGAGCAAGCCTATATCATTTACGACGGAAGGAAACGTTACCACTATCCCATCTTGCTGACGGTTGATACACTTTCCTGCTAGAGGTTGGTAAAGGTTATGCCTACTAACGATACAAACACGACCCCTAGCTTTTATTTGTTCGCCGCCATTTTCCCGCCTCCTTTTCTGTAGAGAACTACTATAAACCATAACTCTATTGAGCGATTGGAGTGGTGTTTGCTTCAGTAGTGGAACGACGCTGGAATGGGAAAGACTGAGTCAGTTGCTTAGATGGTACGGGTAACAGATAAGGAATTTGCTCAAGTTAACCATCAGCATGAAAAAAATATGGCCTACGAGTATTACCACAATTTCAGCTTAATCTTTCCATTGACAATTGTACAGGATTTGCCACTATGTGGCCTTATTACATTATGTTCCTGTAAGAAAACTCTTTGCCAGTAGTTTAAAAATTAATTAGTAGTGCTGCATGGATTTGGCTAGATCTCCGTGAAGAAAATTACCAAAAAAGTGACTATGGCTCCTAGCTGGATTGAATGCATGCCGTTAAAGTTTTGATTTACCTTAATTCCAAAACTTCTGAAGAAAAAAGGTAAGACACTTAAAAATAAATAGATGACCTCATGACTTGAGAGAAGATATCATATTGAATCTGGATGCGTATTGAGTTTAGCAACGAAATGGAAAGAGAAGAAAAAAATTTCAAAATCAATTACCGTTGCTTTCTGATTTCTTAAAAAGTCTGAGAAATTCTTGTATTGAAAAATTGAAACCAAAAAACAATGACATGTAAGTGAAAGTAGAAGGTGTTTAAGATTTGAAGAAAGCGAGATGTCCGTAGGAGCATCTTTTTTGGCTACCCTTGTTGGATTCATAGTATTAGTATTTGATTCAATGCGAATAGTTTTTCTCTCATATTATAATCTTTCAAGAAGTTACAGGAACCGTGATTGTCACAAAGATTGCTTTGTCATATTTGAATTCCCAGAGCCACAGATTTGCTCACATATGAGGACTGCCAGCATTATTTGAGCGATAAGGGATAAGAATGTCTTAATTTTTTGTTTACAATCTGCTAAAAGCTATCTTTCAACAGTGTGTGGCATTCAATAGAGCATAGAGTGTGATTTCATTCGGAAGCTTGTCTAGGGTTTGAATTTGCTATTCTTGGAATATTACATTTATTAGGAAGATCGATGGTGAATATGTTTATTTAGTGTTATTGATTTTGTATAATAAATTTTTCATTCCACTTATTTTCACTTTGGCTTTTTTAATGGCCTAATATATATGATAATAAATAATTCAATTCTTTATCTATCTTGACATTTTTGAAAATTTTTATGAATTTCTACGGAATAATTTACATTATGTTAATTCCCATCATCAGTACAACTAATGTGAATTGTTATTATACTCCATTAAAGAAGAAAAAAAATGTGAAATCGAGGTAGGGATTGTAGATGATTGTTAAATTCATTGGAACAACTCAATACAGCGGAAACACAACGGCAGTGGCACTTCCAACTGGCGTGAGCAGGAGCAGTATAAACTTTCCAACTGGAGTGAGCATGAGAAATAGAGAGAGACGTTGTTATATAATCCTAATTATTTGGACATTTACTTTGTGTTTGCGGTAATATGTAATGAAGACTGATTACACTAATATTATTTAACTTATCATGTTTATTTTTGTTATTATTTTATTGCGTTTTGATATACATAGTCAAATTTTATTCCCCCCCCCCCCCCCCCCCCCAAACATTTAATTACATATCTGTCATTATTAATGTTTAGAGCATACTTTGGAACAAATTCAAACCAGTTCTTGAAAAGATGTTACATGTGAGGCACTGTTAAAAAAAAGCTATGCTACAATTAACTATTGATATAAAACTTGTATTGTAAATTTATTGCAACTAATGATTAGTAAAAAATGGGTGTGAACTTTGTAACAATACAAAAAAAAACAACAACAACTTAATGTGGACATTCTAAATGCTAGCCTAGTTTGTTTTTAGCTGTTCAAGAATATTTTTAAAGTTTAGTTGGAATCCGAAGTGACACGAAAACACCGAAACGTAAACATTGTTCTCAATTGATACTCTATAATGACGTACAACTGAATATAGAATAAATGCAGATGGAACCATATGCATCAAAATGTTTTCACCACACAAAAGATTTTTAAAGGACTAGCTATACTTGTTGCGTCATTATATCAGGATGTATAAATAAAGCATTCTCAAAATGGATGGGCTACTTAACGAAGGATTACGCTATAGAAATTACAAGCCCAAAATTTCTTGGGTACCTAATTACATTACTTTATTAAAAAACTATAGATGTTACCAAAACTTTTACAAAATATTACTAGATGCTTGATTGATATGCAAACAAGATTATAAGCATTGCTTCTATACACACTTCTGACCCCCATCCCAATAATACCCATTGCTATCGCATCAGGCTGAGATCAATGGAAACCATTCTGTGGTTGTTGTTTGTTCAGAGTATTAGATAAGAGAGCTAGGAAAAAAAGCCAACAAATCATTCAAAAAATGTATGACTCAATAATTAACTGTTAAATAACCAATTACTATGTCAAGTTTTTCAGTCTGAAGGTAAAAAAACAGCATGCTCTTTTATTTTGAGGCAGCAAAGTTCAGCTCAGAGGCTGCAAGAGACTTTAAAAGACTGTAGCAAAGTTAGTCTCAAACTAGAGAGTATAAGAAAATGCAGGAGTTGAATACTATGTTGGACTAATAAAACTAGGCTGCTGAAAAACACTGTAGCTAAAGGCTTTAAAAGATCTGAAATATAATATACAGAACTAAAAAAATTGCTGGCTATAGCTAAGGTGGTAGGTTATTGTTACCTTAGCTATATTATGCATTCCTCAAGAAGCTAGAAAATTCCCTTTGGCTGAAAATAGTCAACTTGGTTCCCCGGACTATTACCGCTAGCGAATTTGATCCGACCAGACCGAAAACCGCCCGGACTAAATTTCCTGTGACAGTACCGGAATATCTGCGTTAGCGAAATCGTTCTGGCGGAACAAATTCGCGCAGGAACGATTTTGCTGCTACAACTTCGCCAAACAAAATTTGAGACACATTTTTTTTTTGTGAGCGCCAAGAGCGGTAGCTAACTCTTGCCTAAGAGTGATGGCTATGTCATCTTGTAAGTTCCTTCTGCTAGGAGTAATACTACAGTGGGGTGCCTATCAAAGGTTGGTTTTTTAGTTGTGGCCTTTGATTAACATTTAATATGGGATGCATTAACCAGTTCTACAGCCAGCACAGTAGCTGAAGGATCCATTCGTTTAATTGGAGGATCCACTCCACATGAAGGCAGAGTTGAAATATATAGAGGAGGTCAGTGGGGAACAGTATGTGATGATTATTGGGACATCATAGATGCCAGAGTGGTGTGCAGACAATTAGGATATTCCATCTCAGGTTAGTTCCTATTGGAATTAATTTAACTGAAGCATATATATGATGTACTCTACTATGTTCCTTAATAATGTTTCAACATTGGATAATCAATAATGATGCACAATGAAAAGGGAAAGATGTAGTTTAAGTATCAATGGAAAATTGTTCTAACACCACAAAGCGAACAATATGGTGAGGAAAACCACACTACTACTAACAGAGTTAACTATTGTTCACATAAATATATTAATATTTTTGCATATTTTAAGTAGCGACAACTGTTGAAATAATTGGTACCGCTTTCACTATTAATGGATAGTATAACATACACAATAATTCATGTAATGTAAATTTATTTTTAGGATGTATAATGTGTCACCATTGTAATCCATTTGGACCAGGCTCAGGTCCCATCCACATGGATGATGTGCACTGCACTGGTACAGAGAGTACTCTGTTAAGCTGTCGTCACACATCAAATCATGACTGTACTCATTGGGAAGACGCTTCAGTACAATGCTTACCACGCAGTAATAAGTATCCTTGATAGAGGTGAAGTAATGGACTAAGTTAATTATTATTATGTTTATTCATTCAAAAATCATAAGGTCCATGTTGTTCACATGGAGATGTCAGATTGATGGGTAATTCATATCGAAGTGGTCGTGTGGAAGTCTACAGAAATGGGGAATGGGGTACGGTATGTGATGACGGATGGAGTGACGTAGATGCCAAGGTAGTTTGCCGCCAGCTAGGATATTCCACTCAAAGTGAGTACAGCTTACACATTGTCAAATTATATCTTGAAATATTATTTCTGTTTTGTTGCTTCTGTGAATTCATTTTTCTTTTGACTTGCATGATATTAGAGATTTGTGAACTGAACTATTTTTTATCAGTTTATAAAACAGAAGAAAAGAAATAATATTAGTCTCACAAACTACCATTAGCTTACCTACAGGTCCATGGAAATTACATAACAATTCAATTTTCTTTGTCAGTTGAAACAGAGCCCAGTTATGCCCTGCCCAGTATTTCTTGTTTCTTTCCAGACTCAATTTGTTAAAATGGTCCAGGTAGTAATTTATTCTGTGCAATAATTCAAATGATTCTAAATTTCATATTAATTAGATGCCGTTGCTCATGGAAGGGCACAATTTGGGCCTGGAACTGGTCTGATAGCCCTGGATGATGTAGCATGTACTGGCTCTGAAACTAGGCTGATTGACTGTCGGACCAGTAGACATAACTGTGACCACAGTGAAGATGCTTCTGTAACCTGCACTTTGGGCAAGCTATGTAACAGCAATTATATACATTTTAATATCATTTGAACTATTTTAGAATGTATTAATGGGACGATGCAGTTAACGAGTAACACAAGCAGTGCATCTGGTAAAGTAGAGGTATGCGTAAATGGCATCTGGGTAACAATATGTGATGACTTCTGGAGACCACCTGATGCAGAAGTTGTATGCCAACAACTGAGTGGCTCAAACCAAGGTCAGACAACTACACTACTTGCTCTGTATATTGTCTCACGAAAGACCTTATTTATACAGGGTTTTTTTCTTCTACGTATAAACTTTGTGAATAATTTGTAATTTTTATTTACCCACAATGTAGTCCAACAGAACAGTGTTGTTTTTTTTTGGTCAGAGATTGCATAAACAATTATAGTATTAATTTTTGTCTTAAAATTTTCTTCTTTGGCGAGCGAGCGAAGCGAGCGAGACACTATCAGGGTGACTCAATTGAGGGATATTTGTTTATGTTTGGACATACGTATGTCATTTTGTACTTTGACCCTGGCATTTTTGTGTTAGTTTGGTAGTTGACCCCGTTCCAAATTTCACTGAACAAGATCCTCTGGTTTATCAATCATTACCCGTATCACCCTAGAAATTGAATTATTTATCATTTTAAATTCTTTTGTGGGTGTAGTTAAGAACTTGAAAACCTACTGTGGTTCCATTTCTATTCGAATTAGTAGCGGAGGTAATTCAATGTGCTCTTTGTCATGGTTATAAGCCCTACGCAAAAGCATTTACTTGAAAATGTATTGTCCACTAGACTAACCACGCAGGTAAGTCTTGTGTAGGTATGTCCAGTTGTGTGAAAGTATTATGCATTACAGCTTCTACTTAGCTAATGAATATCACGAAGAAATTGAAAATAACATGTATTGTTATGTTGCTGTTTTTAAAAAATTCAAACTGTTGCGGCGAGTGGTTACTATGGCGTTTAAATCCCTTTACCGTATAAATGTAATTAAAAAACTCAACATTATTTTTAGTAGCTATGAGTGTTCGAAGTTAAAATCAATCATAACAATAGTGTAGTTTTAGGCTCGCTCGCCATTTGTGCTCAAACACATCACTAGTATAGTCAACTATTCAAACTGCTTGCTGTCCTTCTGTCAACAGTGGGGAATACAAACTTGCAATTTTAATTTCAATAAATATATAGTTGCATATTACAAGCAATACCTTGCAATCAGGTTCATAGTATATGTTAGTTCATAGCTATTTCGTATCAAGTAAAATTCATAAAATCACTTGCTTTTCTCCATTTGTCAGAAGTTGCGAACCAGTGATTTTTTAATTTTATTCCTAAAAAATTAATTTAAATTAATATTCCAAGAAACTGTTAATGTATGTAATTAATGAGTTTAATTTTGTGGGTAAATTGTAGCCAGTTGCTAGGGTTGTGACTTGCACTTCCATATAATTATTCTTGTGATGGCATTTGTGTTATCATGACATATTCATCATCAATTATTCAAGTCTGAGACAAACAGTCTGCTACGAGGGGTAAATGACAAATCATGAAATATTTTCTGTAAATGTAAAACTTCACAAAGTATGATCTTATTTATGATCTATGCTATTAGCACTATAGTTATAATTCGTAAAAATACTATATACCTGATTGCTTGGTATGGCCTATATTCTGCTGGACTATAAGGAAAATGTTTTCTAAGGGGTTTGGATTTATTTGTATTTACTCATATTTATGAGCCAGCTTCAGAAATAAGATTTTTAAACTTAAGTTTCTTTTGTGAACAGACACAATAAGACAATAATGCTCTCTTCAATAGTAATTGCCATTTTGGAGTGATACGGTGCTATCAAGTCAGAAAATATTATTAACTTTTTATATTTTATATTAGATTCATGTATACCTATGTTAGTTTGTTATAACATTGAGTTAATCTACTTTTAGGTAGCTATAGTAAACTTGTGATGTGGTTTTAAGAAACAGATATTATGTTGAAATAACACCAGGTAAAGTTCACTACTCTCCCAAAATATTTATTAACATATAATCTCATAATATACAAGTTGTAATCAGATGGGAACTTTGTGAATTTAAAAAAACAACAAAAAGCAAATGTTTAGTGTAGAGTATTATTGATAATGAGGGTCTAAACACATTGCTATCTGAAGCTTTCTAAACTTACCTATAATATAATGATCTTGACAAAAGCAGATTTACTCTAAGCTTAATCACTACTTATTCACTCACTTATAGTTCACAAACAAAGCTATGGGTGATTTGGGAAGAATGACGTGCGATGGACTGAATAGTTGGCACTGAGTGGAGAGTTGAATTGAAACCTGCACTGAGTTCACAGCATATTTGTAAAATTTGAATTTATTGGTATACAGTCATATAATTATTAATTAAATATGTGACCGTCTATGGGAAAACTGGGAACAACGCGGCGTGCGTAAATATCGAGAAAAGATCGATCGATTTCTTAAAAATGTATTATTTTAAGTCGACGGAAGGGAACGGTTAGGTCTATTATATCGGGAACGACTTAAGCTACGACGATAAAACTTGGAGAGCTCAATATCTGGACGCTGACTACTCTGTAAGTACAAAAAATTTTTTTTCGAAGGGTGCTGCGTTGTGCCTGGTTTTCCTGTAGACGGTCACATATTATTATTTATCTCCACCCTAGATATCTTCACAATGATATCTTTAGGTACATGACCCTGAAATAACTCAAGATATTTCCCTTTGTTTTCCTATAGTATATAGCAAACATATAGCCACTTAACCAGGTTTTTACAGCTACCTTACTCTGGAGTAGCCTACTCAACCTGGTTAGAGCAGCTGCTAAAACATCAGCTGCGGGTGTGTGGAGCCCCTTGAACCCACTTTACCCAGTGAGTTGCTAGTCCTAGAACAAACTACAGTAGTGAAGATATCTAGTGTGGAATAAACCATTTATTACACTGTCAGAGTGATATGGCTAGATATTTCACTCTCAGGCTTTATTTCACTCTGCCCCTGGCTCATGAAAATAAATTAGCCTGCTCATGAAATATTTCACCATATCACACTCTGACTCATGCAATAGGTACTATATATCAAATTTTGATCATTTACTGCCTTCAGTTATTGTGTCATCTCAAGAGTCATAGCTTTTTAGCAAGGCACTGTCGAATAATGGCTCGATGTTAAGTTTCCATTATTATCCTTCCAGTATTAACAGCAATTTTGTTTCGTGTGAAGTACATACACATTGTTTGCAAATAAAATATTTATATCTACTCTGAATTTTAAGAGTTTTCTCTTTTTTTTATAGATACTCTTCTGCCATTACTGCCCTCAAATATTGTCGCACACTTTGAACAATGACATGAATATGTATAGCTTCTCAGTTCTACTGCCATTGAACTTCACCAGCAATCAAACAATGGAGGTATCACCTGATTCTAGTCTATCTCTCATCAATGACACATTCGTAGTGACTCTTCAGTCTGATGTCTTTTATAACATCACTGTTCACTCATTAAATCAGAAATGGGTTTATGAAATAGGTAAGGGGTATATATGTAACAATGTATAAGCTGTTTATAACATACGCTTTAGGTCCTTGTCCTCTTCTTTCTTCTTCTCTCTCCTATCAAGTGTTGTACTACAACCTCAGTTCCAGTGGTCTACCGACTGTGTCTGTGTTGAGATGTGACTGGGAGGGAGAAGTAGTAGTGATGGAGTGCACACAAAATGGAGACTGGAAGTCTATCAACCAGCAACTGGACATGTGCAGTAAAGATAAAGAAGTGGGTTTAACAGGCAATATTTTTTGCAGTGTTCTCAATAATGGACTGATTAATAACTAGTGGTGTGCTTGAGCACAAATGGCGAGCGAGCCAAAAAACTATACTATTTTTATTGACTTCTAACACTGAAGCTACTGAAAATAAGGTCAAGTTTTTTAATTTAGCATACAGGGTAAAGGGATTTCAGTGCCATAGTAACAACTCTCTGCAACTGCTTGAATTGAAGGAAAAACCAACAACAACAAAACAATACACGTTATTTAAAAGTTTTCTTTGTGATATTCTTTAGCTAAGTAGTGGTTGTAACACACAATGCTTTGACACAGCTGGACATGCACCTACACAGACTTACCTTCGCAGTAGTCTAATGGACAATGTATTTTCAGGTAAATACTGTGCGCACGGCTTATAACCATGACAAAGAGCGCATTGACTTACCACCGCCACTAACTCGAATAGAAATGGAAGTCCCTTAAGTTGTCTAGTTTTAACTGTACCCGAAAAAAGAATTCAAAACGGTAAACAATTCAATTTCTAGGGTGATACGGGTACTGATCGATAAACCAGAGGATTCTGTTTAGTGCAATTTGGGACGGGGTCGACAACCGAACTAACACAAAAACGCGAGGGTCAAAGTACAAAAATGCCTTACGTACGTCCATACATATATACAAATAAATAAATAAACTAGTGATGTGCTTGAGCACAAATGGCGAGCGAGCCTAAAGACTATACTATTTTTATATTTTGACTTCTAACACTAAAGTTACTGAAAATAAGGTCCAGTTTTTAAATTTAGCATACAGGGTAAAGGGATTTCAGTGCCATAGTAACAACTCTCTGCAACTGCTTGGAAGGAAAAAAACAACAACAAAACAATACACGTTATTTAAAAGTTTTCTTTGTGATATTCTTTAACTAAGTAGTGGTTGTAACACACAATGCTTTGACACAACTGGACATGCACCTACACAGACTTACCTTCGCAGTAGTATAGTGGACAATGCATTTTAAAGTAAATACAGTTGCGCACGGCTTATAACAATGACAAAGAGCGCATTGACTTACCACCGCCACTAACTCGAATAGAAATGGAAGTCCCTTAAGTTCTCAAGTTTGAAAAAGAATTCAAAACGGTAAACAATTCAATTTCTAGGGTGATACGGGTACTGATCGATAAACAAGAGGATTCTGTTTAGTGCAATTTGGGACGGGGTCGACCACATAACTAACACAAAAACGCGAGGGTCAATGTACAAAATGACATACATACGTCCATACATATATCTAAATAAACAAACATCCCCGATTTTCGATTGTGTTACCCCTGTAAGTGTCTCGTTCGCTCACCAATAAATAAATAAACTGACATCCCTGATTTTCGATTGTGTTACCCCTGTGAGTGTCTCGCTCGCTACGCTCGCTCGCCAATAATGTATAGGTTACACTACAACATGGAGGTTGGTATGGGATTTACACAGCCGAGGGCCAAAGGCCCAAGGATAGTGTAAATTCCATACCGACCGAACGGAGGGGTGAAATTAACTTGTACCATTGGCTCTAGGGTTATAGGAAATGCATAAAAACTTATTTTGATAGGATGGTTTACTTAGTTACCTCCTAGGAGGTGGGTATGATTTATAATCACTTTGAATTGAGCCATCTGATATGACAGTTTGAACGTACCATGGTACAATTTATAATAAACTTTTATCGGCGAGTGAGCAAAATGAGTGGGACATTATCAGAGGTAACACAATAAAATATCAGAGATATTTTATATGTGTTAGGGCAATAAGTCACTTTAGCACTTTGACCCTAATGTTTTTGTATTCCTTGGTGGTTGACCTCATCCCATACTCCACTAAATACAATTTTATTTTGTAATGATCTCTACCAATAACATCTAATGAAATTTAATAGTTCACCACTTTGAATTAGTTTGTTTCTGATATGATCTGATGCAGGACACTGTTATGTCTGTACATAAGTTCATATGTGTGTGACTATTGGAGTTAGTGGTGGTAGTAAGTTATCTTATGTTCTGTTTGTCACAGTATCAGCTTAATTTTTTACTTGAATAGCAATTTTCTAATAGTAGCATGTGCAAACACAAAGCATTGCTTGACCATGCCATTCCTTAGTGCTTTAAAATTCATTTTGTATGGTGTTCAGTTATATGAACATTTCAGTTATCCGAACACCTCCAGTCCCAATGTATTTGGATAACTGGAAGTCCTACTGTATTTCTGTGGCCTACTTTACTATGTTCATCCATTATCTAACCTAATTTAAACGTTAAGAAATAATAGCAATAATAACAATTTTTTTCACTTCTAACAACCAGCATGTGCTTACTTAAAACTTACATTGGCTGTTAGAACTGAGAAATTTTGCTATTATTCTAGCTTGCTCCCAATTTTCATGCCAATTTTAGGACAAGTTTTATAGAAACTATTTATCTACAAAGAAGTGCAGAATTGCTTATAGAACAACTGCACACTCTTGCCATGTCATATATTCTAACAAATGCATGAATGAGTCAAAATGTCAAAGATTTTTACCTTAGTTCCTTCACTATTATGTGAACAATCCGCAACTATTTAAATTTTGATAGACTAATTGATTAACACAGAGTTGACTTGCCTCAACCTGCACTCATAGATACAGATTTTTTCGTTGGAGAAGTAAATAATGAACATCTAAACTCAGAACACTGTCCATCTCCTTCAAAGGCTTTATTATGTGAAGAAATTTCCCCCAATATGCATAACTAAAAGTAGCATACACACTAGCTACCTGTAACTTTTTGTGAAATGAGCGGGCCAATAGCACATAAGTCATAATATGTAATTATTCCATATTGTGTGACTTCACTATTATGATGACTTATTATTCCTCATAATTAATTATATTATAATTTATCAATCTGATTAATGCATAACTTTAATTAATGCATGCATTAAAAGTAGTGATTTCTTTCTTCATGATTCTTTTAAACTACACTGTAAAAATTATAGCGTGAAAACCCACCAAATTCACACCAAACTGGTGGTGTGAATGCCCACCACCTATGCATAGTGTGTCCTTCACACTTTCTTCCTAGTGTGAATGCACACTTAGTGTGAAATTCACACTCAATGGAATAGCATGGACCCTTTACCGAACATTAATTATATTCATATGCAGGCAAAACCCAATGCTATTATTACTGTAATCTACCTTATAAATGTTTTGTACACTTGTGTGCTAGGTAAGAGAGTGGACTAAGATTTTAGTCGTCTAATTAATGAGATCTGGGATTACGCCAATCTCTTTTTGGAAAAAAAATGTTGATATGTGTTACTAGAATCAATGTAACTTAGAATAATTCAGCATTAATGTAAGTATGAGTTCATAGTGATTGTGGTGAGAATTCACACTAAATTTGGTGTGCACTTCACACCCATACGATGAGGTGTGCGCATCACACCATATTTTGGTGTGACTATTGTTACAAGTGATTCACGCTTAATTTGGTGTGAACTACACACCTTTTGGTTTACAGTGTACATCAAACAAAATTAAAAAAATTACTTGCAGTACACTATATTACACCAGTCTGTACTTATTCATTGCAGTTAACTAGTACTAAAAGAAAAATGCCATCTTCTACATTTCATTCCACTACTTCAGAGACACAATATGCAATCACTGCAATAACTTCTAATAAAGAGACACTATATTCAACCACTGCAATGACTGTTTGTGGAAGTTCAGTAATGTTTATTATTCTAATGTGTTCTTGTTGTTTTCTTATTGGATTCTTCTGTGGAACGAAGTATAGTAATAGCAAGGATTTAAGAAAAGGGGACAAAGCTCAATGTGGAGAAGGAAAAATAGAGCCAGTATATGAAGAAGTGGGACCATCAAACATGAGAGTACACTGTAAAAATTATAGCGTGAAAACCCACCAAATTCACACCAAACTGGTGGTGTGAATGCCCACCACCTATGCATAGTGTGTCCTTCACACTTTCTTCCTAGTGTGAATGCACACTTAGTGTGAAATTCACACTCAATGGAATAGCATGGACCCTTTACCGAACATTAATTATATTCATATGCAGGCAAAACCCAATGCTATTATCACTGTAATCTACCTTATAAATATTTTGTACACTTGTGTGCTAGATAAGAGAGTTAACTAAGATTTTTGTCGTCGGATTAATGAGATCTGGGATTACATCAATCTCTTTTTGGAAAAAAAATGTTGATATGTGTTACTAGAATCAATGTAACTTAGAATAATTCAGCATTAATGTAAGTATGAGTTCATAGTGATTGTGGTGAGAATTCACACTAAATTTGGTGTGCACTTCACACCCAAACAATGAGGTGTGCGCATCACACCATATTTTGGTGTGACTATTGTTACAAGTGATTCACGCTTAATTTGGTGTGAACTACACACCTTTTGGTTTCCTGATTTAGTTTATGAAGAAGTACAACTGTGAGACAGAATTACATCATTTCATCACGTGTGTGGGTGTGTGTGTGTGTGATTGCATATTCAGCAATACCAATTTCATTTATGTTGGTGAAATATTTGCCAATATTGTATATATACACATTTATAGCATTAATTACATTAGTATGATTCATAATTATGATAACTATAACCACTTAATTAACAAGAGCTAAAATGTTGATTTCAACCAATTCAACTGTGTTCAACTAAAGACTTTAAAATCAGCTGCTGAATCTTTACTCCACATTTTATAGTAATTTAACATCAAATTGCATATAGCTACTCTCATTCATCATTAACTCCCTATACATGAGCTATTATTGTCAGCTAGCTTGTGTCTGTGACGAATTTACAACATTTTTAACTGCTAATTAAGGTTTTGAAGGTGATAAAATATAGGACCTTCTCATTTTCCTAGTATTAATAAGAATTCATTTTTCCCTGACTAATTCTGCCATTTCTTCAAAAGTCAATAGCGCACTATTGCAAACAATGTGCAACTCAATTTAATATTCAGGTTTGAAACTAAGTGGTTTTTGGATTGAGTTCTTGAAATACTGATTCATTTACTATTTTAAATGTTTATGATTCATCAGAATTAGCTCCTGTATATTCATTTAGCTCCCTTTTAAGTGCTGATCTAGTTGCTTTATGCTCTGACTTGATGAGATCAATTGCCTTGTGGAGATGTCATGTGCTATGAAGTCATCATTGTAGTTGTGAAACAACATTGAATGTGTATCCTCAAAAATAAATTTGAAATTTTTTTAATGCTACATACACTGTAAACTAAAAGGTGTGTTGTTCACATCAAATTAAGCGTGAAACTTGTAACAATAGTCACACCAAAATATGGTGTGATGCGCACACCTCATCGTTTGGGTGTGAAGTGCACACCAAATTTAGTGTGAATTCTCACCGCAATCACTATGAACTCATACTTACATTAATGCTGAATTATTCTAAGTTACATTGATTCTAGTAACACATATCAACATTTTTTTTCCAAAAAGAGATTGGTGTAATCCCAGATCTCATTAATCAGACTACTAAAATCTTAGTCAACTCTCTTTTCTAGCACACAAGTGTACAAAACATTTATAAGGTAGATTACAGTGGTAATAGCATTGGGTTTTGCCTGCATATGAATATAATTAATGTTCAGTAAAGGGTCCATGCTATTCCATTGAGTGTGAATTTAACACTAAGTGTGCATTCACACTAGGAAGAAAGTGTGAAGGACACACTATGCATAGGTGGTGGGCATTCACACCACCAGTTTGGTGTGAATTTGGTGGGTTTTCACGCTATAATTTTTACAGTGTAGAATTAGATTTTGAACATAAAAATTAAAGAAGTGTAGCTATATAAAATCCTTCAAACTATCAGTATGTAATGAATATTTGTAATATTTGTTAATGAAGCTGTTTCATACTTTCTTTTATTGTCAGAAAAACAATAAAGCATAGTTTAAAGTTTACCACTAAACTGAGCTCACTGTTATTGTAGGATCAAAAGAAATTCCTTGAAGCTTTCCTTTACCTTTACCTCCTTTTTCCTCCCTTTCACTTTCTTCTCTTATTGTTTTGTTTCCTTCTTCCAACTCTCTCTTTTCATCTTTCCTCTTTCCTTGACTCTTCCTTTTGCATTTCTTTCAATTATTTTGATTTCAACATTTCAAAATGCTCAATATCTGTCAACACTAGTGCTTTAATAACTTTCCCACTTTGTCTGGTTTTGTCCTCTCAATTAGACTCAAAAGATATCTGCTTAATTTGATGCTAAAACCACAAAGCAGGTGGGTACCATATATTTATCTCCTTCTCTGACAACAGATTGAGCTCATACTTTACCACATGTACAGATGCACTTATTTTTACCTGATTTATCAAATTAAAAAAAACAACAACTTGCAAACCATATGGTCCACGTGTCAGATAAGATTGTAAAATCAGTCTAGGAAGTAGAAGATGAGGATATTGACCAAACAGGCCAGCATGAAGCGGCACAGAGCTAGAAAGGGAGGGGCTTTATAAAAATACGGGGCCAGCCCTACCCCCACCTATCAAAACCACAAAAAGCAATAACAACAATGAACTAGAATTCTACCAAACATTGGTCCAAACACAGTGGACTTCTTAATTGAAAGACTGAGCGATCAATGACCTTCACTGAAGAGAAAAATAAGAAATGGGTTAGAAATCTATAATATGATAAAAATTTCAACAAAAAGCCAGGAAGATGTGCTGAAGTTTGCACCAGCTTCTACAAAACTTCCCCTGATGGACACAGTTACTGCATTTGAAGCTATAATTAAATTAGGCTAATGATCAAGTTAAGATATAGAATGTGTGGGATTTTGAGGAACTTTACAAAACAATCTACACTAACAACAGTGGTAAGCTTTCAATGAGTTAATTAACATGCCTTGACATAACCACTCTTCCTCCTGACAAAAATATAACCTCTTTCTTCGTAAAATACAAGACATTTACGATTCTAAGCTCACCCATTGATATAATCATGCACTGTCAGACTGTTAAAAATTCTAAGATAGTAAGTCTCAGGAAAATGAAGCATGTTGTATTATAGAAAGGGAAGGAAAATTCCAACGTTATGAATTATCTATACCCCTTGGATGTAAGCCTCTTCTTATTTATGGTCTTTCTTACTATACACAAGTTAGAAATGTCACTCAGATTTACTGTGTTAGATCACATCTGTCTTAGGTAAGCTTACATTAAGTGCAATGAGAATCTTTATATAACAAATTAATCGATGGATCATGCATGCAAGGATTCTTATGTTTCTGCAGTAGTGGATTACATATGGAATTCTTGAAAACATTTTAAAATCAGCTCTGTTATAAAACTTGTTTTGTTGAAGAGATATGTTGATTATACTTTTCGCATAACTAAGAGGGAAACTGAAAAACACATTTAAATTATTTTAACACCATAAGACCTTCTATAAAATTCTCTACAAACTATATAATGTAATTTTAAGAACATTTCTCAACTATGCTTAAATAGGAAAGAAGTAATAATAAGACTGTAATACCTGATTATCAAAGCTGTACATTCACTCATTGCATTTTTGTGACTTGAAAGTACTTCGCAATTATTTTCAAAGATGGTGAGATTTCAGTGGAGGTATCTATCTATGTTTGTAGGTATTTTATAAACAGTGAAAGTCAGCATCCATTGGCACTGACATTATCTATATTGTAGCTATAGAGAATCTTGCTGCTGTGAGTGAGAGTATGTGCAGGTGAAACAGCCAGAACATTTGAGCAAAAGAGTGACAGAACATCCGAATGCTTGTAAGAGAGATAACAAGAAGGTTTCAGCCATCTGAGCATGCCCTTGGCAGTAACTTGCCCCATAAATAGGAAAAGGTAAGAATTGTAGATGGAGCAGTCAGAATTAGGTTTGGAGATTCCTGGATGCATACAGGTCATCCTGATACATTGCGCTGCAATCGCGACCTCCAATTATATATATAAAATATTCATGGCTGCATTTGCAAGAGGGAAGGGAAGGAAAAATACATTGGAATTAGTACCAAAATGGAAACAAAACTTCGTAGACTTAATTGTTGTAGCTGGTTTTTGCTTACTGCTATCATCCAGTGAACAGGGGTTGTAAATCCCTGAGCTCAGTAGGCGAAGGACCAGCCCAGTAGTGGGCAACGCGCAAACACAAGTAAACTAATTCAAAGTCTTTTAATGAACTGACAGTAGCACAAGGTGAACTGAACAAAACATAAGTGAGCATCATATAGAAGTAAAAACACTGAGCATGCGCTACAGAAAAACGCACACATACACAAATGAAATGTTCCGTTCATGCGGCAATCAGTTCTGGCGGTTGGAGGGTGTAGTCCCGAACATACTGGGGGGCGGCGGAACCAAGGATGATGATGAAGTAGTAGTTGCTTCTCCAGTCGCATCTGGAGTTGTGGTAGTAGCTGAAGTAGAAGAATTGTCTTCCAGGTGGAGTTTTACCAGTGACTGGATACTGCGTTTGTAGGTGGAGTTGCCACACTTGATTTCGACAACTCTGACTGTGCCATCTGTTCCGGGGCAGACTGAAACAACTCTGGCCAGTGGCCAACGTCCATCAGCCAATGTTGAATCCTTGAGGAAGACGACGTCTCCTATGCTGATGGATGTGCTGCCTGCTCCTTTCCACTTCCGTCTGGTCTGTAGATGTTGGAGGTAGTATCCTCTCCATGCATGCCAGAGATCTTGCTGGAGTCTCTGAACCAGTTGCCAACGTCTCAGATGAGGCAGCTGAGCTGAACTTGCAGGTTTGGTGGGTAAAGCTCTCAGAGGCCTGCCAATTAAAAAATGGCCAGGTGTGAGTGCTAGGTCCATGTCTGCTTCAGTTGCTCCCAGAGCCACCAGTGGCCTGCTGTTGAGGGAAGCCTCAACCTCAATGAGAACAGTCTGAAGCTCATCGTGTCTGAGTGGGTGAGGAGTCACCATCTTCCTCAGGAGGCGCTTCATCTCCCGTACTCCTGCCTCCCATAATCCTCCATGATGGGGCGATCTGGGGGGAATGTTGTGCCATTCAACGTTCTTGGCTGTTGTGAAGTGGGAGATGGCATCAGATGTTTGTGATAGTAGGCGTTGGATGGATTGTAGCTCAGACTTGGCTCCAATGAAGTTGGAGCCGTTGTCACTGTAGATAGCTAGTGGAGTGCCTCGTCGGTTGCAGAACCGTGACAGTGCTGCCATGAACTCTTCTGTGTCCAATGTAGCGCAGAGTTCCAAGTGGATAGCCTTACAAACCATACACACAAATAAACAGCAGTAGGCTTTCTCCAGAATGGGTTTCCGGGTGTGTCCTCTCCTGATGGTGAAAGGACCAGCGAAATCCATACCCACCATCTCAAATGGAGGGCTGGGGGTAGTCCTTACTGAAGGTAAGAGTCCCATGAGCTGTGTAGCAGCTTTTGCATTGGCTTGTTGGCAGGTTGAACATCTTTTCGACAGCCTCTTGAGAAATGCCCTCAATCCTGGAATGTAGTAGACATGTCCAAGAATACTGATGAGAGTTGAGGTGCCAGGGTGCAGTTGAGCTCGATGTTCTGTTTCCACAAACAGTTTGGTGATGTTGTTTTTGATGGATAGGGGAATGAGTACTCTGGGATTGGTGGACTGCTCAGCTCTTACTCGTCCAGTCACCTTTATCATGGCGTGTTCGTCTTTGTCCAGAAATGCGACCATTCCCCCCAGGCAATGAGAACCAGGAATGGCTTTCTTCTTGTTGAGCCAGTCTATGACTTCCGGGAAGGACTGCCGTTGCTGAAACAGGATGAGGAATCTTCTGCCATCAGCAAGTTCAGAGGAAGTGAGCATTGCAGACTTGATGGGTGTCGAGCCAGGCTTGGAATTCCTGACAAAACGGAAGATCCAGCAGAGGATCCGTAGCAAAGTGTTGTAGTTGCTGTAGTTGGACCAAACCCACCATTCCTCCACAGGCAACAGTGCTGTAGAGAGCACTGTTGCCACTACCCCTGGCAATTCCCGCGGCAGGGGGGTAGCGCTAGCTGTAGGCCAGTTGTTCTCTGAGCAGCTGAGCCAGGCAGGGCCTGACCACCACAAGGTAGAAGAAGTGAGTTCTGGAACAGTTGTGCCACGACTTGCAAGGTCGGCTGGGTTGGACTTTGTAGGCACATGTCTCCACAGACTATCAGGCAGGGAGTCTTGAATGGTGGAGATACGATTTCTCACAAAGACCTCAGTTATAGAATGCGGAGGCTTCCTCAACCAGCTGAGGACAATGGAGGAGTCTGTCCATGGCTGGATCTGGGTCTTGGGAATGTTCAATAACTTGGAGGTATAGACCAGCAGATGCGTCAACAGAGTAGCTGCCTGTAGCTCAAGCTTGGGTATTGTAGTGACTTTCAACGGTCTCACCCTTGCTCTTGCAATCACAAATGAGCAGTTGATGCTTCCATCCTCAAACACAGTACGCATGTAAACAACTGCCCCATAAGCCAGCTCACTGGCATCTGAAAAACCTTGAAGTGATTGAAATCTCACTCTTGCAGGATTGGAGTGATATCTTCTTGGAACAGGGTGTGCTGTGACTAGGGGAAGATCCTTCGTCCAAGCAACCCACCTTTGCTGCACAGGCTCAGGGGCTGCTGTATCCCAGCTGATCTTGAGAAGCCAGAGTTCTTGCAGGAGAATCTTGGCTCTGACAATGTAAGGTGCAAAAAATCCCATAGTGTCAAAAATCTGGGCAGAGATAGATGAAATCAGTCTTTTTGTAGCAATAGAAGATTGTGGAGGGTCAGGAGCAGCTACATGAAGGCAGTCCTCAGCAACTTGCCAGTGGATGCCAAGAGCCTTTGACGAATCCTTGGCAGAGGGTAGCTCGAGATCAGCCATCTCAATCAGTTCCGTAGGGATGGTAGAACGAAATGAACAGTCATTTGTCCTCCATTTTCTGATGAGCATTTTGGCTTCAGATAGAAGAGAGCAGATTTGTTCCCTCTTGTCGACTGCATCCTGAAGATTGTCGGCTCCTGTCAGCAGGTCATCCACGTAGAAGTGTGATCGAACACAACTGACTGCCAGAGGGTGTGAAGTTTGAAAACGGTTGGCCAAGTGAAGGAGAACCTGGGTAGCCAGGAAGGGGGAAGGCTTGACCCCGAAGGTGAGTCTCGTCATCCTCAATGAAGTGAGCTCCCCACTGCTGTTCCTGATGAGGAACCTGTGCAAATCTCTTTCCGACACGTTCAACAGTATCTCTCGAAACATCTTGCTGATGTCCGCAGAAAATGCAATTCTGTGTTGACGGAACACCAGCAAGATGTCCTCAATGTGATGGTAGAAGCTAGGTCCGGTCAGCAGCAGATCATTGAGGGAAGCTCCAGATGACGACTTAGCAGAGCCGTCGAATACTGGCCTGACTTTAGTGGTTGTGGAGCTGGTCTTGAATACTCCATGGACAGGTAAGTAGAAATGATCTCTGCCCAGTTCGTTGGTGGGAACTGTCTCAGCATGCTTCAAGGTGAGATAGCCGGAGAGCTCGTTGTTGAAGTCCAGAAGCTTGCCTCTCTTCTTCAATGACCTTTCATTCGAGAGAAAACGACTTGTGGCCATCTTGAGTGACTGCCCTAACTTGGGTGGATTGTTGACCCTTGGGAGACTAACTGAATATCTTCCATCCTCCTGGATCTGAACGGTGTCTCGAAACTGTTGGAGCGCTGATTCTTCCTCTGGGCTGAAGGTACTGTGAGAGGGCACTTGTTCCAGCTGCCATAGTTGAGACAGCAGGTGATCCAATGGATTTTCTTGAAGTTCCACTGAATAAATAGTGAGTGAGTCTTTTCCAGAAGTGGGTGCTGTAACTGTCCAACCAAGAGTAGTCGAAGAAGCAGTGATGTGTTGATCACGTGAGAAACGAGTGGGCTCAGCAGTAATGAAGTCTGACTGGTCGTAGGTCCCAAGGATGAAGTCTATGGGACCACCGAACTCGGCATCGGACAGCTTGAGTCCTTGCAGAAGGGGTAACTGAAGTAGATCTTCTACACCATCTGGAGGGGTGGAGCAGAATGAAAGTGAGGTGACAGCTGCATCCAACTTAACCTTCTCAGGCGATGGGAAAGCTGGACCAACCTCTATGGTGACACCATGAGTTAGATGGACAGTTGACACCGGACCTTTCATGTCCACATTCACAGGAAACCATTGAACATGAAGGTGAGAAGCCACTCTCTCTGTAATAATAGAGTGAGTGCAGCATGTGTCGAAAGCCACACGGATGGTGATGCTCCTGTGGCCATTGTAGACAGTGCACAATGCTGTTCGAATCGAAGCTCCTCTTAGCTGTTTGACAGTAGTGTTCTTATCAGTAGGGGAAGACTTGGGCTTGACGGAGGTCATGAGAGTGTTGCCTGTCTGCTTGCTGGTCTTGTTAGCCGAGGTATCATCACCACGATGTAGGAGAGAGTGATGCCTTGCCTTGCATTCTCTACAGGTGAATGTGGAAGCACAATTGTTCACCTGATGGCTCTGATGCAGGCAATTAGCACAATATTTGTGCTGCCTGATCAGAGCCCATCTCTGGTTGAGATCTGCATCGAGAAAGATTTGACATCGAGCCCATGAATGATTGGAGCCCTTGCAGAGGGCGCAGGCTTTGTTGTGAATGTTGGTAGCAGAGGAAGTAGTAGACTTCCTGGAAGTGGAGCTAGGGCTGGAGACGGAGTCTTCCTTCTTGGCAGTGGCTTTGGAGTTATTGGGATGATGGTTGGGAGGCTTGGAGCGGGCTGGCAGGTTGTGGGACAAAGGTCTCACGAACTCCATCAACTTTTCTCTGTCTGGAATCTTGTCTGAGGACCCCAAGTGACGGGCCCATTCTTTATGTAACTCCTCGTTGAAGTCCCTGACCACAAGTGCCACAACCATCTGCTCAATAGTTTTTGCTCCTATCTTATCCATTGCATCCAGATTGTATTCCACTCTACGAATTATGTTGGTCATGCTTTCTTGGTCGTACTCGTATCTTGATCTTGCAACCAAATCTTCCACATACTTGGGATAGATTACCGAGTTACGACCGTACCTCTCCTTCAATTGTTTGAGAGCAGTCTCATATCCAGAGGAGGCGTAGGTGTTGACGAGTTCCTTAGCAGAAGGATCCATCATAGCTTCTGACAGAATAGACACTCTGTCACTGTCTGTGTAGGAGTCCCAGTGACACTTCATCACCTCAGTCAGTCTTTCCTCAAAGGAGGGATAGTCCAGGGCTTTCCCGCTGAAGGTGGGTGCCTTGATCTGATACGGAGCAGGTTTCCTGGCTGGGGTAAGTGCAGCCGTTGCTGGAGCAGCAGCAGCAGCCGCTGAAGGAGGAACCTTCTGGTGTAACACAGTCATAACTTGTTCCAGCTGACTCTTGAGTGAGGTGAGAATGGTACCCAAGGTAGCATGGGTTGAAAGTGGATTCAGTGACCTGATGAGGCCTTGCATTTCAGACACCAACTTGTTGCCAGAAGTAGCAAAGTCAGCAGAGGTGGGCACACCATGCATCAGCCAAGAATCCGCAGAGCTCCTCAATTCCTGATGGCGGAGAAAAAATGTTCCCTTGTCTATGGCATCTTGCATCTTCTCAATGTGCCCGTCGTAGATGTCTTCCACCTTCAAATTGTTGTCCACTTCTTTCTGCAAATCCTCTTCGCTTGCTCCCTCTGCTGCCATGATATTCAGCAGCTGATCCTGAGCTTCAAGTTCCCCCTGCATGGCAGCTTTGAATGCTTCCAGTTTCCGCCGGAGGTCATCTGTAGGGACATCTCGAATGTCCAGTGTGAGAAGCTTCTCTGTGTTATGGATCTGCCTAGTAGCTCGGGTGCGAGCAGTAGATCTTCTGATCCTTGCCTGAGGAACTGTGACGGTGGCCATGATATAGAAAGAAGCGCAGACCAATTTAGAAGAAGTAGGTAAGTAATAGAAGTGAGTAGGCGCTGTTCCTTGAAGAGGAATAAATTGGAGTGTTCTTTCACTGAAGGTGAGTAGGATTCAACAATGGAGTAGTCCATAGCGGTAATGTGATGTTGCACAGAAGATGCTGAAGCTGAGACGGTAATTGTTCACGAAAGATAAAAACCTGGTAAGGGGTTATCTGAAGAGAAGTGGTTTCGCGCCAAAGTGCAGAACTGGTCACGTGACGGAAGCCTGAAGTGTGAATCGCGGGAAGATATTAGAGGTAGGAGGAGTCACGAAGACGATGGCGTCCTTCGAAGAGAGCAACTAAAGGAGTGTGCCGGGGCGTCCAGAAGAAACGTAGGCGAATCGAAAAGTCGATGCCGTGTAGAGGTATCCTGAAGGGATGGTTACTGAAGTCCAACGCAGGGAAGCCAACGAATAGACAACAGCTTAGACTAACAAAATAGCCTAAGTAGCTAGCTAACTACACTCAGCAGGTAGTGCAATAGCTAATTAGTGACCAAGTAGTAGGCCAGAGCAGAGTAGATAGCTAATAGTAGTAGAGCTAGGGTTCGCTGGTACTCTCACCGTCACCAGTAGCGGATCCGGCTCGAAGGACCATGAACAGGGGTTGTAAATCCCTGAGCTCAGTAGGCGAAGGACCAGCCCAGTAGTGGGCAACGCGCAAACACAAGTAAACTAATTCAAAGTCTTTTAATGAACTGACAGTAGCACAAGGTGAACTGAACAAAACATAAGTGAGCATCATATAGAAGTAAAAACACTGAGCATGCGCTACAGAAAAACGCACACATACACAAATGAAATGTTCCGTTCATGCGGCAATCAGTTCTGGCGGTTGGAGGGTGTAGTCCCGAACATCCAGCGAGAATTAATGCAAACAACCATTTCAACCTTCTATTATATCTTCCTGCAGACGAATTCAAGCAATAAACATGTATCACAACAATAATATAGTTACATAACTGCTTCACCAGAAGTGAGCTTCCCACCACATCACATGTGAAAGCAAAATATTACTCAACCATTCTATGAACTAGTACTCCTTGAAGTAACTCACCAGTAAAACAAAGAATAAACTTAGCAAGCCTTGCCATAACTTTCTTTGCTGGAGGAAGATACAAGGAGACAATAGAAAGCTATTTAACTATTTAAGGCTATCCACAATACTATTCTTGATATTTAAAATGTAGCCAAACTGGCTACAATCCAATGTAAATGGATGTAAGTGACGGTAGAGGAGAAGCAAGTTTGATGAGATTGTGGTGTGTCAGTGACGATGATAATAGTGACCAAATAATTCATGAGCTGAGAGAGATTGCAAAGGTACAGTGATGCCACCACCTTTTAATAGTTGTTGTTGTACATCTCTAATACCTTGCTGCTTTCTTTCAGGTATTAAGTTTTGACAAGAATGAACTGGTGAATGCTAATTAGTGTGAATGTTATGCTTAACTTAAGAATAGCTAGCTTGCTACATGAATTGGTTAAAAAATATTTTGCCATTTATCTAGAAATTGTTGCTGGTGTAGTATATTCAACTACAACATATAGTAATTCATTCACAAGTAGTTCTTGTGGAGCATCTTTGTCATTCTTCTGATGGGAATGAATGAGGATATGAATGAAATATGCTAGACAAGCATGCTCACACATACACATCCATCGGGCCTTGAAGTAGTGGTATTTACTTCTTGGCCGGTCATTACATCAGCAACTACATGGCTGGAACCTTCGATGTATTCAATCATAATTGTTTCACCTTCCATCATGAGAGGCAGGCTGAGTCTAATTTCATGTGAACAAAATCCCTATGGCTGTTGGTGAGCAACATAGTGTTAGTAGTTGTGTGAACAGGTAAACCCTGGCAAATTAATTTATGCTACTAGAGCTTTATTTTGAGACTCACTGAAACAGTTGGTAAATTAATTTATGCTACTAGAGCTTTATTTTGAGACTCACTGAAACAGTTGGCAAATTAATTTATTCTACTAGAACTTTACTCTGAGACTCACTGAAACAGTTGGTAAATTAATTTATTCTACTACAACTTTATTTTGAGACTCACTGAAACAGTAGGTAAATTAATTTATTCTACTACAACTTTATTTTGAGACTCACTGAAACAGTTGGTAAATTAATTTATTCTACTACAACTTTATTTTGAGACTCACTGAAACAGTAGGTAAATTAATTTATGCTACTCTCTGCAGAGTCAAAGTATATAATATATTTTCACATATACATCATAACATTATGAATGAAACCAAATTGTCCAGGGAAGAGCCACATGTATAATAAGAAAGCCCATTCAAACTCGATTCTAGCAGATGTTGTTCTTTCTTCATTAATATAAATCTTCACATCTCCCATTCATTATATCCTGTCAACATTCTTTGCATGCTGCAAATTCACAGAAATTTGTAGTGTCTTCATGCTTCAAATGAATGAAATGTACCTCTCTAGTTGACTTCCCAAGTATTTCATCAAACTAAAGACAGGAATTGTCATTCCCTAGTGCAGAAGCTGTAGCAGCAATAGTCCCTGTGGTAAAAAGAATACAGTGGCTGCTAGCCTTCTAGCTAGTCAGTGATCTAAATCAAGCTAGCTTAATGTAATTACTAAAGCTTAATATTCTCTAACTTACTCTCCTGAAGGTTTACATAATTCTAAATGTTTTTTTTTTGCAGATGAACTGTTTCAGTGAGTCTCAAAATAAAGCTCTAGAAGCTATACTATTCAGCAAGATATGATCCCATTTGTGTCTACTGATGCAGGAAATGTTCAGTGGAACCTCATAAATCTACTTTTTATGGTTATTGAATTCAATTGACAATTAGCTAATTTTTTTGACATGTTTAGCTCCTTGTCATTGCTTATCAAGTGAATAAGTGAATGTGAGAATGATAAAGTGTTGTCTTCATCCAGGGAGGTGTAGCTAGGTGGGTGTTGCTTTTGAGTCCTGGAGAGACTCAGATATAATTATTTTTTCAGCCAAGAATGTCTAAATCATCATATATTATTCACAATAGTATCAACCACATTAACTAAATTACAGCAAAGTTGTGAGAACTGAATGCTTGTAAAAATATTTCATGTTTGTTCCTTTCAAAAAGTTCCTGATAACTTCAAGTAGAAATGTACAATTCAATTCCTGTTAAATAAATATCTTCTTCTGTTTGCCTTTTATTTAATTGTAAGTATAGCTTCAAGCTCTCAGCAGTAGATTCCAACAGTTCTCTGTAAAACCATGGCGGGTTGTTAAAATGGCAACATTTATCTACAGCCAGACAACCTTTGCCATCCCACAGAGGATTTTCTATGTAAACTGTAGATATAGAACCGTTATTGTAGTTGCCACTATCACAAAAGTAATGAGAGCCTATGAAGCTTAGAGGTTGGCGGTTTTTATCTGATGCTTTGGGGTTGTTTGTAGCACAAGGACAATTGTTTGCTGTAGGTAACTGACTTGTAGAAGATGCAAAAGTCCAAATGTGACCTTCATTATAACGAGAGCCATGCCTAATGGTGAGTCCGTCAACATACTCACCTGTTTGTTTACCACCTCTTCCAAATGCATCAGGTCGTCCTCTCTGGATTCCCAAAATCCTTCCACAAACTTTAGAATAATTCCTTGACACTGTAAAAGTTGAAGTTGCTGTACGCCCTGAGCGTATTTTGCAACTTCTTATTGGATAAGTAAGTAAAGCCAGTCCAGCAGGACAGGAACTCCTTTCATCGGACATGTTGATATTGACTACTTCTGTCCAGCTAGGTCCTCCACAGTTACCAACTGGTCCATAACGTTGAGTAAGGTAAGGAATGACCTGACTGTTCATGACATCTTGAATCTCCAAATGCAAGCTCGATGAAGAGAGAGAACTACAGGAATTATTGTTGGTAGTGTTATATGCAGATATGTGTATAGGTAATTGTGCGTGAGTAAAAATGATACAAAACAAAAATACGAGGAATGATATTGATACCATGACGATCAAAGCAATTGATGAGATAGAAAGGAGACTTTCAATATTAAACTGGATTTGTCTAAAGAAACCTAATCATGGAATAGAAGCACACATCATGTTTTATATACTACTCACAGGAAACTCCACACCAGGAAGTGTCTTTACTATCCCGTTACATTAGGTATTTAACTGTTACAGTGTCCCAATTATTTCATTTTAGGCTGCAACTGTATTAATTTTATAAGTAACAATATAGGTGATTAAATGAGTATTTAGTGTGGTTTAAACCTAGATAACTTCAGGACAGATGATCTACTACATACTGATCTTTAAGGAACTGAAGTTATTTCAACCTAAAATACTTTGCACGTTGCCTATGTAATATTCTTGTAATATGGCTACTGCAACAGTGAAAAAAGATGTCTATGTCTTTAGGAAAAATGTATTAAAAGGGGCATCTGGGATATAACGAGTTTATGAATGTGTTTACATTATCAAGTGCTATGGTACTGCAATTATGTGTTAAGTTCAAACAATGTGTATTATTGAACTCAAATCATTGTACTAAAGTTTAGCATAAAGTTACAAAGATA
>WLWD01006090.1_pt1 | contig 63540 bp, 33 predicted proteins | sample 6712731 | NCBI WGS metagenome assembly WLWD01 (sample SAMN12718690, study PRJNA576275) | sponge metagenome | isolation source: marine sponge | host: Mycale hentscheli | place: New Zealand: South Island, Marlborough, Capsize Point | collected 2014-11-01
AAATGGAACAGAAGACACGAAGCTGATAGTGTTGGATTTTGACGACTATTGATGGACTATTCTAGTCCTCCTTTTAGATCACAGAGTCTAAATAAATATATCAAAATTTTCACATTATTTTGTTTGTGCAATTAATTTCTGTTGATCATCATCATATCTGAGCTGCCCCGCCCACCTGCTGCCATTTCTAACCAACTCTCCTTCTTCAACAACTCTGTGTCTTATTTCTCTGGTAAATCGTATAATTGTCTCATGTCTTATTTATTTTCTCTCACTATTGCTTCATTTTTTTATATGTACTCTTCTTCTTTCTCTTTCATTTTAGGAACAAATTTGCCATTATATTGTTTCATCTAAAGATATAAAAGCTATATCTGAGAATAGAGGTTCTATAGAGTTGGGATGAGCGTGCTCTTCTCTCACTTATATTGGTTAGTGGTAATATCCTTATCTCAAAGCTAAGCCTCTGAACATTGGATGCATAGGGTTGGACGCATGTAATGGGCATCTTGTTTGCCCACTGTAAAGACATTGTCCTTGAAATAGATCTTTTGATTAATATTGAATCAACTGGTTATTAAACGTGAATGTAATTAACTGGTACCTCGTTAATAAGTTAAGAAGAAAAAAAAAAAGAAGATGAAAATGGGCAATAACAATTTGAGTTACTGCTCACGTACATACAAAGTTTGAGACAACTTTCCACCCTTGCCATTATCATTGTTTTATCATGACTTCTTTCTTGGACGTTGCTGTAGAATGGATGCAAGATCTCTATAACTTACTTTTTGTTGTACTTTATTGTGCTTCAGTGTAAACAGCAAGCGAGCTAGCCACTGATAAATGTGAACAATAGCAAATATTATTACACCACTCTGGAGAACAAATTGTGGAGCATTGCTAGCACAACTCATACCAGATTGCATGCACACGATTGTATGCCTATCTTATTAGTTGATACGTACTCCTACATCACACACAAACTCATCAACATAGCATCCGTTGTTAATTTCTGCAGTTGCATCTTTCATGATTATCCAGAAGAAGGAAAGTTAGTGTTCAAAGCTACTATCCTGTCTACTCTCCCTGTCAAAGCAAAAGGTGGGCCACAATGTTTCTGCTAGCAGGGGGAAAAATCACACTCGTGTCAACATCTCAACTCATGTTATGGGCTAGGTATGATTAGGTAAAGGGTCAATAGATCCAGAGTACCTCACATTGCCATCCAAGTGTCCTGAATAAGATATGATCTTGAACATAATCCACGTTGTCACAATCATTTCATAACTTAGTATGTGATTCACCTGTTTTTTCAGTTAACTTCATTTGTCCCATCCTACATTATAGCTTCCATATTAAACTTGAAACAGTTCAGTTAAATAACAGTACCGGTTTTTATTTTCACCATATTTAAGCTTATGTATACAGTAATGTATGACGACAAAATTAAAAAGACTGACAACGCTCACAATAATGACACACAAATCTAGTAAAGCATGATACATTTGAAGTGATATTTACATTGAAGTGTGTATCATAACTAGTGTTGTTTTGGTTAACTAAAACTAAAACTAAAAATAATTTTAGTTAGCTACACCTAAAACATTTTAGTAAGCGAACCAAAACTAAATTTCATAGGATGATATTAACTAAAATAAAATCAAAAGTCATAGAGCTCTTGAATAAAAGCTAAAAACTAAAATTATTTTTTAATGAAAACTAAAAAAACTATTTGTAGTGACATCTCTGAAAGAAGACAAATGACCAGTGGTAGACCCAGGAAGCAAACCCTTTACCCAATCGTTTCTTCGTAGTACCTGAGTAATAGCTTGGCTAAGACAAACTGTTGGACAGCAGTCTGCAGTTGCTTGACTATCTAGTCCTGCCCCCTCCCTTTCATGCATGCCAAATCATTCTGTCTCCTGCTGTATTTGCCGTTTGTTCAGTAGAGACTGGCCACAGGTAATAATGATTATTTCAAAAACTAAATTATTGTACTCCTGTTAAAAAAACAAAAAAGCTAAAAAACCAGATAGCTATATGGTGGAACAAAAAAACTAAATTGAAGTCTGCATTTGAAAAACAAAAACTATCTAAAATATGACTTGAATTAAAAAATAATTGAATTCTAAGAAACCAAAACTAAACTAAAATAGAAGTTAGTAAATTTGAAAAACCAAAAAACTAAAACTAAAATTAATTTTGAAAAACTTTTTGTCAAAAGACTATAACTAAAACTAAAATGTAAATGTTCAACCAAAACAACATTAGCTAATCATAACTACAGTCAAAGTGTACAAAATTAAAAGTTGCACTAAAAAAATGTACATGTAGCTAATGGCTAAAATATGTTGGAATGTTAACACACATGACCAAACTAAAGTAGAGTTGCAAAAATTCTATCCATAAAAGCAGACACAAGACCCTTACATAAAGAATAGTCATCAAAAATTGTCATCTTTCAGTTCCGTTTCAGTGCTTTCATATTCAAACAAAGGATTTTCTTCTTCTCTATATCTTGAAGTAGTAGCTGACTGTTTCGTTGGCATATTTTTGTACAATTTAGTGAGAACGAGTATTATACCAATTAACACAATAATTATTGCAAGTATTGCCATAAAGGACACTCCAGATATAGCCATGGTCACATTTATCTTTAAGTCAGTGTCTGAATTAACTGATCCCTTGTTACCTTCTCCCTCGTTATTTATTGGTGGTATATATGTGCTCTGATAAACTATCACAAACTGCTGCAATGATGATTTGGTAGTATGTGTAGGACTCACTAATTGGCGAGTCTTCTCTGTCAATGAAGTTTCCAAGCCTTCACTGTAGGAATAGGTATTCTCTGGTTGGGAGGTAGTCTGAGATGTCACTACATATTCTGTGTGCACTGACTGAGTGGAGTGAGACTGGCTAGCAGTGGGGAGTTGTTCAGTCCTCATTGGAGTTAGAGTATTCACAGACTCACTTGGAGGAGAACTTAGTTGTAGGTAAGTGTCAGCCACTCTAGTAGAATATGTGAGGGAAGAGAGAGTGTAGCTTGTAGTAGCTTGAGGTCGCAAATACTCTGAACTTTGCATAGCACTATTTGAAGAGACTGTTTCTGCAGTGGTGGTTAGGAAATTTATCTTGGATGGTTTCACCATAATAGGAGACTGTGAGAAGGTTCTAGATATCACCATATCGGAACGTGAAGTAGCTTCATTTTGTTCAGTTTTAGAGATAACAGATGACAGTTGAGTTGGATACGATTTAGAGGTGGAATTAGAAATAGTGTTAGTTGTACTGAAGTCAATGGGAGAAGTTATTGAATGATCTTGTGGTCTAGTACTTGATATCGATTCAAAAGATGGTGACCTAGTCTGTTGAGTAGTAGAAGGTGAAGGTGTTAGTTCTGGATCCACAGGAGGTGAGATGTGGTAATGGACTATGTGTCCATCGTACAGAGTACAGAATGAATACACTGGGTCTGGGCTCGTGAATAATGCATCTTCCATCACTATGACAACACTGTTACAAGCGCTTATGACACCTCCATATTCTGCTGTATTGTTAAATATACTGGTTTTGTTTAGTTCAAGAAACATTGAGCTACCAATTAAAGCAGCCACGCCTCCTCGATCTGATGCATTGTTAAAACTGAAGACACACTCGCTAATGTTGACTCGACTGTTGACTCGACCAATGAACATCACTCCTCCATCATCTCCAGCTGAGTTGTAGCTAAACTCACTTCTCCTGATATCATAATTAGAGAGATGGACGTACGTATAAAACACTCCTCCATCTTCAGAAGCTGAATTATTCACAAATATATTTTCATCTACTAACACATCACTCTCATCAATGTGAAATACTCCGCCATGAAGAGCAGCTTGGTTGTGTTGGAAACTACTTCTGAGGATAGAAATAGAAGCATTTCTTATACAAGCCACACCCCCTCCCACAAGTCGACCGGTAGCCATGTTGTAAGTAAAGACACTGTCAGTTATACTAACATTGAAATGATAGAACTCGTCCACATCTAATACACTGCAATAGGAGGCAGAATTGTAGCTAAATATAGACTCTGATATGGAGACATTAGAATAGCGACTGTTACTATATATAGCTCCACCTCCTAATGCAGGTGCTCTATTATTAGTAAAAGAACTCTGGTGTACAGTGAGAGAACTGCTAGTTCCAGTGATGTGTATTCCTCCTCCATAGTTAGTGGCAGTATTATAATTGAAACTACAGTTTGAGGTAAAAGTGTCACTTCTACTAAATATAGCCCCACCATCTACTGCTGAATTGTGTGTAAAACTAGATCCAATACACTGTACACGTGCAGTAGAGTAAATAGCACCTCCTTGTTGTTGAGCTCTGTTATTAGTGAAATTACACTGTATTACTGTTATGGGAGAGGTACTGTATATGGCTCCTCCTTGTTGTTGAGCTCTGTTATTAGTGAAATTACACTGTATTACTGTTATGGGAGAGGTACTGTATATGGCTCCTCCTTGTGAGCTGACATATGATGCTTCATTGTTTAGAAATGTACTATTAATAACAGTTACCTCTTGACTTCCACTATAGTATATAGCTCCACCGGAATAGCGAGCATTATTGTTTATAAATGTACAATTCTGAATAGTTAGACCAATAACTGGTAAATACATATTATTATCATTGACATATATGGCACCTCCATAATAATTGTAGTAGTCGTATCTTTGTACATTGTCCATGAAAATAGAGTTGATTATAGTAATGTTAGTGAATCTGTTGTGTGACAGCTGTTCATAGACATCTGTAGCATATATCACACCACCAGTACTGTACCAACTATTATAATTGTTTTGAAATATACTACTGTCTATACTAACTGATGAGTTTGTTACTCTCATTACTCCTCCATTACCTTCGTTCCAATTATGACTAAACATTGAATCATAAATACAACATTCCCCAACATGTAGCAGTATGACAGGAGGAGTGTAGGTTGAGTATCCATCACTGTATTGGACCGTGCTATTATTAATAACCACTGTTACAATATTAGTCAAATTAATTCCTCCATGACATCTCCTGAAGTTAATTCCACTTATGTATACTTCCTGTATTGATTTGAAGTTCAATTGTGCAATAGAAGAAATGCATTCTATATTGACATTATCTCCTGACAGTGAGTACTTCATGGCTGAAAAGGCAGAGAAAGCAGATTCAAGAGTGTGGCTACCTGTCTCAAACAGCAGAGTTACATTGCCAGTACTGATGCTTGGATTGGAGACATATTGTTGGAGAGTGAGACAGGGAACTCCAGAGAACTCACCAGGACATGGAGTCTCCAGGGAGGTCACTATGTCAAATGTGTCACCAACAGCTGTGTAGAAGTTGCAGTAGATCAGCAGACCTTGTAGGAACAGGGCAGACAATGAAGAGAAAAGAGACATTTTGTGAGATAAAATTCACAAAAGCACACACACTTTAAAACAGTAACAGTGGATGTGCTAGTACCTAATACAACCATATGCTATATTATGGTCGCTTGCATTAATTAAATTTAGTGTTGTCAAAATACTTCATGGTTTATATAATTCATTAAGGGCATTCCTTTATATGCCCACTATTCTCATGAGGTCTGATTAAGGATTAAGCACACACCCACACACATGCTTGCATACAGTGTTGTTTTGTTTTAGAGATTCCAGACTTTCTTAGTTTTAGTTATTCATGCTAAAAAAATATCTTGAATGCTTAATTTTAGTTTTTTCCCAAATTCTCCCTGAAGATTTAGTTAGTTTTTAGTTTTTCTTCAATATCATGCAGAAGATTCACTTAGTTATACTATCATTTGACTTAGTTTTAGTAAATTTACGTTGTCTCTCAAATTCTTGAATAACGAGACTCCTTAAAGAAAGTAGTACTGGTAGTTTTCCCAAATAACTTCAAAAATAGCAAATTTCTATGAAATCTTAGGTAATAATAAATAAAGTATAATATATTTTATATAGTTTAGAGAATAATTACTTGATAGCAATTAATACCTTCATTTAATGATATAATTCAAGGTGAATTGTTTACAATAAAAATTGCTAGTTTTAGTTTTTGTCATCACTCTACTGGTAGTTTTAGTTATTATCGAATTTACTGTCTTCTAAATTATTTAGTTTTAGTTTTTTCATGTTCTCTACAGCTTGGTTTTAGTTATTCTTACCAAAAGTAAAATACCCCAAAACTAAGGGGGTTTGGTTAAAACAACACTACTTGCATACACCAACTTGTTAGATTGAGCCCCAATATTATGGGGGGCTCCAGACCCTGGAGCTCCCCCTTCCTACGCCACTGTTCACACATACGTTTACTGAAAATTCTGAATTGTCCGTTTTCAGCATGATATTTCGCAGCACTTAGTGCAGTCATTCATATCCACGAATGGAGAGTTTTTGATGCTCTTCTATAGGTACTTCTTTGGGTTCCATACTGGGGCTGCTTTAGTGCCTCTAAAAGCATCATTGCCAGTATTTAAGTAGCAGTGAGAACCAAATCCACTGAGGTAGACTCCAATGAGGTGATTGGCCTTGAATTCTAAATAGCTTCACACTCTGCTAACATAGTGGATAGTTCTTAAAATGTCAGCAAGTGTGGGGCGAGAATTTTCCTGATTTGTAACTTCATCAGTCTGATGGAAGTCTCCCACAATCCTCCGAAGTGTGGTGCCCTTGGAGGTGTATTGTGCCATTCAATCTTATGATCTGTCACTAGATGAGAGATGGCTTGCTTAGTTTTCTGTTCCTCAAACAATTGTTGTAATTCTACAATTTCTGATTTAGCTCCTATAAAATTGCTGCCATTGTCTGAATATACTTGTTGAGAAATAGACAAACATAAGCTTTCACTCTAACAGGTTTTCTGGTAGCTCAACTTCAGTAGTAATGACCCATCTGAAGATTGTTAGTCTTGCTTCTATGAGATTTTCTGGGTCTATATGAGAAGATCCAGTGGAGCACGCTATCATGTCTGCAGCACCGATAAGAATGTCAACACGTCCTCCTAGTTCTGGGTCTGCAATAGGAGCTAAAGTTTTGATAAGAGCGGAGTCCAGCACTCGTAGCTTGTTGACAGGGGGTCGGGCATATGGAATATCCTTGACGATATGTAGACCTAAGTCTCTGTAATCATCTGAATACAAAGAGTAGAGTCGTGCGTTGACACTTCCAAAGTTTGGAATTGAAGAATGCATCCCTGAGATCTCGAACGAACTTCCTAACTTTGAGTACTTCATTTGCTTGGCTAACTTCAATGATATTAGCGAAATCATAGCGCCAGAATCAAAACCAACTCGCACACGTTTCTGTTGTCTTCCATTTCGTAATTAAATGATGGCTGTAGGCAGAGTTCCTGCACGAGATTCCGCTGTCTTATTCTCTTCTAATTTCTTTCCTTGTGCCGGGGCTACGGTGGCTTGAAGAGTAGTACTTTCTCGTTGTTCTTCAATTGGTATGTCTTGTCCTCCATGAAGTACGCTGTGATGACATTTCTTGCAAACTTTACAAGTGAAGCGTGATCGACATTCATCTGCATATACCAGAAGAATCCTTGGAATTGAGTGACCTCAGCCTCCCCAAACTACTTGAATCTTCTCGTGCTCTAGGCATTCATTGGGATGTGAATCAAGACATTCTCCACGTAGCAGTGCCACCATGAACAACGAGCAAAGTGACTAAACGGGAAGTAGCGTCTATTGCAGCCAAAGTGTACGACAAACTTGGTTTGTTCTCACCTGCACTCATTCCAGCAAAGATAATCTTGAGAGAGACTTGGAAACGCAAGCTAAATTGGGATCAAGAGATTCCAGATGATCTTCAGCAAAACTGGGATGCATGGATGGAACATACTCATTGCATAGCAGAGCACCCAGTCCGAAGGAGCCTATCTGACAATAAAGCAGTTGTTCTTAGAGAGCTACATGGTTTCGCTGATGCCTCAAAGGAAGCATACGGAGCAGTCACATATCTAAGGACGACATATGACGATGGATCAGTAGCAATCAACCTTCTTTATTCACAAGGAAGAGTAGTACCTGTTCGAGCAAACACTATTCCAACGTTAGAACTGGAAGCTCTTACTCTACTTGCAAAACAACTAGCCTACATCCGAGAGATCATGGACATTGACAAACAGTACTGTGGGGCCGCCCTCTGATGTCAAGGAAGACACAAAGAGAAGAGAGAAGAGATCAGAAGAGAGTGGACTGAAGAATTGACTTCATTTTCTTTAGGTGTCTTGTTTTGTTTCATTATCATATTCAGTTGTAATGTAGTTATTGTGTGTTGTGTATGTTTGTTTGGTAAAGGGTCAACTATATGTGAGTCAGTCTGCACATGCGCAGTTGATTCGAATTTGTACTTATATTTGTGCGTGTCTCATATTTTTTTTTCAGTCTGTCTTTATTAATTGCTGTTAGCTGTGTCCCAGACCAGTGTCTTAGACTTAAAATTAAACTTAATCCTAAAGTAATGTTTAGAGCCTAGGTGTATCTGTGGGATATAACGGCCACACTACGGACTCTGGTGGCGAACCTACGAGGGTTCCGCTAGACTAGGTTGTGTTACTACGTTCACTTCAGAATTATGGTGGCATGGACCGGCATGGCTCACAAGTAAAGCAGAAGCTTGGAAGAACCATTGTCAAAAATGACGCAACTTACATAAGGAGCACTCTGGTCCTTCGAGAAACTATAGCTATAAATAGCTAAAACCATTCCCACTATTGCACTAGCCGATTGTGGAGAGGGAGCTTGTGAAAGTCATCGTTGCCCCCTTCATTGGTAGTTTTCATCCATATTTAGAATTATGCATACAATGATGTAGGACAGTTAAAAAAAAAAATCAGATAATATACATGAAACAAATTTAGCAAAGCATGATGCAACATTTATATTGAAGTGGGTAACACGATCACAGTCAAAGTGTACCAAAATTATGAGTTACAAGGAAAAAAATGAAATGAGTAAATATAGCTAGTGCTAGTAACATTAAAAATCAAACCAAAACTAGAGTTCAAAAACATCAGTTTTATGTTCATGAAAGCAGACATAAGACCTTTACATAAAGAATAGTCATCAAAAATTATTATCTTTCAGTTCTGTTTCAGTGCTTTCATATTCATACAAAGGATTTTCTTCTTCCCTATGTCTTGAAATACTAGCTGACTGATTCGTTGGCATATTTTTGTACAATTTAGTGAGAATGATTAATATACCAATAATTATTGCAAGTATTGCCATAAAGAACACTCCAGATATAGCCATAGTCACATTTAACTTTAAGTCGGTGTCAGAATTAACTGATCCTTTGTTACCTTCTCCCTCATTATTTGCTGGTGGTATATACGTGTTCTGATAAACTATCACAAACTGCTGCGATGATGATGTGGTAATATGTGTAGGACTCACTAATTGGTGAGTCATCTCTGTCAATGAAGATTCCAAGCCATCACTGTAGGAATAGGTATTCTCTGGTTGGGAGGTAATCTGAGATGTCACTGCATATTCTGTGTGTACTGACTGAGTGGAGTGAGACTGGCTAGTAGTGGGGAGTTGTTCAGTCCTCATTGGAGTTAGAGTATTCACATACTCACTTGGAGGAGAACTTAGTTGTAGGTAAGTGTCAGCCACTCTAGTAGAATATGTGAGGGAAGAGAGAGTGTAGCTTGTAGTAGCTTGAGGTTGCAAATACTCTGAACTTTGCATAGCACTATTTGAAGAGCCTGTTTCTGCAGTGGTGGTTAGGAAATTTATCTTGGATGGTTTTACCATAATAGGAGACTGTGAGAAGGTTCTAGATATCACCACAACGAAATGTGAAGTAGCTTCATTTTGTTCAGTTTTAGAGATAACAGATGACAGTTGAGTTGGATACAATTTAGAGGTGGAATTAGAAATAGTGTTAGTTGTACTGAAGTCAATGGGAGAAGTTATTGAATGATCTTGTGGTCTAGTACTTGATATCATTTCAAAAGATGGTGACTTAGTCTGTTGAGTAGTAGAAGGTGAAGGTTGTGGGGCTTGGTCTTGCCTGGGCTTAACCGATTCCCTCACTGGTAGAATCACTGCCACCAGAGCTCTGGCCAGACTAATGACAACCCTTCTCCCACCCTTCCCAAAGAGGTTGGATTAATAAAAGGTTGTATTGCAATCAAAACAGCACAAATGGTCAAAGCACAGAACTGGAAAATGATGAAAATCGTATATGTATTTATAGACAAAATTGACTCTTCAATGATTCAATGGCAAGTGTTAAATGATTCAATGCAGGTGTTAAATGATTCAATAACATGGTTTGTGTGAAGTGAACTAATTAGCAAGGTCCATGTTACTTTGTGTGTTTATTTTTCTGCCTTTCTGTTTCCACCTTCTTTCTTCTTTATGTGTGTTGGGGCCTCTCCTACATCTCCCCCCGCAAAGACATCCCTAGCCTGGGGTGTCTGGCTTTCCGTGGTATGCGTGACTGGCTGTCGCGATAGTCCATCGGGCACTACGTTCTCCTTCCCGGGTACGTACGTAATTTTCAAGTCAAATTGCTGGAGATATAACATAAAGCGTCTCAGTCGATTATTTAGTGTTGCTGCTCGTACGATATAAGAGCAGGGCTTGTGATCTGTGATAACCTCAAATGTGTTACCCCATCGATAAATGGAAAAATGTTTAACTGCATCCACAATAGCCAGGGTCTCCAACTCAGTGATAGAGTAGTTCTTTTCTGCTGAATTCAGCTGCCGGGAATGAAAGGCCACTGGTAGTTCTTCATTGTTTCTCACTGCATACAGTACTGTGCCCAAGCCTGTGCCACTAGCATCAGTCTGCAATTTCAATGTGTCATTCTCCTGGGGTGTGTTCAACACAATGTTGTTAGCAAGTAATGTTTTTAACTTACTAAAAGCGGCGACCATTTCGTCCGTCCACACCACCCTCCGCGGAGCCCTAGATGACGTAGCTGGGAACAAGACTGCTGCTATCGTTGCAAATCCAGGAATACTCTTCCGGTAATGTCCATATGTCCCAATAAATGATCTGAGCTGTTTCACCGTCACTGGCTGAGCATACTCCACTAAATTTGCAATCTTATGTTCCGGAATTGACAAAGTTCCTTGGCCAATAAGGTGTCCCAGATATACCAATTTACACTTCCCAAATTCACACTTGGCTGGTTTTGCAGTCAAACCATGTCTTTTCAGTGCCCTAAATACTTTCTTCAAATGTACAAGATGTTCCTGCCAGTTACCGGAGAAAACAATGATATCGTCTATGTAATTTGCACTGAAATATTCTAGACCTCCCAAAACTTTAGCAATAGCTTCCTGAAAGACAGTGGGGGCATTTTTCAACCCAAAGGGGACTCTCTTATATTTGAACTTTCCATAGGGGCAAATTAAAGTTGTTATATCCATGCTATTAGGGTGAACTTTTATCTGGTGGTACCCTTTTGCTAAATCAATTTTGGATATTACCGAGGAATGACCAATCTTGTTAACCATCTCTTCCAACCTGGGTATCCATGTGCGTGACAGCTGAGTGACCTTATTAACTGCCCTGTAGTCCACACACAACCGTAAGGACCCATTGGGTTTTGGTAATGGAATAACCGGGCTAGACCACTCTGAAGTGCTCCTTTCAATAATCCCATCTGTTAACAAAGCATCTAATTCATTCTTAAAGGACTGTCTCAATTTTAATGGGATGGCATGAGCCTTCTGGCACACCGGGGGCGTGCCTTCTTGTATGTTGATCTCCATTGGTGGTAAATCTGTTTCACCTGGTTTGTCAGAGAAGATAACTTTATGCCTGTCAATTAGTTTGTCAATGTCAGCTTTGTTGTATCCTTCACACTCTCCTTCTAGTATTGGTATTTTTTCATGATCAGGTTCATTCTCGGCTAAAATAGCTACATACACAACAGCTTCCCTACTCCACACACGCTTGCAATTATTCATATGCACTATTTTTGATTGTTTATCATTCTTATCTCTCTTCACTTTTACTGTTACTGGGCCTACAACTTCTGTCACTATGAAAGGGCCTTCCCAAGATGCATTCAGTGCGGTGTGTAACCCAGGAATTCGGATCATGACTGATTCATTAACTGTGAGTTGTTTGAAACTTTTGTTCTTATCCAATGTAGCTTTTCTTTTCTCACTAGATTCACAATTACTGATATGGGCATGGTCTCTCAAAATTTCCAATTTCTCCTGCAACTGAAGGATCCAATTGCTCACATCAATGGCATAAAGAGGGGATTCTACCCAGCCTGCATACAAGCAATCTATAGGGCCTCTTAGGTTCGTGCCAAATACCAGCTCATGTGGTGAGAATTGCAAGTCTTTATTCTTTAATTGACGGATAGAGAACATTGCAAGTGGCAAAAATCCAACCCAATCCAAACCTTTATCGTTTGCTTTGCTCAGTAATGGTTTCAATACCCCATGCACCCTCTCTAGAACTCCATTACTCTGTGGGCGGTATGGGCTAACTTGTATTTGGGCTATACCAAATAAACTGCACACATCTTTTAAGAGTGAGCTCACAAATTGAGTACCATTATCAGACAGTATCTTGAGGGGTATTCCCATACGGCTGAAAAGGGTTAGACAGCCGTCAGCTACTTCCTTGGCTGTTGCCCTTCTTAAAGGCACCCCATCTACCCACCTTGTAGCCATACAAGCTGTAGTGAGTACATATCTGCATCCACCCTTACCCTTAGGTAACAATGTCCAGGGCAATGTGCTCGAATGGCTGATTAACTGGGCTTCTTATTATCATAGGTGTCTGCACCTTGCCAGATTTATTAAACTCAGCACATGACTTTCATGACTTGCAATATGCCAAACAGTCCTCAAACATCTTGGGCCAGTGGAATCTCACTTCCAGTGCCTCTTTCAATCTCCTGGCTCCTGGGTGGCCACATCGGTCATGAGCAACTTCCAGAATCTGCTTCCTTCGAGGGGCCGGAGCCACCATCCTGTCACGCCAACCCAGGTCCTGTACTGCCTGTCTGTGAAACAGTATACCATCTCTCCAGAAAAAACCTCGTTGACCTGCATCAGCTAACTTTCTGCAAGTACTAAGAGAGTCATCATTCAAAGTCCCATCAATCAATAACTGAACATCAGTATTGTTTCTAACATTAGGCACATCTACAACAATTTGTACATCACATTTTCTGTCTATTACTTCCAGTTCAACTTCTTCACCAATCCTCAACCGGCAATCCTGTGCATGTTTCCCCGATACCTCAACATCTTCCGAAGACTCCATACATTGCTCCGAAGTATCTACTAATGCCTCACCCCCAGAGCCCTCTACAATGTCCTCTTCACTCTGCCTACCATCATCACGCACCACCTCATCCGTCTCAACAATTAATTTCTCACCATCATTGTTCGCACAACCTGTGTTTTTCACTCTTTGTTCCACTTCCGCAACATTGTCACTAATTATTTCAGTTTCCTGATTACTTTGTTCACTAATATTCATGGGTGTGGGCTTTACTTGGCTACTCTGATTCTCACCACTCTTTAAATACTCCTTTTTATTCTGCTTTTTTGCTGCCCTTGTTGTCACAGGCATAACTTGTTTATTTTTCACAATTACATCTTTTGACTTTCTCAGTTCATTAATGAGGGTATTAGGGTTTGAATCTACTGCTAATAATACACAATTGTTGGACATGTAACCTGGCGCTACTGCCACTTTTGAATCCATGACTAAATCCTCAACCTCTATCTGGAATGGGATAGGACTCTAATCCAGCCACTATGTCTTCACAAGGGTATGCGACTACTGTAACTGCTGGAGCGCAATAGCATTATAACAGGATAACATTTCCTGTTTCGAAGGTGATGAATGTGATCAACTTGGCTGAGGTTACATGATGTTTGTTTCTCTTTTTTGTTTTTGTTTTTTTGTTTGTTAATTGTGGTAGTCTTGATACTAATTTTTAGAAAACCCATGACTACACTGCTTTAACACAATGTATTATTTACCACACCAACCAGCTGGGTACTATGTACTATGCTTATAATATATAATATTTAGTTCAATGGTTTGTCTAATAATCCAGTTATAATGCTTACAAAATCAATCATTTTAGTCTCCCACTATTTCACAGTGAACAGCACTCACACACATACTGTAAACTCTGGGCTTGTTCACCATTAGCTTGCTTTCAGTAGTTGTATTGACATAGTTCATGACTGTTATTATTATTCACAATCAAATCCAGATAGCAAATCTTTTGTTGCTGCTCCTATCCACAGTTTATCTGTGATGAACTGCCATAGCAGAACCATCACAGAACAACTTATTCAATATCAGTATGGTGGCCTCATGAGCTACTATAGCACATCACACACTAATCAATTGTAGTTATCTTAGTTTTGTTCACTAAACTCTGCTGTGTCAGGTTCAGTCTGAATACCGGTAAGCCTTGTGTGCTTATGCTTGTAAGTTTGGTAAGTTTTGAAGAAATATCTCACATGTACTCATTTACGCACACATATTGACAGGTTCAAAATTCAAAATAACATTTGCGAGATCCTGAAAAATAAAATTCTTTGAAGACAATTCATCATGTGTGACCATCTACAGGAAAGTCAGGCACAACACGGGCACCATAAAAAAACGTTTGCACTTATATCTTCATTGGCATCCAACGACTGCCTTATGTACACTACCTAACCGTTTCTTTCCACAGGCTTCTTCAATACATTTTTAAGAAGTAAATCACATACTATGAACTTAATCTACCAACAAAAATGTGGCACAATATTCATAGTGGTATCAATGAATAAGTTTTCAAAAATTTCACCGTCATCTTAATAAATAACTGCCGACCAATCACTTATAACTTTTTCGTATTATACAATAGCTATTATCATTCAGAGACTTGTGTTAATTTATCTGTTTAACAAAAGGAGTTTTATTTATAAGTGTGACTTACTTTAATGCAGGGCATCTTGATGGAAGGATTAATATAATTCTGTCTGATGAACTGTCAGGTGCAAACTTCCATTTTATCAGTTACTCAGTGGATTGAACAGTTTAAAAAGGTGTAAAAGTTATATGAAAACCCGAACATTTCCCACTAATTTCAGGCCTTCAGTAAAATCAATACAAATGGCTACACACGAGTTTGCTATAGCTATTTACAAGGGACACAAATCAAGTATGCAATTACTTGTAGTCCCTGCAACATTACTAAATGTAGCCCCTAGTCACTGAATTGAACTTTGGACCAAAAGTTACAATGGAATGACTGCTATTACAGTACATAGTCATGACACTCCACATAACCGATTCCAAGTTCCTTTCAAAATACAAAAACAAAAAAAACATATTCACATGCGAGATATCTTGTCTGCTTTTCACTGGGAACAATCGAGCAACAAGGAAGCTCACCCGACCCTGTTTGGACGATCCATCTGTGTCTTCCAAAGCTTGGTATGAGCTGTGAATAGAGAAACTATCTTGTTTCTAGTATCTCACTATGAATTAGGAGGAGATGAACAGACATGACAACCTTGCTGCCCACAATGCATACCAAATCCAGCTCCTTTGACCGTGTCAAGCAGAACTTCATTGTGATAATAGCCCTATACTGTAAATTGGTAGTCTTAAAAGCTAGCAATGTAGGACATTTATTGGTGCCTAGAGTGAGATGATTGAACAATTTACTAGCTAGACTATGGCAGGAATATTATAATATCTAGTTGTCATTGTAACAAGATGACTACAGAAAGAAATTTGATTTTCTCTGGAGTAGTTCTTTGGATTCTTCTTACCTTCTTTTTGTCAACTGAAAGTCTACCAAGTCATAATCTTACCTCACCAATTGATGACAGCGACAACTCTGAAACTTCTAGCATTACTCCAGACTTTGACATAGTAACTAACAACAGACGATGGAACTTCTTCACCAAGTCCAACCAACTTCAACCTCAGAAGGTTGAAAAAGCTCGATTCTATATGGCTGTTGTGGTAGACACAAAGACAAAGTTGAGTAAAACCTCTCCAAGGTTTTTGTCTGTCTCTGTGACTCCCAGAAGAGTAGCAGGAACCACATGCATACCATGGGATTCAAAGAAACTAAAGGTAAAGTAGAGGATATACACTGAACATCTAACAGATAAAAGTATGACATGCTATATAACAGAATGCATCCTTGGGAAAGAATCAACTTTTTATTGTTTAAAATCTCCACTTGATTAATGATTTTTTTGTGCAATCTATTTAACATCAACTCACTTCATTTTTAACTTGAGTGATGAACATTTGTGTGTTGGATATTTGTTATGGCAGGTGATTGCTCGCTCCCTGAGTCCCATGTGGCTGCGGATTGGAGGCACAGAGGCAGATTACGTTACTTTTGTCCCGCCAGTGTCTACTAGCCGGCTATCATCCAGTCTCAATGGGGAGGACGACAACGAACAAGGAGACGTTGGCGATACTTTAGGTTTCTCCGGACACAGTGAGCTTGATGGAGGCTCAGGGCAATGGTCTCAATCATATACTGCTGGAGGGAAGAAGAAAATGTTGGAGAACAAGGATGAACTGCCAAATCCAAGCTATAATGGGACTGCACAGGAAGATTCACATGTATCCAAAGTGCACTGCAAAGTGGAGGATGAGGATGTGTTGGATGAGAACTCTTCTCCGATGGCCATTGAGCTGCTGCCGTACGAATGGGACAGAGTCAACTGTTTCACCAAGAAGGTCAACTGGAAGGTGATGTTTGCTCTGAATGTGCAGCTGAGAGGCTACCTGGACTGGGATATGACCAATGCCATTGCACTGATAGACTACAGTATAAGAAAAGGATACAAGACTTCATGGGAACTGGGCAATGGTATGGTGTGTGTGTGTGTGTGTGTGTGTGTGTATGTTACAAATAGATTGTTGATGCTAATAAGTAAATTTAGTTTTTTTTCTATTTTATTTTTTCAGTCTGCATTATTTATATATTTTTTGGTTTCGTTATCGTAGAGCCTACAAGATTCCCACTTCTTCCCAACGTGGAAGCCATCAGTCCAGAGCAGCTGTCTTATGATTTCTCTACTCTAAAGGCTCTCCTGAGGTCAATGATTGGCGGAGACACATTCACTGCTGGGCCCGATATCTCAGCTCCCTTTATGAAGTTCACTCCTAGCAACCATCCACACAATCTTACTCACTCGGAGTACCTTCAGCGGTAAATATATTGGAGATTAACGATAATAATGATAATAACTAGAAAATGGTTCCCATTGAAGTCAGTGAAGCGAGTTAGGGGGCTAGGCTAAAAGAAAAGCTATAGCTACAGAATATCGTAAGTTATATAGCTAATGTGGTTATTTATATAAACAGCTACTACATCTTACATGCTCTACAAAAGCAGATTTTTTTTAGCTCCTGTTGAACCCGGTCTTCTTCATTCTTGTATCTCATCAGTATTTCTTCTGCTGTTTGGACAGCTCTGTGCGCCCGTTTTCTAGCATTTTTAACCCTTCCTATCTATTTCTATCTGCTAATTGTTTCTACTGCGTTCAACAAATACCTTACCTTGAAATATAGCTAAATATTGCCATAGAACTTCAAAACATGCACAGGCACATTAGTAGAAAGGGTATACAGGTCCACTATGCTTACGCAATTTGAAAAAAAAGACATATATATATATATATATATTATATACTTATTAATATACAGCTTCTCTGAATAAAACTCTATCTAATGTGGAACTATTATATTTGTTTCTTAATTTTCCACCATTTGCTCAGAATATTTTTATTGTACATACTCTTTCAGATTTCTTGCAGAGGGAGCTAATTATGGTGGAGTGGTAGATGCTATGACATGGCACTAGTAAGTGAACTTAATATACTAACTCCATACGAGAAGATTCTTGTTTAAAGTGATACTAATTGTGTACACATCTTAAAGATATTATGGGATGTTTCATTAAAGAAATAAGATATCTACATCCTAGACTGTCACAGCAGAGATTTATGTGTGTGTGTGCATTTGTGTGTGTATGTGTGTCACAGTTACTATATGGATGGACAGAGAGCCAGTGTTAGAGACTTCCTTTCTTACTCTGTCATGGATCAACTTGTGGAAGAAGCAATACTGAGTAAGAATTCATTTATGTAGCTACTGTGCAAATATGATTGCCGTATCTTCACACACACATGCATGCACACACACAACACACGCACGCACACTTTTAGTCCGGCGTGTGTCTGGCAATTACACACTGCCCATTTGGTTGGGAGAAACTGGGGAAACCTATCACGGAGGAGCCACTGGATTGTCTAACAGCTTCCTCAGTGGATTTTTGTGAGGGAATTAAGTTTTAAGAAATTATCTCAGAACCTGTTTTAAAAGATTGGGTCAAACTATTCCACAATACACTGTATAATTATAGGAAATGTTCTGGTATGTTTGTTTTATTTGTCTTGTAACGTGTACACAAGAAATTCCTAGTGCTACATTAATAAACTGAGTTGTCAATTACTGACTGTGTGTGGTTGTGCTGGAGTCTATCTCAGTGGTAATGAAGAGCTCAGTGGATCACAGAAGGTTCTACAACTACAAACCAAACATTTAAAAAGAGATCTCCAAGCATGTTGACCCTCCAGTAGAAGTAATAGTAAACTATAATACACAGTTAGAATGTCAATAAATGATTTTTGTGGAGGCACAATCTGTTCTCCTTTTAGGAGAGCTATAGACATCCACACCTATGTATATAAGGTTGCCTGATCTATAACAATACAAGTTTAAGTTGATTCAAATTGGCTTTTAGGTTCATGGACAAACTAGCACTGACACTGCTTTAGGTGTGAAAGTCCTCATGTAGCATACTCTAGTGGGGATTAATGGTTTATTGGAGAAAGATCTGGAACCACTTCCAGTAAGGCTAGATAGGACTGTATCTTGATGGCGCCTTGTTTGATGTTATTCTTTTGTTTGTTTGTTTGTTTGTTTGTTTGTTTGTGTGTGTGGTACCTTATAGAACTACTGGATAGCTGTGCTGCACAAGCTCCTTGTGGGCACTAACGTTCTGTCTGTACAGAATGGACTGATGCTGGGAAGGAAGGGAATAGTGTATGCTCATTGTACCAAACAACACATACGCCCTCCCATCAGGTAAAGGGTTAGCTATAGTGTACAGACACCCATCATATAGCTACAGTTGCTAGATAAGCATAAATAGACTTCAACAATCCCATTATCTATGTCGGGGTTGTCTTAGATAAAACAACAACAACAGCTTTCTCCCAAATCCTGTAAGGTAACCCCATTAGTCCAGAAAATTGTCAGCTAGCTGAAATTTATATCATTGCGGAGAATTATTATTTTGTTTCACCGATGTTTATAAAGTTCTACCTTGCTCACCTCCACTAGTAGTGTGAGTACACAACAGAGTGACCGATAAAGCAATTGGTAAGGAATTACACTCAATCTAAAACCTTTTTTTTCCCATTGCGTTCTTACTGATCACAGGTCACCACAATGTTATTTACATTTTAGTGATGTTGACTTAAAAACAGGACTTCACCATTTGTAGTCATGATTAGTTTGCCACAAGAAAATATTTGCATAACTAGCCTTGTCGAGTATTTACAATACAATATGGGTCCAGTAGAGGGGGGGGGGGGGGGGGGGGGGGGGGGGGGGGGGTATTTAAAGCTAATATGAAAAAGTTGGAGTCAATGGCACACAACTCAAATGACTAATACATGTACGGTTGTCAGGAAAAGTCTGTCCTGACTGGTTGCCAATTTGTTTTTCTAAAGTACTTGGTATTTGTAAACCAACAATTGAAAGATAGTGCAGCTGTTATTTAGACTACTATCAATAAGGTACATTAGCTAAAGGTTACTTACTTACATTTGCTATCCTTTCAGGATCCCCAAGTATTCTGATGGAGACATTACTCTACTGGTAGTGAACATTCATCATTCAGCACTTCAGCTCATGCTACTCAAGCACCTGGAAGCTAAACGAAAAGACGTCTACTTCCTCACCCCACTGGACTACAATGTCAAATCAAAGTAAGGCTATACTTACACAATGGATCAAACGTAGCTCACCATTTCACAAATAAGTGAACATTGCTGCTGGATATAATTGTAATTCACAAGCTATAGCTATGTGCATGCATCCGTTCAGCTGTCCAAATCACTCAACCATAGCCATTGCTGTTTCTAATAGAAATAGATGCATCTTGATATCCTATCTCAAGTCAATTAAATCTGAATTCTCACTAGTTATATTTATTAATAAACATGAAAAGAATTAACTTTTTTTTCACTTTTCATTGCTGAATTATATAATCGCCACATAATAATTTTGGATTAAAAAATATCTAAATTAATAAATAACACTTGATACTGCTGACTGGCAAAGGCTTAGCATTCTTTCTATGTTATTAAGTTTGATGCAAATTGATGTTGCTGTTCAGAAATCTCTCTAGCACAACTGTGACGAGAGCATTTACTATTAGCTATTTACATTCCAAGGGAACAAACATTTAAACCACAACCTTTCCAAGCTAACTTGAATGGGCAATGAAATTTACTAATGTGATCTTAAACCAAACTATGTCCTCTCACAATACCTCCTGTTGTTTTGACTTGGTACTTTTATCAATTTTCCCCTCCAAATTTTTGTGTACAGAACTGTGACTCTAAACAAAATAAAGTTTCAACAATGGAGCTCTCCCTAGATAGGAACCAGGCAGTAATTCTTCCAGGACTCTCCTACGGTTTCGTTGTTATAAGAAACACCAAAGCAGCTGCTTGCATGAACTAAAAAAAACTGAACCAATTTCACGGTAAGGAGTGAACAGTTTCATTTGACAATATGATAGTAATTTCTCATTTTACAATCTTTGTCTCAAATATTCTACCCTTTGACATGTCCTCTATTTCTATCCTCTTGAATTGTTGTATGCCTATCCAGTATCCAGTATTCTATTTTTATAGACATTCTAATTACAAATCATGAGGAGGCCAAAATCCATTCATGAAAAAACAAAACAAAAAATAAACAAAAGAAGATGAATGAGTGAACCAGAATAACACAAAACCTGTGTATGACAGATGTCCCGTGACAACTGCAACCATAGCAGCCATTGCAGCTGAAATGCTGGCACATTGTTTGGTATGAAAGTGTCACAGAGTGAAGTTGTTGATGAGAGTGTGTCCGTCTACAATCCACAGCTGTTGCGTTGATCAGGAATACTTGTCTCTAAGCCATACTGAACGGTTGAAGCCTTGGGCTAGGAGAGAAAGACAATTACATTTTTAATACAACTGAATGGAACATCACTCAAGTAAATAATGCATTATGGGATTATGTATGTAGTATTAATACAGAGCCTTCCTTCTCACAGGTCTCACAGATAACTCAATGGCACTTTTAACTTCTCACATTCAGGTCTCACAGATAATTCAATGGCACTTTTAACTTCTCACATTCAGGTCTCACAGATAACTCAACGGCACTTTAAACTTCTCACATTCAGGGCTCACAGATAATTCAATGGCACTTTTAACTTCACACATTCAGGTCTCACAGATAATTCAATGGCACTTTTAACTTCACACATTCAGGTCTCACAGATAATTCAATGGCACTTTTAACTTCTCACATTCAGGTCTCACAGATAATTCAATGGCACTTTTAACTTCTCACATTCAGGTCTCACAGATAACTCAACGGCACTTTGAACTTCTCACATTCAGGGCTCACAGATAATTCAATGGCACTTTTAACTTCACACATTCAGGTCTCACAGATAATTCAATGGCACTTTTAACTTCACACATTCAGGTCTCACAGATAATTCAATGGCACTTTTAACTTCTCACATTCAGGTCTCACAGATAATTCAATGGCACTTTTAACTTCTCACATTCAGGTCTCACAGATAACTCAACGGCACTTTGAACTTCTCACATTCAGGGCTCACAGATAATTCAATGGCACTTTTAACTTCACACATTCAGGTCTCACAGATAATTCAATGGCACTTTTAACTTCACACATTCAGGTCTCACAGATAATTCAATGGCACTTTTAACTTCTCACATTCACGGCTCACAGAATGGCACTTTGAACTTCTCACATACAGGTTTCACTGATAACTCAATGGCACTTTGAACTTCTCACATTCAGGTTTCACAGATAATTCAATGGCACTTTTAACTACTTCACTTAAGGTCAAAAACTTTCTCTTCATCCTACATTCCTGACAGCTGTCTTGAACGCCCAAACACATGCCTCACCTATGTGTGCGCAGATTGTTTGGGCGAGTTCAGTGGATGGAGCTTCTAAGACGTGAGCCAGGTATTCCTTTGTCGGCTTCGGCGTTGCCTTGCCCGTGTTGTCCTCGGAGCTGGAGCTGTTGCTGGTTCCTGCAGCAACCAAAAGCACCAGGCACGTCTGGTGGACACTCCCTCTCCCACACCCGTACACCACCTCGTAACTGAACTCTCCAATAACCTGAGCAAGAGATGGAGGTCAGCAGATCATTGATATGGTTATTAGAGAGAAAAGACAACAAGCTCAGCTATAGCTCTTGTTCCCTCCTATAACTCGTAGTGGAAACTGAAGGAAGACTGAGGCATCTTTAGCCTGGCCATTTTATCTTTATCCCAGCTAATTATTAAGTCTCCCCTCAAGCAACTGTCGCCACTTTCATAACGAACTGAAAATTTTCACTGCACTGGTTTTTAACTATGAGACCATTAATTATTATCACCTGACACACCCACTCAACAGTGAGCCTATGAATGAGTAGCAAACGTACGTCTCTAGAAGAAGAGTCCATGATGAGAATGTCGCTCTTCCCAACCGACAGAATCACTTCTTGAGGTTTCGCTGAAGAATTCAGAACAAGCGACACTGCCTGGTTCATCATTTTGTTGTCAGGCTGGACACAATAACAACAAACAAATTACACACAACAACAAACACAAGTCCACAAACGTCATGTGCTACTGTAAACAACAACATTACTGAAAAAAAGTTATGTGTAGAAAAGTTTGCAAAATAGAATAAACTCCCTAAATTTAAATGGGAAAATAAACTTCCTTACCTCTCCTACGATTCTGTCCTGACTAGGACCAAGATATACAATAGTGTACTCTGTCCTGTAAACAAACAACATACAACAAACAAACAAGCAAACAAACACTTAACAGTGCCATTGATTCAACATTCTCAACTGAACAAATAAAATAACAACAACAGTATATATTCTATGTAAGAAAATGGTTCTATTAACACATGGTTAAATTTAAGTCAAAAATATTGGGACCTACTACTATAACAGAATAGTAATACAAGTAATTACCAGTTAATGACAGGAGTACTTCATCTTATACAAGTAATTACCAGTTAATGAACAGGAGCACTTCAACTTATGAACAACTTGACACTTCAAACCTATACATATACTAAAGACTTGAAACTTACGTGGAACCTTGGGACTGCACTAGAATGGAAGGTCTGCGCTGAGGAACTCTCTTCTTCTCCTCAAAGAAGGAATACTTTTGTGCCTGCTGGTCACTCAGCAACTGTCTCCTGACAATGGGGAAGAACGGACAGCCATCAGGCAAGTGTTCCTACGTAAATGAACAAACACTGAAAATAAATACAACTGATGGTCCACTTAACCTGAGTGTGTTGTTGTTGTTGTGTGTGTATGTTGTTGTGTGTGTGCTGTTGTTGTTGTGTGTACTGTTGTTGTGTTTGCTGTTATTGTTGTTATGTGTGTGAAAGTGTGTTGACATGCATATGTGTATATTGCACAGTGTCCTGTGTATACACACATGCTGTGTGCGTGTGATATGTGGACATATGTGCTTGAGTTAAAATTCAGATAATTAGATTGCACCTTGATGATGATCAAATCTGTTGAGTCTGTCAAATTAGTTGAAAAATCTGCTTCAACTAAATAACAACAAAACAAATCACGTCAGCTGCGTACACATCACTACCACCAACCAACCCATGCTGCCACACCCACCTTCCCGTGAGTGTCCTCTAAGACCTGCTCCCCACACAGCTCCTCCAAGATGTCTCCTTCCTCCACTCCTTCCCTGCTCAGTAGACTGCCCTGCTCTATGGCAACAATAAGGGCGTGGTCTTCAACATAGCTGGAATAAGAACGCAACAAAAGAAGAGATTACTGCAAAAAAAATTCTATTATCAATAATGTCTAGAGACACTCCCATGTCCTAACAATTCTTCTAAATTAACTGGGCAGTGTTCCAGCTTATTATCACTTGCAAGTCACCTAATGCACTTGAACAAACAACTACCAACAAAATCTTAGACAGTGCAACACTCAATCACTCCCTTACCTCACGTGATGCCCCTTACCTCACGTGATACCCCTTACCGCACTTATATCCCTTACCTCACGTGATGCCCCTTACCTCAAGTGATGCCCCTTACCTCACGTGATGCCCATTACCTCACGTGATACCCCTTACCTCACTTACATCCCTTACCTCACTTACAACCCTTACCTCACGTGATGTCCCTTACCTCACTTACAACCCTTACCTCATGTGATGTCCCTTACCTCACGTGACGCCCATTATGTGATGCCCATTATGTGATGCCCATTACCTCGTGTGACACACCTACCCTGTGTAAACAAACTTGGTTCCTGTCACAGTGCATTCACGCAGCATCATTAACTGGTGGCAAATAAGAGCTGCCAAATGAATGGCTGAGTGTAACTCAGGACAATGCATGACAGGAACTCTGCAGACTAGCTGCAGTCCACGAGTCTCTTGGTTTTGCATGGAATAGCCAATACTGAGCCACACCCCTCTCAATTGAGTTGAAGGAGCCCCCAAGCTTCAATCATCGAGTCCCCACCCACAACAGATTAAAAATATGCATCCAAACTAAAACCTCAAGTACCTCTCCTCTTTCCTCCTCACCAATGTCACACCTCTGCCTCCCATGCCACACCTCCCTGAGCAAGCCACTCCCCCCACTCACTTGACTTTGATGTCCAGTGTCTTGATGGGAGGGAGAGAGATGGACTTAAAGACAGGAATGACCCAGCTCTCATCCAGGAAGCTGGAGTGGTCCACCATGAGCTGGAAGTCCAGAGCAGTCACTTCAAACAATAGCTCCATCAGGCGTTCTAGTAATGAAAATGTTTGTTATTATTATTTTATTTATTATTATTATTATTATTATTATTATTATTATTATTAGCAAGTACCTTGCCACACAGTGGCGCTTGATGCACTAACCCTTGCAAGACTAGGAATGGAGTAGCATAAGGTGTTGTACTTTCATCCACGGTTATTCTTCTTAGTTTACTTAAATCAGTTGCTTATTTTCTCTTACTTACTTCTCTTGACCCACATGCATACAGACGACACTTGGCAATGCTTTACCAACCTGACTCAGTCGCACCGTTGTCATCACCAACCCGGCCACCCAGCTTTATTCATGAATTCACACACCACAGCAGGCATTAGTATTGACGATGCCTTACCAACCCGGTCCAGCTCATGAATTATTCATGGTGCACACCATCACCATCATTACTGACAGACAATTGTATTATATATTTTTTATTTTATTTTTTATTATTATTAGCTCGTTATCAAGAGGAGCTAGACAGTAGAACTAATTGTTGAAAGAACGTAGCTGGAGAGTTGACTGAAGAAAACTTTGGTATACTGGGCTGAAGTGTGGAAATTTAGCTGAGGTGTAACTAAAATATTCTGCTGACTTAGATTTTAAAGATTATCATCTTGCCCTATAGTCACTGAATTCCAGCTGTATGCACTCTTTAGCTGTACAAATCTTCAGCTGTCGCACATAGCAAGCACCTCCATCATGCCACAACCTTCATCTGTAGTATTGCTTCAGAATTTCTGGGGAGAAGTAATGGATAATTGAATTTTAATTACAGTTAGTTGTTTTTTTCTAAAATAGCTACACAATAAATCCTCAAAATATTTTGATTATAGAAACTATCTAGCCTCAAGCAGTGCTCTCGCTACATTCGGGAAGCCATAGCCAGCATCTGCAGGTGATAGATCATTATCTAACTACTGGGATATATATATATATATATACATATACCGTATATACATACACACACAATCACTTGCATCTGAAGTCATTATGAGTTAAGTATTGCAGAATTTTCCTACCCTTTCGAACAACTGAAGTTGTACAACTCATTCTATAATTGCAGTAGTCACACTCATGCTCCACATGCTCATGACCCACATGCTCATGACCCACATGCTCATGACCCACATGCTCATGACTCACATGCTCATGACTCACATGCTCACGAGCCTCCCCAAGATCTCAATATACCACCCAATTTACATCTTTTCCCACTTTAACACCTGTTCCCCCACTGCTCCAGGACAACGTGACACAAAGTCTTGCATTTGGTTACTATCGCAGAAACACTTGACACAAAACTTGCAACAGCCAAACAAGCACATGAGCCACACAGCTGGGCCTTGCATTACTTGGACAGGGAATAACATTGCCAAGCTCAGCCAAACACCTTGGACTCTAAACATAAGCTGTGTGGGTGTTTTGTGCTTGGATTCATGTTTTGTTTAATGAGAATGAAACCAATCAATCTAAAGAATGAGAGAGAGAGAGGGGAATGTGTTTACCTGGCTTTATTGACTGGCTTTATTGACAGAAAACTTCGTGCTGGTACATGTCGTAATTGACTTACTCTGTAGCTCCAGTGTAGCCACAATGCTATCCTTCTTGTACCAATACTACAAACAACACAAGATATAGAACATCTGTGATGGTATGGCATTTTCACTGTAGTAAGCTGTCCCATAGACATTATTATTGATATTATTATTATTACTATTATAATAGCAACTTTTTTTCGTTCTAACAGCCAGTATTATGTTAACTAAAACTTAACTCGACGTTTCGACTTCTTGCCGAAGTCCTCTTCAGGGGGCAACTGAGGTTGAACTCTCCGTGGTGATATAATAACACAATGTAAGCAGCAAGATTTCTGGAGGGCAAATTTGCTGTTTATTATATCCTGGATGGTGATTTGCACGCAGCATAGACAGCCCGCATCCTGGAAGCTCTAAACCTATGTCTCTGTTAAACTTACTGTCAGGTGTCATCTGTATGTGTAGAACTTCCTTGATCTTAAACTCTCACGATTCTTACTGGCTCTGTCTACAACTCACCCTCCAGGATATAATAAACAGTAACTGTACCCTCCAGAAATCTTGCTGTTTACATTGTTATTATATCACCACAGAGAGTTCGACCTCAGTTGACCCCTGAAGATGACTTAGAAGTTGCAACATTGGGTTAAGTTAGAATGAAAAAATTTGCTATTGTTATAATTATTTCAGCGGAGAATGACTGAATTATTATTATTATTATTACTATTATTATTATTACTGTCATCTTTGGAGAGTGAGCCAAGTCATTAAAGCACCCTTGGGGTTAGGGGAGTCTTAACTTGGAATTTAAGTCAAATATTAATGATTATTTTAGACATTAATTTAAGAATAAATAAAGGGGACATTAAGATGATTAATGAACCTAGTTTCAAAGGTGAGCTAGTTATCTTAATATATTAGCAATAAACCATCAGTAGAATATTCAGAATTAGAGATTGGATTGTGCAAGTGTATATAAAGCTTCTTGTGTCCTTCATTAAAATGAGTAAAGCTCTAAAAAACAACAACAAACTATGGCTTAACCCCATGTAGTTTTAATTATACTTGTCGGACACCGCCCACTGAATGAACTGACAATTTGCTATTGGTTCACTTGACACTCTAACTTGTTTCAGAACATTCCATTTATTGAGCGTGTTCTAGAACATTCTATACTTCACACACATGTGTTTATTGAGCGTGTGCAGATTAGCACACTTTATTTATGTTTCACCCGTGGGTGGACTGGCTATATATTGCATGGCTTGGTCCACTCCTTTTTTTAGTCAGTCTCACCATATGTTCACCTGCATCATTGTATAACTAAAATATTGCATCTACATAACTTCCTGGACGCCCCCTGGGTGGTTAGGAGGGATCAAGAGGCAGGAGATTGGTTATAGACCGACTCTGGTGGCAGTCTACCACGCTTAAAGTAAAGTCAGCTTAAACCCCCGGCCACAATACTACCCCTAAACACAATTGGGTTCCTCCATGCTTTTCATGCTAGATCTGCCCCTGCTTTGTAGCATTTTTTTTCCTACTTATTTCCCTATGAAAAAATCAACAACAACAACAACAAAAAGCAACAACAACAACAGCTGTGAACAGATCTTGAGCTTACTGTGTCTCTTGTTGAGTAGCCCAGATTCAATGCTTAATAAGTAACTTTCCAACTCGTGCACATTTAATCTACATTTCTACCGCAACTGAGACAAACCTCAGACGTCATTAATTTATTGTAACGGAAACAAGTAACAAGTGCAGTGTCAACAGCTGCTATTGGCAGAACATGAGAGAGACACACATCTTACCTGAGTGAGCTTGGTGTTCTTTACCAAGTGTTCGATGGGCACAGAGATGAGCTTCTGACAGAGAGCCACTCTTATGAAGCACCTTCCTTTCCCCTCCACATTGTGCAGCTGTGCCCAACAACAACAACAACAACAACAACAACAACAACAACAACAGTGAAGGATCATCAATAATGATAGTATACAAGTTGGTGCAACCATCAGCTGTTTGGATAGGAGTTGGTAAAGATAAAGAATCTATTCAGACAGACGAGATTATCTTCTCTACTATAACTGATATTTGGTAGTCCATGAGACTGGACATTGGCCAACTGGTCAGACATTACTTAGCCTTGTGATAGAGGGTTATACTCTTTCTTTTCATGGTGTAGATTACTTGACAGTCTTTCCTTGCCTATTAACTGTTTGTAGCTGATTTACAAGCATTCTTTAACAATTTTTGTGCACTATAGTAATCCAGAAGCAGAATAGTGACACTGGACATATTAGGATCAACTGATAAGAAATCAAAAGTCCAGCGCTTAATTTCACTCCACTAGATAAGACAAGAATCTAGATAATATACCAAATAATTCACAATATTATAATAAAAATGACTGGCACGGTTCAATCCATGACTGTTTAAAAAGACAAATCTATGACCATGATTACTTGGTAAGTGGCCTTCATGCTATCCTTATATGCTAATAATTCTAGAAATTTCCGATGAGTCATGTGCCATGGTACAGCATTAGGTTTATTAAATGGATGATTCTTACTGAATACATGACCGTGAGCTCTACAAATCGATAGAACAAGATGAACAAGTTCTCACTTGTATCAAACCAACAAATTAAAGCTGCCTAGGGAAGCCCTCCACTCCATCCTCTCTCTCTCCCTGCTGGCAGGAATTGATTATGAGCCTACTCATAATCAACACTAACTTTCCAACTTCATAATTTACTTACACGTGTCGGACAATCGGCACAGCAATAACAACAAAGACTGCACAAACAAAAAATAATTTTTATCTTAAACACAAATAAAGTAGTGAAAGTAGTGTAATCAGTGAGACAATGCCTTATAGTAAATATTCACACTGAGTATCAGAAGCTGCCAAGCTCCCCTTCCCCCCCCCCCCCCCCCCCCCCCCCCTTCTCTCTCTCTCAGGAACACAGAAAAACAATACAACTTCCCGTTAGTAAAACTACACCCCCAGTTCATATCCCCATCATACCCCCAGATCATATCCCCAGATCATATACCCATCATACCCCCAGATCATGCCACCAGATCATACCCCCAGATCGTGCCCCCAGATCATATCCCCAGATCATCAACTTGCATCCAGACATACACACATACCAATTGTGGCTTGGTACAGACCTCTGTCTAAGTGGATAAGAGAAGAGAGTAGCAGAGGGTGGGAGAAGAGAGACTGAGTGGTGGGACCACTTATCCAAATAAACCCAGAGGCTTACAAACATGAGCTCACTCCCCCACACTAGCGCCTGCTAATTGCTGGACTTGAGCCCATCTGCTTTGACGTTTGGAGAGATGCTTATTTCCTTGACGAAGCTGATTGGTTGGTGTGCTAAACTTGGTGGTTTGCCGGTGGTCTCTCTTTTTTCAAGGGGAGTTAATTTCATTATTATTATTTATTTATTATTATTATTGTTGTTGTTGCTGATGTTGTTATTTTAACATAGGAGAGTTTAATTGTTAGGGAACGTAGAGATTCATAGCAATAAACCGCTACTATATTTTTGTTATTACTGTTGTTATTATTAATGTTATTATTATTACTATTATTAATGTTATTTAGATGTGATTCTTCGCAATTGAAGCACCTCATGGAGCAGATCCGACCTCAGTTTCAACGTGATTTCATTTCCTTGCTACCAAAGGAGGTAAACTTGCTTGTGGCTGATGATTTCAGACTTGATGCACTACAGTGTAGATAGACATGCCTGGTCTAGTCATACATTTACGCATGCATGGACATGCATGTGTATAAGAGTCTCATACACTGTATGGAGCTAGCAATCAAACATTGTAGTCATGCAAAGCTGAGGAATAATACAATGTACTTGAAGCTATGAGCAACAGCCAGATGTGAAACTAACCAAGTCACCAGGGAAGATTACGAAGTTGTGAACACACTGCACTGTTGTTCTGCACTGGTAACTACAAGATATTAAAAAGCATATGGTAATTTATCTACCCTTCTACAACCCATCTCCCTCTCTCCCCCTCCCTCCCTCCCTCCCTTCCTTCCTTTCATTATGTTCTTCCAGTTGGCTCTTCATGTATTGTCTTTCCTGGAACCTAAAGATCTATTAGTAGCAGCTCAGACATACAGAACATGGCAGATCCTGTGTGAAGACAGCCTGTAAGAATACACACACACACACGCACATATATACACAGCACCCACGCATACAATGCATATATACATATCATTTCGGTTGCAAGGTGTAGTGTGTTACATGATTGAGCTCATGTTGTTGTGGTAGTTCAGTTATATTTATAAAGTTATACATGTGTTCAGTGTTTGTTTGTTGTTGTTTACTTTGTTTGTTTGTTTTTTTGGTCAAATTGAATTGGAGCAGATGAAGGGAGCTGCAGTTTATTGTGCGAACATTTATAGTTGTTTTTAAAAACTGATATTCTGTTATAGCCGAGAATATTAGCTGTACGTACAGGAGAAAATTCTACTGGTTTAGTTTTATCGAGTTAAATGGCCGAATTACTAAATCCAGTACTGTCTGTTTGTGTATGATGCTGCTGTCCAGGTAACATGTCTGCAGTTCTGTGGCAACAGGATAGTGAGTGGGTCGGATGATAACACTCTCAAAGTGTGGAATGCTATCACGGGGAAGGTGAGAGGAGAAGGGGAGTGGCATGAGGAGAAGGGGGAGTGGCGTGAGAATGGTGGAAGCTGAGGGACAGTAATAATTACATTTAGAAGTGTTAGTTTGCATTGACACGTACTAGTATGGGCTATAGTTAGTAAATGAGATGCCATGTGTGATGATATGTTTATTTTAATGAAATTTCATGTTTGTTTGATGTTTGCAGCATCTGAAGACTCTGATTGGTCACACTGGAGGGGTGTGGTGCTCCCAGTTTGACGGCAGTACTGTCATTAGTGGATCTACAGACAGAACTCTTAGGGTGTGTGTGTGCATGTGTGTGTGTGAACCATAGTTTGGTCTGATCTTCTAATCACATAACATTGTTATGAGTAGCATGGACTTTTTAATGGTTTCTTCATATAGACATATACAGGCTGTATACAGACAACGAATCTGGAAGGGGCATAATCAATTTTCTTAAATTTTAGGAGGGCAACGAGAGTGAAATACAGGGTCTGTTGTAAGAGACTCTTGCAGTGTTTAGAAACATGTACAAAACTATGCTCATTACATGTTGCATAGTCAAGGTGTAGTACTAAAAGATTGCTAGGGGATGAAGTCCTCTATGGCTGGTGAATGCCCCCCTCCTCATACAGCCCTATATTATATATGTATACATATATACCAGTATATATTATTGCATTAGGTTTGGGATACAGACAGTGGTTCTTGTAGACACATATTGAATGGCCACACCTCCACAGTTCGCTGCATTGCTATGGACAAGAACATAGGTGAGAGTCCTAATATTCAATTCATGTCCCATAGCCAGGAGATCAAGCTAAGGGTCCAGCAAACAGTTGCTGTTGTAGTTTTAATTTGTTATATTTATTTGTTTACTTTTTGTAGTAGTGTGGATGAAGGCCTTGTGCATTGCATTATTTAAATAACATACCAACAAAAAACAACAACAAACATTAAAACTTTCTGGATTTCTTTTTCTTCCTTACTTTCACAATTCTAATTTGAAAATTCTCCCATGACTAGATACACTAGTTAATTTCATTCATATATTTTGTTTTTCACTAGTCATAAAATATTTTTATAAAATACACAAACATTTTTCAACCATTTTTTCAATGGTGATCATCAGTGTGTGGATGATAATAAAGTCAAAACAATGTCCTGAGGAACTTGTTGTTATGACAGAGCTATAACAAAGTATGTTGACATGACAAAACTATAACTTAAGAAGCTTTAGGTAGAAGCTTTATTTTTTGTCCGGCAGTTATACACTGGAATGTGGAGAGAAAAAAAAGAAAGAATAAATGGTAGAGTATTGATAACTACCATGTGTGGTTTTGAATGAAAATCACTAACAGTAATAAACTAACTTTCAATAATATCTTTCATTGTGTGTGTGTGTGTGTGTGTGTGTGTGTGTGTGTACATGTGTGTTTGCACGTGTGTAGTTGTGAGTGGGTCCAGGGACTCCACGCTGCGTGTGTGGGACATAGAGTCAGGCGAGTGTTTGAAGAAGCTGGAAGGCCATGTGGCTGCTGTCAGATGGTGAGTGGGTGGACCACACCAACTATTAAATAGCAAGCAGCAGTGCGGAATGAACATTTCCTCACAGTGCAGTTATATAACCACCTTCTCATCCTGCATGATAATTAATGGGGATTCTTATGTCAACCAAGGGCTTTCACTTTCTCCTTATCATCTGTTTCCTCTGGAAGGATGTGGTCTGGGTACTGGGTAGGAAAGGGAAGTGGGTGGGTGGAGGGGGGGGGGGTTAAGGATATGGAGTAAGAGTCATTAGTGAAAGTCACTTTATCAGATGATGTGTCATCTGCCTAATGTGAAGCTAATCTGAGGATGATGTATCATGATATTCTACCACTTCATCATTTGTCTTGTGTCAGGATATTTAGGATCACTCACCTGTACCAGGATATTGTATTATAATTATCCTGTAGTGGAATATTGTACTATCGCTATCCTGTACCGGGATATCACCATTCTATACCAGGATATTATATTATCACTATTCTGTATCTAAATATTATGCCATCACCAACCCATCACCAACCAGTACCAGAATATTGTACCATGCCTTACCTATATCACTGTCCTATGCCAGCTATACCATCCCTATCCATCCCACTACTATGGATGCTGTTAGTGAGCTACCTATAGGGTCTCAATCAGAGTTTCAAGTGCACATTACGATGATGTGTTATGTCTGGTTAAATACCCTAGTCTATACAGATGATGATCTCATTCACTCACTATTCTATCCTGTGTATGCGTGTGATTGTCCGTTACATAATGTTCACAGGAAGTAATCACTTGGACTGTCTTGGATGTTTTAGTTGACCTCCTTCATGTCAGCTATGGCCCTCTAGCTAGGACTCGAATTTATTAATACCAGCTGCCCTTATTCTGGGTTGTGGTTACTAGAGCTTTGGATAGATCATAATCATTCATCTGAGTGTGTATGTATGTGTACATGTATGTACACTTATGTATGTATGTATGTATATGTGTATGTGCATCTATTTGTGTATGTATGTATGTAGTATGTATGTGTGTGTATTTATGTGTGTGTATGTATGTATATGTGTGTATGTATGTGTGTATGTATGCATGTATGTGTGTATGTATGTGTGTATGTATGTGTGTATATATGTGTGTATGTATGGGTGTGTGTATTTATGTGTGTATGTATGTGTGTGTGTATTTGTGTGTATGTATGTATGTGTGTATGTATGTGTGTGTGTGTGTATGTACACACATTATTTTACTGATTATGGTCTGAGGTAAAACATTTTGATTTATGAAGCCCTTACCTGCAAATGTGTGTATGACTTCTTTTTATTTGCTTTCTGACTCTTGACAAACACACACACACACAAACTGACCTGTTCTGTTAAGTGTGATTACTATTGTTGTTGTTGCTGTTTGTGTGACATCACAGTGTGCAGTATGATGGTGAGAGAGTAGTGAGTGGTGCCTATGACTACCTGGTGAAGGTGTGGGATCCTGTGGAGGGCAATTGTATTCACACTCTAGAGGGACATGCCAACAGAGTCTATTCTCTCCAGGTAAGTACAAGTTAAGTTGTTGTTTGTTTGTTTGTTTTGTTTTGTTACCCTTCAGCACGCATGCGCAAGAGGGTACAGTACTCTGTTTGTCTGTCAGTCAGTCAATCAGTCATTCTGTCACATAACAAAAAGCGGATCTCGAAGATGGCAGCTTCCAGAAGATTGAAACAAGCATCACAATGTTACACTGGACATTTTTTTCTTCTTTTTTTCTTTTTCAGAAAAAGCTAGTTGACTATCGTAAGCGATTATTACCATACTCATGCGAGCAAATAACTTCTTTGCTGCCCATGGTGGTTTTGCAGTGCACTATACTGTGGTTTACATCAGTGGTTTACCGGAGTACTTGGAGTTTCCCATTGAAACTACTAGTGAGGTGAGTGTTGCTTGCATGTTGAGCTTCCCTTATGAAGACAGCATTACATCTACCGCTTCATTGCACGAGTTGCATATCGACTTTCTCAAGCTTTACATATCGACTTGCATGAGCTACACATTGGCATATTCATATTGATACTACTCCAAATAAATTATTTGTTCTGGTCATTGTAATAGCTAGCTAGTGTATAGTAACGCTGAGGGTTCGCACCTTTGGTGCTTCATTGTTGGTTTTATTTATATGTTTAATTTATTAGCAGAGGATGACACTTGTGTGTGTGTGTGTGTGTGTGTGTATGTGTGTGTGTGTGTGTTAGTTTGATGGCATCCACATTGTCAGTGGTTCTCTGGACACACACATTAGAGTATGGAAGGCGGACACCGGGCAGTGCATCCACACCCTCAAAGGTAAGAACACTTAACAAGTGTGGAAAATTACTCACATGATGTTATAGATTCGTAGAGGTATTTGGTCTTTGTATATGATGAGTCATGATGAGTCGGTATTCATTCAAGTAGGTTTGGGAGGTTTCATTCATTCTAACTCTGTAATCTAATTACATACCTTGGGGGTTCTGTATCTGCTGTTGTTGTTTCACTAGTATTTGGAGCAATGATCCATTGGGCAATATAATTGGCTAGTGAGTGGAGAGAGATGGACACTATGAGGGGTGCTTAATGAAATAATTGGGGATGTTATAGATTAATAGCATTAAGCGAAGTCTAATTTCTGTAGGACTGTCCTTAGAATTGTTTGTGCATGGCCAGCTTGCTCATCATTTGTACACACACACACACGCGTGCACACGCACACACACATACTACTGGTATATATTTAAACTGCTGCTAGGTTGCCTCATGTTGATTAATGTGTGCCTTTCTTGGCTTTCTCTCTCTCTCTCTCTCTGTTTGCATAGGTCACCAGTCTCTGACGAGTGGGATGGAGCTGCGTAAGAATATCCTGGTATCTGGCAATGCGGACTCCACAGTCAAGGTAATGTACACTGCCTGTGTGTGTATGTAATACCTCAACTAATACCTTCCCAGAAAATTCATCATAACTTGTTACTCTAATGAGTGTGAGGCTGACACGTGAATGTCATGCCATGCGTACACACACACACACACACACACACACACATTGTTTAGGTGTGGGACATAGCCACTGGCCATTGCCTACATACCCTCCAGGGATCCAACAAGCACTTGAGCGCAGTCACTAGCCTCCAGTTCACGGACAGCTTCATAGTGACGAGTAGTGACGATGGCACGGTGAAGCTGTGGGACCTCGATACCGGAGACTTTGTGCGGAACTTAGTGGAGCTTCCCAGTGTAGGCAGTGGTGAGTGTGTGGGTGGGAGGTGTGTGCTGAGCGGTGGTGAATGTGTGGGTGGGAGGTGTGTGCTGAGCGGTGGTGAATGTGTGGGTGGGAGGTGTGTGCTGAGCGGTGGTGAGTGTGTGGGTGGGAGGCGTGTGCTGAGCGGTGGTGAGTGTGTGGGTGGGAGGCGTGTGCTGAGCGGTGGTGAATGTGTGGGTGGGAGGTGTGTGCTGAGCGGTGGTGAGTGTGTGGGTGGGAGGCGTGTGCTGAGCGGTGGTGAGTGTGTGGGTGGGAGGCGTGTGCTGAGCGGTGGTGAATGTGTGGGTGGGAGGTGTGTGCTGAGCGGTGGTGAATGTGTGGGTGGGAGGTGTGTGCTGAGCGGTGGTGAGTGTGTGGGTGGGAGGCGTGTGCTGGGCAGTGGTGAGTGTGTGGGTGGGAGGCGTGTGCTGGGCAGTGGTGAGTGTGTGGGTGGGTGGGAGGTGTGTGCTGGGCAAGCAGTGGTGAAGTGTGTGGGGGGGAGGTGGTGTGTCTGGCACGGTGGTGTGAGTGTGTGTGTGGGAGGAGTGATGTGTGGGCATGAAGTGGTGAGTGTGTGGGTGGGAGGTCGTTGGTGCTGGGCAGTGGGGATGTGGGTGGGAGGAGGTGTGGGATCGGATGGTGGTGAGTGTGGGGGGGTGGGAGGGGTTTGGTTTGTGCTGGGCATGGGAGTGTGTAGGGTGGGAGGAGGCGGTGTGATGGATGGTGGTGAGTGTGTGGGTGGGAGGCGTTGTGCGGGGCAGTGGAGTGGTGAGTGGTGTGGGTGGGAGGTGTGTGAGGGATGGTGGTGAGTGTTGTGGTTGGAGGGGTGCTCGGCGTGGGGGTGTGGGTGGGAGGGGTGTGCTGGACGGTGGTGAGTGTGGGTGTTGTGTGTAGAGGTGTGTGCTGGATCGGTGGTGAGTGTGTGTGGGGAGGACGATGTGTGGACGGTGGTGAGTGTGTGGGATGGGAGGCTTTGTGGATGGGAAGTGGTGAGCAGTGGGTGTGGGTGGGAGGGTGTGGGGCAAGTGGTGAGTGGGGGGTGGGAGGAGGTGTGTGCTGGATGGTGGTGAGTGTGTGGGGGAAGGTTGTGTGCTGGACAGGTGGTGAGTGTGTGGGTGGGAGGGACGTTGGTGTGCTGGTCGGTGGTGAGGTGTGGGGGGGGGAGGAGGGGTTGGGCTGGTACGGTGGTGAGTGTGTGGGTGGGAGGCGCGTGTGCTGGCGCAGAGTGCGTGAGTGGGTGGGTGGGAGGAGGCGTGTGATGGATGGTGTTACTGGGGTGGGTGGGAGGGGCCGTGTGCTGGACGGTGGTGTTGCAAGTGGTGGCTGGCGAGGCGTGTGCTGGATGGCGGTTGTTGAGGGGTGGGGGGAGGAGGCGTGTGCTGGATGGTGGTGAGTGTGTGGGGGTGGTAGGAGGCGTGTTTTGATGGATGGTGGTGAGTGTAGGGGGTGGGAGGAGGGTGTGGGATGGTGGGTGAGGTGTGGGGGGAGGTGTGTGATGGATGGTGGGTGGGTGAGGTGGGAGGAGGCGTAGATCGCGGATGGGGGGGTGTGTGCTCGGTGGTGGTGAGTGTGTGTGGGTAGGGGGGAGGTTGTGGTTGGTGTTCTGGGAAAGTGGTGAGTGTGGAGTAGGTGGCGTGTGTGTGCTGGAAAGTGGTTGAGTGTGTGGGTGTGGGTGTGAGCGGGGGGTGGGGAATGGTAGTGTCAGCAGCGGAAAGGGTTCGTGTTGTTGACATACAATGTTTATGAATAGTGGTCTTTCTATTCTTTTATGAATAGATTTTAAGGCTTTTGGTATAGTTTAAAACAACTCACACATTCTCAAATGTGACGTCGACAGGAAAAAACAGGCACAACGCGGCGTGCGAAGTATCGCAGAAGAAAAGCTCGATCAATTCTTAACAAATGTATTGTTTCACACCGCCGGCGGGAACGGTTAGGTCTATTATAGTGGGAACGACCACTTAAGCTCGACGATAAAACTGGCAGAGCTCAATATCGGACGCCGACAATCTGGAAGTGCCAAAAAAGTTTCTGCGGACGGGTGCGAGTTGTGCCTGGTTTTTCCTGTTGACAGTCACAAATTGTTAGATGTGATAGGTAGCGCATATGGTGTAGGGGACTTAGTTGTATCCATGGTGTGCTAGGTTATTGTGGTTGCTGGTATTGTGGTTTTGCTGGTGGTTGGGTGATGTTGTTGTGTTGGTTGTTGTGGGTGCTGGTGTTGTGTTATCCTCATCCATTATGGCCATCTCATAAACTACCTTATTCTTGTCAAAATTATAAAAACAGACTAATAAAAGTGATGCAGTTATTGGTATATTGTATGATTTGGTTCATTAATTGTTGTATTTTACAATTGTACAATTTGTTCATGATGTGTATCACATGCACAGGGGGGTGGTGTGGTTTGGCGTGTGAAGTGACAGACATCAAATCGTTCTGTGTGTGGTGGGCAGCAGAAATGGAACGAAGACACGAAGTGATAGTGTTGGAATTTTGACGACTTTGATGGACTTTCTCCTTTTCAGATCACAGAGTCTAAAATATATCAAATTTTCCAGTAGTGTGTGTTGTGCATTAATATCGTTGATCATCATCATATCTGAGCTGCCCCGCCCACCTGCTGCCAGTTCTAACAACTCCTTCTTCAACAACTTATTTCTTCTTCTCTGGTAAATAGTTATATGTCTCATGTCTTATTATTTTCTCACTATTGCTTCATTTTTGTATATGTACTTTTTCTTTCTCTTTTCATTTTAGGAACAAATTTGCCATTATATTGTCAGTAATATTGTCTCATCTAAAAATATAAAAGCTATATCTGAGAATTGAGGTTCTATAGAGTTGGGATGAGCGTGCTCTTCTCTCACTTATATTGGTTAGTGGTAATATCCTTATCTCAAAGCTAAGCCTCTGAACATTGGATGCATAGGGTTGGACGCATGTAATGGGCAGCTTGTTTGCCCACTGTAAAAACATTGTCCTCGAAATAGATCTTTTGATAAATATTGAATCAACAGGTTATTAAACGTGAATGTAATTAACTGGTACCTCATTAATAAGTTAAGAAGAAAAAAAGAAGATGAAAATGGGCAATAACAATTTGAGTTACTGCTCACGTACACACAAAGTTTGAGACAACTTTCCACTCTTGCCATTATCATCGTTTTATCATGACTTCTTTCTTGGACGTTGCTGTAGAATGGATGCAAGATCTCTATAACTTACTTTTTGTTGTACTTTATTGTGCTTCAGTGTAAACAGCGAGCGAGCTAGCCACTGATAAATGTGAACAATAGCAAAAATATATTACACCACTCTGGAGAACAAATTATGGAGCATTGAGCACCACTCATACCAGATTGCATGCACACAATTGTATGCCTATTTTATTAGTTGATACGTACTCCTACATCACATCACACACAAACTCTTCAACATAGCATCCATTGTTAATTTCTGCAGTTGCATCTTCTTGCAGTTTCATAATTATCCAGTAGAAGGAAAGTTAGTGTTCAAAGCTACTATCATTTCTGCTCACACAATTTTCTCTCCCTGTCAAAGCAAAAAGTGGGCCACAATGTTTCTTCTTGCAGGGGAAAAAAATCACACTCGTGTCAACATCTCAATTCATGTTATGGGTTACGTATGATTAGGTAAAGGGTCAATAGATCCAGAGTACCTCACATTGCCATCCAAGTGTCCTGAATAAGATATGATCTTGAACATAATCCATGTTGTCACAATCATTTCATAACTTAGTATGTGATTCACCTGCTTTTTCAGTTAACTTCATTTGTCCCATCCTACATTATAAGCTTCCATATTAAACTTGAAACAGTTCAGTTAAATAACAGTACCGGTTTTTATTTTCACCATATCTAAGCTTATGTATAAAGTAATGTATGATGACAAAATTTAAAGAACAGACAACACTCACAATAATGACACACAAATCTAGTAAAGCATGATACATTTGAAGTGATATTTACATTGAAGTGTGTATCATAACTAGTGTTGTTTTGGTTAACTAAAACTAAAACTAAAAATAATTTTAGTTAGCTACACCTAAAACATTTTAGTAAGTGAACCAAAACTAAATTTCATAGGATGATAGATTAAGAATAAAACTAGAAGTCATAGAGCTCTTGAATAAAAGCTAAAAACTAAAATTATTTTTTAATGAAAACTAAAAAAAACTATTTGTAGTAACATCTCTGAAAGAAGACAAATGACCAGTGGTAGTCCCAGGAAGCAAACCCTTTACCCAATCGTTTCTTCGTAGTACCTGAGTAATAGCTTGGCTAAGACAAACTGTTGGACAGCAGTCTGCAGTTGCTTGACTATCTAGCCCAGCCCCCTCCCTTTGCACATGCATGCCAAATCATTCTGTCTCCTGCTGTATTTGCCGTTTGTTCAGTAGAGACTGGCCACAGGTAATAATAATTATTTCAAAAACTAAATTATTGTACTCCTGTTAAAAAAAAAAAAAGCTAAAAAACCAGATAGCTATATGGTGGAACAAAAAAAACTAAATTGAAGTCTGCATTTGAAAAACAAAAACTATCTAAAATAATGACTTGAATTTAAAATTAATTGAATTCTAAGAAACCAAAACTAAAACTAAAATATAAGTTAGTAAATTTGAAAAACCAAAACTAAAACTAAAATTGTAGTCTTTGCTAGTGAAAAACTAAAACTAAAATTAATTTTGAAAAACGTTTTGTCAAAAGACTATAACTAAAACTAAAATGTAAATGTTCAACCAAAACAACATTAATCATAACTACAGTCAAAGTGTACAAAATTAAAAGTTGCACTAAAAAAATGTAGCTAATGGCTAAAATATGTTGGAATGTTAACACACATGACCAAACTAAAGTAGAGTTGCAAAAATTATATCCATAAAAGCAGACACAAGACCCTTACATAAAGAATAGTCATCAAAAATTGTCATCTTTCAGTTCCGTTTCAGTGCTATCATATTCAAACAAAGGATTTTCTTCTTCTCTATATCTTGAAGTAGTAGCAGACTGTTTCGTTGGCATATTTTTGTACAATTTAGTGAGAACGAGTATTATACCAATTAACACAATAATTATTGCAAGTATTGCCATAAAGAACACTCCAGATATAGCCATAGTCACATTTATCTTTAAGTCGGTGTCTGAGTTAACTGATCCTTTGTTACCTTCTCCCTCGTTATTTATTGGTGGTATATATGTGCTCTGATAAACTATCACAAACTGCTGCAATGAGGATTTGGTAGTATGTGTAGGACTCACTAATTGGCGAGTCTTCTCTGTCAATGAAGATTCCAAGCCTTCACTGTAGGAATAGGTATTCTCTGGTTGGGAGGTAGTCTGAGATGTCACTACATATTCTGTATGTACTGACTGAGTGGAGTGAGACTGGCTAGTAGTGGGGAGTTGTTCAGTCCTCATTGGAGTCAGAGTATCAAAATACTGACTTGGAGGAGAACTTAGTTGTAGGTAAGTGTCAGCCACTTTAGTAGAATATGTGAGGGAAGAGAGAGTGTAACTTGTAGTGGCTTGAGGTTGCAAATACTCTGAACTTCGCATAGCACTATTTGAAGAGACTGTGTCTGCAGTGGTGGTTAGGAAATTTATCTTGGATGATTTCACCATAATAGGAGACTGTGAGAAGGTTCTAGATATCACCACAACAGAATGTGAAGTAGCTTCATTTTGTTCAGTTTTAGAGATAACAGATGACAGTTGAGTTGGATACAATTTAGAGGTGGAATTAGAAATAGTGTTAGTTGTACTGAAGTCAATGGGAGAAGTTATTGAATGATCTTGTGGTCTAGTACTTGATATCATTTCAAAAGATGGTGACCTAGTCTGTTGAGTAGTAGAAGGTGAAGGTGTTAGTTCTGGATCCACAGGAGGTGAGATGTGGTAATGGACTATGTGTCCATCGTACAGAGTACAGAATGAATACACTGGGTCTGGGCTCGTGAATAATGCATCTTCCATCACTATGACAACACTGTTACAAGCGCTTATGACACCTCCATATTCTGCTGTATTGTTAAATATACTTGTTTTGTTAAGTTCAAGAAACATTGAGCTACCAATTAAAGCAGCCACGCCACCTCGATCTGACGCATTGTTAAAACTAAAGACGCACTCGCTAATGTTGGCTCGACTGCTGACTCGACCAATGAACATCACTCCTCCATCATCTCCAGCTGAGTTGTAGCTAAATTCACTTCTCCTGATATCGTAATGAGAGAGATGGACGTACGTATAAAACACTCCTCCATCTTCAGAAGCTGAATTATTCACAAATACACTTTCATCTACTAACACATCACTCTCATCAATGTGAAATACTCCGCCATGAAGAGCAGCTTGGTTGAGTTGGAAACTACTTCTGAGGATAGAAATAGAAGCATTTCTTATACAAGCCACACCCCCTCCCACAAGTCGACCGGTAGCCATGTTGTAAGTAAAGACACTGTCAGTTATACTAACATTGAAATGATAGAACTCGTCCACATCTAATACACTGCAATAGGAGGCAGAATTGTAGCTAAATATAGACTCTGATATGGTGACATTAGAATAGCGACTGTTACTATATATAGCTCCACCTCCTAATGTAGATGCTCTATTGTTAGTAAAATAACTCTGGTGTACAGTGAGAGAACTGCTAGTTCCAGTGATGTGTATTCCTCCTCCATAGTTACTAGCAGTGTTGTAATTGAAACTACAATTTGAGGTAAAAGTGTTACTTCTACTAAATATAGCCCCACCATCTACTGCTGTATTGTGTGTAAAACTAGATCCAACACACTTTACATGTGCAGTAGAGTAAATAGCTCCACCTTGTTGTTGAGCTCTGTTAGAGATGAAATTACACAGTGTTACTCTTATGGCAGAGGTACTGTATATGGCTCCTCCTAGTTGAGCTCTGTTATTAGTGAAATTACACTGTATTACTGTTATGGGAGATGTACTGTATATGGCTCCTCCTTGTGAGCTGCCCTGTGATGCTTCATTGTTTAGAAATGTACTATTAATAACAGTTACCTCTTGACTTCCACGATAGTATATAACTCCACCGGAATAGCGAACATTGTTGTATATAAATGTACAATTCTGAATAGTTAGACCAATAACTGGTAAAAAATAGATATTATCATTGACATAGATGGCACCTCCATAATAATTGTAGTAGTATATTTGTACATTGTCCATGAAAATAGAGTTGATTATAGTGATGTTAGTGAATCTGTTGTGTGGCTGCCGTTCATAGACATCTGTAGCATATATCACACCACCACTACTGTACCTATTATAATTGTTTTGAAATATACTATTGTCTATACTAACTGATGAGTTTGTTACTCTCATTACTCCTCCATTACTATATCTGTTCCTATTATGACTAAACATTGAATCATAAATACAACATTCCCCAACATGTAGTAGTATGACAGGAGGAGTGTTGGTTGAGTGTCCATCACTGTATTGGACCGTGCTATTAGTAATCATTACTGTTACAATATTAGTCAAATTAATTCCTCCATGACATCTCCAGAAGTTAATTCCACTCATGTATACTTCCTGTATTGATTGAAAGTTCAGTTGTGCAATAGAAGAGATGCATTCTATATTGACATTGTCTCCTGACAGTGAGTACTTCATGGCTGAAGAGGCAGAGAAAGCAGATCCAAGAGAGTGGCTACCTGTCTCAAACAGCAGAGTTACATTGCCAGTACTGATGCTTGGATTGGAGACATATTGTTGGAGAGTGAGACAGGGAACTCCAGAGAACTCACCAGGACATGGAGTCTCCAGGGAGGTCACTATGTCAAATGTGTCACCAATAGCTGTGTAGAAGTTGTAGTTGATCAGTAGACTTTGTAGGAACAGGACAGACAATGAAGAGTAGAGAAACATTTCAGGAGTTTAAAAATTCCACAAATTGTAAGGTAGATGACTATTAACTGTATTGGGTGGATACAACTGTACAGGATGTTTACGACTTTAATCGAATTTATTGTTACCTAAATTCAACTAGGTTTACATAATCAATCCTTTCAGGATATTATTTTAGATGCCCACTATTTTAATGAGATAAAGCCAGTAGTTAATGTAGCTGGCCAGTTTTGGTAAACTTATATACTAGTATACTTGGACTTGTTAGGCATTTTGAATTATTTGTTATACCAAAAAATATAATATGTGAATTAGCTATATACCTTACTGCAACTTTATTTCCTACAATCATTCACATTTAGTAAGGCTACCATGAGTCCTTGAGCTATCTCCCAGTGATATATATTATTAGTATACAAGCAAGCTATACTGGGAAGTTGGTGACAAAAACTGGCAGCCGTCATTTTCCACTAATTGCAAAATATATCGCCAGCTACATCCATTTGTACGCGACCTCCTCATTTAAGCCAATGAAAGACAACAACAACAAAAAACAGTGGCACACACAATTGTTGACTCCAACAGTTCTCTAAATACATCGTTGTTTTTCAATTTTGTCTCTGTACTTTTATATTCAAGCAATTAAAAAAAAGAAGAAATAGAGTGGCTGTTTATTTGAGTTGCTCAGTCACCATTGTAGTTAGGAAGGGATACCAAAGATGTGCAGGTCTGCCAGTCTCCAATACTGTTCCATTTTAAGACTCTAAATGTCACATATAGAAAGTTAAAAATACTAACTACCATGCTTCTCTGTATGCTGTCTTAAATACATCACCATCAAATGTGCATATTCCTGTAGTATTGTTATTTGAAACTCGGCCATTATGTGAACCAAATATACACACTATCAGATAGTGTTTAGATAACTTCTAGAAGGTGTCAACTTCGACGTTTTTGTCAACGAGTCCATAAGAATCAACTCCATTTTCTCTGATAAAAAACTGGAAGGTCTCATTCAGTCATAATCCTACTAAAGGAGTCAAGTATTACTCCCATCTCATTTAGTACAAAATGAATGTAATCCATGGTCTTATTCATAAGTAAAACTTATTTTGGTGTGTGTGCATGTGTTTTATAGTTTTAATTGGCTCCACAAGATAAGTGCAGATCTTTATATGGTTTTGGTGTGTACAGAACGATGTCCTAGTGATATCCTGGACTCATCATACATAATCAACACACACACACACACACACACACACACACTATTTGCATGGACTTGTTTACCTTTTTTGCTTTCAGTAGTTATAGTGATGTCATTAATCCTCAGCATGCATGTGCAAGAGGGTTACAGTACTCAGTTTGTCAGTCAGTCAGTCCGTCAGTCAGTCAGTCAGTCTATCACATGGATCTCGAAGATGGCAGCCTCCCAAAGATTGAAACAAGCATTAAAATGTTGCACTGGACATTTTAAGTCTCTTCAATATGCCAGAATTGGACTTTAATTTTTCAAAAAAAAAAGCTATATATTTTTAGGCTGTACGATTGAAAGCGATTGTTGGTAATGCCCCCTATAGTCACGCCGTACTCACATAAGTAAATAATTCTCAGTGGTTTATAATGGGTGGAATACTGCTTGGAATTTCCCATTGAAACTGTAGACGTTAATGCTGTCTTCATAAGAGAAGTTTTCATAAGAGAAGTTTAATTTACAAGCGACACTTGACTCACCAGTAATTTCATTGAACGAGTTGCATATCGACTTGCTCAAGCTTTATATATATATATATATATATATATATAGATGTGTGTAAACATACATATTGGCACATTCTTATTGATACTACTCCAAATAAATTATTCTTTTGGTCTTTGTATTAGCTAGTTAGTGTATAGTAACACTGACGGTTCACACCCTTGGTGCTTCATATTACATGTGCTGTCACACATAAGAATATTTACATCAAACCCAGATGTCTGGGCCCCTCCATAACCCAGAGCAATCAGAAGCCACACCCACATAGCCATACCTCCCTGGATGCCTCCAGGATGAAGACAAGAACGTTGAACCCTCACCCGTACACTTTATCATTGCCTCATTCATTTTTGTGTGTGAATGGAATGGGCTACACTTTTACTCGGATCTTGGGTGCACATACTCAAGCCTGCCGCTGCAGACAGTTCCCTGAAATCTCCTAATAAAACAACACGGTGGACATACTGTCAGGGTGAGATATTGGGCTTGTGTTTTCCTTGCGTGAGAAGTCAGGCTAAAATGAGTGGTGGCTAGATTGCTCATATTCTGACAATTTTGCGTCTGACCATCTCGTGGGATTTATCACCCCACAAACATCAGAGCTAGAAGCTGGAGTTTCCATATACTATATAGCACATCCTAGTTTATTTCTTAGTCTACCATGCTGTTACATTCCATATTCCGCCACAGTATACTTTAGTAGATGAACTGAAAACAGACCCTGCATATTATTATGTATATTAGACATGTACACTTTGCATATTTATGTAAACTAGACACCAGTATATTATGTACTATCTGGTAAATGCCACATATACTATGAATTGTTTAGTAGACCGTCCAGTATATTCCATGCAAGCTATCATTATGAAACTACTCAGTGTATTCCTGTGTAAATGCTACATCATACTTGTATACTCCAAATTACGTATAAATAATGTTGATTTTAATTTATAAATTTAACCATAATCAGCAAAACATGAACAAAACTGGCCAATGATCAAATATTACACGTGCTTAGCCAAACTAAAAGCTTTTTATTAATGGTGCAATGACTTATCACACTAAGCAGTTATTAACTAGCAAGGACTCTGCCACACAGTGGCACTTGACGTATTGCAAAGCAAATGTGGTATTGTCTCATATTACATATTTCTGGGTATATAGCTAACCCATTACCTATTACTTTTGTGATCATCCTGTGTTGTAAGATGCATGCGCATATAAGTATAAAATTGTTCAGTAATTCCTAACTACTACATGCATGTAGGCTTACCTGTTGTCTTCCCTAATCGAGCCCGAAGACACCACAGTAAGAATACAGTAGTATAAGTTATTTTTACTCATTGCTATCATTCTCGACCATTGGTTAAGGTTACATAAGTTTTCCTCTTCTGCTCTTTTTGTTTTGAACATCTCAGCATTTCTTATCCCCCACCTTTCCTTTTTTCAGCTCTTTCTTCTTGAGTCACAGAGTCCTTTCTCCATTGTCTACTTATCTCGTTTCTGAATCTCTCTGTCCTTTTATCAGGATTGTGGACTTAGGCTTATGTGAGACTCTCGTTCTTTTTCATACTCTATTTTGTATTTTCGCCTTTTTTAAAAAACTTATGCTGCCTTTACTCGTCTATTCATTCACTTTGTAGTCACCTATTTCCTATTTTGTTACTTTCACCAACATGCGCTGCCATAGTTGCCAACTTTTTAAAATTAATTTTAGGTACACCTCAAACACCGCCCATTTCTGTAAACCACACCTAAAACCACACCCCAATTTCAAATTTCATAATAATAATATTTGGATATCAAATTTCAGTTTACATATTGAGTGCTTTGTGTGTGGCTTTTTTGCAATTTTTAAGTAGTTCGTCGTCAAGCTTTATTCGTGGCAGCAATCATCACTGTTGAACTTGATAGACATCAAACTAACTTGTGTTGACTGATCTAAATTCGACCGTTGGTCAGTGTAAATCTTACGAAGTATCGAGAAACCCCACTCAGAGTCTGCATTCGAACACGGAATGGACAGCAAGGTCTGCTGGCAGGCAAAAAAATTCTGGTACAAATGTAGGCTAATTACAATTTAAGTGCGGTACATTACAGACCTGTTAATTTCGGTATTGTACCAGGTACACTTGGCAACTATGCGCTGCCTTCTCCCATTCATTCCACCCACTTTTTAGTTACAGTTAATCGCGTTCGACTGAATGTGACAACACTTTACCCATTCAATCAATGATGATGCTTTACCAAACTGTTTAAGCTTGTGAATACACACACCATCATCGTTACTGAAACACAGTGTATTATTATTATATAGATACTTCATCTTGTAGTAGCTAAGTTATAAGGTACAGCGTTTCACTTCATCAGTGATGATGGTGTGTTTCATGGTCAATATCATCATTGATGAAAGCTCTCTGACGCCGTTATGTAATTATTGAAGGAAAGTATAGCATTGACCATCTTTATTTTGGATTCATAATAAATTATATTAGCTATATAGCACTGCAAATTATATTTTTGTGTTAAAAATGTACTCACACACGCAAGCATCAAATAAAGCATGATACAAATGTACAGATGAACAATATTTGTGTTAACAAACTTATGTAATACAGTGTAATGAAGACTGACTCAACAGTTACTTTAGAAATCATTGTCTTTCAGGTCTCACAGATAATTCAATGGCACTTTTAACTTCTCACATTCAGGGCTCACAGATAATTCAATGGCACTTTGAACTTCTCACATTCAGGTCTCACAGATAATTCAACGGCACTTTTAACTACTTCACTCAAGGTCAAAAACTTTCTCCTCATCCTACATTCCTGACAGCTGTCTTGAATGCCCAAACACATGCCTCACCTACGTGTGCGCAGATGGTTTGGGCAAGTTCAGTGGACGGAGCTTCTAAGACGTGAGCCAGGTATTCCTTTGTCGGCTTCGGCTTTGCCTTGCCCGTGGTGGCCTCGGAGCTGGAGCCGTTGCTGGTTCCTGCAGCAACCAAGAGCACCAGGCACGTCTGGTGGACACTCCCTCTCCCGCACCCGTACACCACCTCGTAACTGAACTCTCCAATAACCTGAGCAAGAGATGGGAGGTCAGCAGATCATTGATATGGTTATTAGAGAGAAAAGACAACAAGCTCAGCTATAGCTCTTGTTCCCTCCTCTAACTCGTAGTGGAAACTGAAGGAAGACTGAGGCATCTTTAGCCTGGCCATTTTATCTTTATCCCAGCTAATTATTAAGTCTCCCCTCAAGCAACTGTCGCCACTTTCATACCGAACTGAAAATTTTCACTGCACTGGTTTTTAACTATGAGACTATTAATTATTATCACCTGACACACCCACTCAACAGTGAGCCTATGAATGAGTAGCAAACGTACGTCTCTAGAAGAAGAGTCCATGATGAGAATGTCGCTCTTCCCAACCGACAGAATCACTTCTTGAGGTTTCGCTGAAGAATTCAGAACAAGCGACACTGCCTGGTCCATCATTTTGTTGTCAGGCTGGACACAATAACAACAAACAAATTACACACAACAACAACAAACACAAGTCCACAAACGTCATGTGTTATTGTAAACAACAACATTACTGAAAAAAAGTTATGTGTAGAAAAGTTTGCAAAATAGAATAAACTCCCTAAATTTAAATGGGGAAAATAAACTTCCTTACCTCTCCTACGATTCTGTCCTGACTAGGACCAAGATATACAATAGTGTACTCTGTCCTGTAAACAAACAACATACAACAAACAAACAAGCAAACAAACACTTAACAGTGCCATTGATTCAACATTCTCAACTGAACAAATAAAATAACAACAACAGTATATATTCTATGTAAGCAAAGCTGGTTTTATTAACACATGGTTAAATTTAATAAACTTCAGCCAAAAATATTGGGACCTACTACTATAACAGAATAGTAATACAAGTAATTACCAGTTAATGACAGGAGTACTTCATCTTATACAAGTAATTACCAGTTAATGAACAGGAGCACTTCAACTTATGAACAACTTGACACTTCAAACCTATACATATACTAAAGACTTGAAACTTACGTGGAACCTTGGGACTGCACTAGAATGGAAGGTCTGCGCTGAGGAACTCTCTTCTTCTCCTCAAAGAAGGAATACTTTTGTGCCTGCTGGTCACTCAGCAACTGTCTCCTGACAATGGGGAAGAACGGACAGCCATCAGGCAAGTGTTCCTACGTAAATGAACAAACACTGAAAATAAATACAACTGATGGTCCACTTAACCTGAGTGTGTTGTTGTTGTTGTGTGTGTATGTTGTTGTGTGTGTGCTGTTGTTGTTGTGTGTACTGTTGTTGTGTTTGCTGTTATTGTTGTTATGTGTGTGAAAGTGTGTTGACATGCATATGTGTATATTGCACAGTGTCCTGTGTATACACACATGCTGTGTGCGTGTGATATGTGGACATATGTGCTTGAGTTAAAATTCAGATAATTAGACCGCCGCACCTTGATGATGATCAAACTGTTGAGTCTGTCGAATTAGTTGAAAAATCTGCTTCAACTAAATAACGACAAAACAAATCACGTCAGCTGCGTACACATCACTACCACCAACCAACCCATGCTGCCACACCCACCTTCCCGTGAGTGTCCTCTAAGACCTGCTCCCCACACAGCTCCTCCAAGATGTCTCCTTCCTCCACTCCTTCCCTGCTCAGTAGACTGCCCTGCTCTATGGCAACAATAAGGGCGTGGCCTTCAACATAGCTGGAATAAGAACGCAGCAAAAGAAGAGATTACTACAAAAAAAATTCTATTATCTAATGTCTAGAGACACTCCCATGTCCTAACAATTCTTCTAAATTAACTGGGCAGTGTTCCAGCTTATTATCACTTGCAAGTCACCTAATGCACTTGAACAAACAACTACCAACAAAATCTTAGACAGTGCAACACTCAATCACTCACTTGACGTCCCTTACCTCACGTGATGTCCCTTACCTCACGTGATGCCCCTTACCTCAAGTGATGCCCCTTACCTCACGTGATACCCCTTACCTCACGTGATGTCCCTTACCTCACTTACAACCCTTACCTCACGTGATGCCCCTTACCTCACGTGATGCCCCTTACCTCACTTACAACCCTTACCTCACGTGATGCCCCTTACCTCACTTACAACCCTTACCTCACGTGATGTCCCTTACCTCACGTGACGCCCTTTCCTCACGTGACGCCCATTATGTGATGCCCATTACCTCACGTGACACACCTAATCTGTGTTAACAAACTTGGTTCCTGTCACAGTGCATTCACGCAGCATCATTAACTGGTGGCAACTAAGAGCTGCCAAATGAATGGCTGAGTGAAACTCAGGACAATGCATGACAGGAACTCTGCAGACTAGCTGCAGTCCACGAGTCTCTTGGTTTTGCATGGAATAGCCAATACTGAGCCACACCCCTCTCAATTGAGTTGAAGGAGCCCCCAAGCTTCAATCATCGAGTCCCCACCCACAACAGATTAAAAATATGCATCCAAACTAAAACCTCAAGTACCTCTCCTCTTTCCTCCTCACCAATGTCACACCTCTGCCTCCCGTGCCACACCTCCCTGAGCAAGCCACTCCCCCCCACTCACTTGACTTTGATGTCCAGTGTCTTGATGGGAGGGAGAGAGATGGACTTGAAGACAGGAATGACCCAGCTCTCATCCAGGAAGCTGGAGTGGTCCACCATGAGCTGGAAGTCCAGAGCAGTCACTTCAAACAATAGCTCCATCAGGCGTTCTAGTAATGAAAATGTTTGTTATTATTATTTTATTTATTATTATTATTATTATTATTATTATTATTATTAGCAAGTACCTTGCCACACAGTGGCGCTTGATGCACTAACCCTTGCAAGACTAGGAATGGAGTAGCATAAGGTGTTGTACTTTCATCCACGGTTATTCTTCTTAGTTTACTTACATCAGTTGCTTATTTTCTCACTTACTTACTTCTCTTGACCCACATGCATACAGACGACACTTGGCAATGCTTTACCAACCTGACTCAGTTACACACGCACCATCACCAACCCGGCCACCCAGCTTTATTCATGAGTTCACACACCACTGCAGGCATTAGTACTGATGATGCCTTACCAACCCAGTCCAGCTCATGAATTATTCATGGTGCACACCATCACCGTCACCATCATTACTGACAGACAATTGTATTATATATTTTTTATTTTATTTTTTATTATTATTAGCTCGTTATCAAGAAAAGCTAGACAGTAGAACTAATTGTTGAAAGAACATAGCTGGAGAGTTGACTGAAGAAAGCTTTGGTATACTGGGCTGAAGTGTGGAAATTTAGCTGAGGTGTAACTAAAATATTCTGCTGACTTAGATTTTAAAGATTATCATCTTGCCCTATAGTCACTGAATTCCAGCTGTATGCACTCTTTAGCTGTACAAATCTTCAGCTGTCGCACATAGCAAGTACCTCCATCATGCCACAACCTTCATCTGTAGTATTGCAATTTCTGGGGAGAAGTAACGGATAATTGAATTTTTAATTACAGTTAGTTGTTTTTTTCTAAAATAGCTACACAATAAATCCTCAAAATATTTTGATTATAGAAACTATCTAGCCTCAAGCAGTGCTCTCGCTACATTCGGGAAGCCATAGCCAGCATCTGCAGGTGATAGATCATTATCTAACTACTGGGATATATATATATATATATATTATATACATATACCGTATATACATACACACACAATCACTTGCATCTGAAGTCATTATGAGTTAAGTATTGCAGAATTTTCCTACCCTTTCGAACAACTGAAGTTGTACAACTCATTCTATAATTGCAGTAGTCACACTGATGCTCCACATGCTCATGACCCACATGCTCATGACCCACATGCTCATGACCCACATGCTCATGACCCACATGCTCATGACCCACATGCTCATGACTCACATGCTCATGACTCACATGCTCACGACCCACATGCTCACGACCCACATGCTCACGACCCACATGTTCATGACCCACATGCTCATGACCCACATGCTCATGACCCACATGTTCATGACCCACATGCTCATGACCCACATGCTCATGACCCACATGCTCATGACCCACATACTCATGACCCACATGCTCATGACTCACATGCTCATGACTCACATGCTCACGAGCCTCCCCAAGATCTCAATATACCACCCAATTTACATCTTTTCCCACTTTAAAACCTGTTCCCCCACTGCTCCAGGACAACGTGACACAAAGTCTTGCATTTGGTTACTATTGCAGAAACACTTAACACAAAACTTGCAACAGCCAAACAAGCACATGAGCCACACAGCTGGGCCTTGCATTACTTGGACAGGGAATAACATTGCCAAGCTCAGCCAAACACCTTGGACTCTAAACATAAGCTGTGTGGGTGTTTTGTGCTTGGATTCATGTTTTGTTTAATGAGAATGAAACCAATCAATCTAAAGAATGAGAGAGAGAGAGGGGAATGTGTTTACCTGGCTTTATTGACTGGCTTTATTGACAGAAAACTTCGTGCTGGTACATGTCGTAATTGACTTACTCTGTAGCTCCAGTGTAGCCACAATGCTATCCTTCTTGTACCAATACTACAAACAACACAAGATATAGAACATCTGTGATGGTATGGCATTTTCACTGTAGTAAGCTGTCCCATAGACATTATTATTGATATTATTATTATTACTATTATAATAGCACCTTTTTTTTCGTTCTAACAGCCAGTATTATGTTAACTAAAACTTAACTCGATGTTTCGACTTCTTGCCGAAGTCCTCTTCAGGGGGCAACTGAGGTTGAACTCTCCGTGGTGATATAATAACACAATGTAAGCAGCAAGATTTCTGGAGGGCACACTTGCTGTTTATTATATCCTGGACGGTGATTTGCATGCAGCATAGACAGCCAGCATCCTGGAAGCTCTAAACCTATGTCTCTGTTAAACTTACTGTCGGGTGTCATCTGTATGTGTAGAACTTCCTTGATCTTAAACTCTCACGATTCTTACTGGCTCTGTCTACAACTCACCCTCCAGGATATAATAAACAGTAACTGTACCCTCCAGAAATCTTGCTGTTTACATTGTTATTATATCACCACAGAGAGTTCGACCTCAGTTGACCCCTGAAGATGACTTAGAAGTTGCAACATTGGGTTAAGTTAGAATGAAAAAATTTGCTATTGTTATAATTATTTCAGCCGAGAATGACTGAATTATTATTATTATTATTACTATTATTATTATTACTGTCATCTTTGGAGAGTGAGCCAAGTCATTAAAGCACCCTTGGGGTTAGGGGAGTCTTAACTTAGGAATTTAAGTCAAATATTAATGATTATTTTAGACATTAATTTAAGAATAAATAAAGGGGACATTAAGATGATTAATGAACCTAGTGCTTCAGTTCAAAGGTGAGCTAGTTATCTTAATATATTAGCAATAAACCATCAGTAGAATTTTCAGAATTAGAGATTGGATTGTGCAAGTGTATATAAAGCTTCTTGTGTCCTTCATTAAAATGACTAAAGCTCTAAAAAACAACAACAAACTATGGCTTAACCCCATGTAGTTTTAATTATACTTGTCGGACACCGCCCACTGAATGAACTGACAATTTGCTATTGGTTCACTTGACACTCTAACTTGTTTCAGAACATTCCATTTATTGAGCGTGTTCTAGAACATTCTATACTTCACACGCATGTGTTTATTGAGCGTGTGCAGTGTAGCACATTTTATTTATGTTTCACCTGTGGGTGGACTGGCTATATATTGCATGGCTTGGTCCACTCCTTTTTTTAGTCAGTCTCACCATATGTTCACCTGCATCATTGTATAACTAAAATATTGCATCTATAACTTCCTGGACGCCCCTGGGTGGTTAGGAGGAGCTATTAGTTAAATCATCGAGAGGTAGGAGATTGGTTATAGACCGACTCTGGTGGCAGTCTACCACGCTTAAAGTAAAGTCAGCTTAAACCCCCAGCCACAATACTACTACCCCTAAACACAATTGGGTTCCTCCATGCTTTTCATGCTAGATCTGCCCCTGGCTTTGTAGCATTTTTTTCCTACTTATTTCCCTATGAAAAAATCAACAACAACAACAACAAAAAGCAACAACAACAACAGCTGTGAACAGATCTTGAGCTTACTGTGTCTCTTGTTGAGTAGCCCAGATTCAATGCTTAATAAGTAACTTTCCAACTCGTGCACATTTAATCTACATTTCTACCGCAACTGAGACAAACCTCAGACGTCATTAATTTATTGTAACGGAAACAAGTAACAAGTGCAGTGTCAACAGCTGCTATTGGCAGAACATGAGAGAGACACACATCTTACCTGAGTGAGCTTGGTGTTCTTTACCAAGTGTTCGATGGGCACAGAGATGAGCTTCTGACAGAGAGCCACTCTTATGAAGCACCTTCCTTTCCCCTCCACACTGTGCAGCTGTGCCCGACAGCAACAACAACAACAACAACAACAACAGTGAAGGATCATCAATAATGATTGTATACAAGTTGGTGCAACCATCAGCTGTTTGGATAGGAGTTGCTAAAGATAAAGAATCTATTCAGACAGACTAGATTATCTTCTCTACTATAATTGATATTTGGTAGTCCATGAGACTGGACATTGGCCAACTGGTCAGACATTAATTAGCCTTGTGATAGAGGGTTATACTCTTTCTCTTCGTGGTGTAGATTACTTGACAGTCTTTCCTTGCCTATTAACTGTTTGTAGCTGATTTACAAGCATTATTTAACAATTTTTGTGCACTATAGTAATCCAGAAGCAGAATAGTGACACTGGACATATTAGGATCAACTGATAAGAAATCAAAAGTCTAGCTCTTAATTTCACTCCACTAGATAAGACAAGAATCTAGATAATATACCAAATAATTTACAATATTATAATAAAAATGACTGGCACGGTTCAATCCATGACTGTTTAAAAAGACATATCTATGACCATGATTACTTGGTAAGTGGCCTTCATGCTATCCTTATATGCTAATAATTCTAGAAATTTCCGATGAGTCCTGTGCCATGGTACAGCATTAGGTTTATTAAATGGATGATTCTTACTGAATACATGACCGTGAGCTCTACAAATCGATAGAATTAGTTTGCATTAACACTTGCTAGTATGGGTTATAGTTAGTAAATGAGATGCCATGTGTGATGATATGTTTATTTTAATGAAATTTCGTGTTTGTTTGATGTTTGCAGCATCTGAAGACTCTGATTGGTCACACTGGAGGGGTGTGGTGCTCCCAGTTTGACGGCAGTACTGTCATTAGTGGATCTACAGACAGAACTCTTAGGGTGTGTGTGTGCATGTGTGTGTGTGAACCATAGTTTGGTCTGATCTTCTAATCACATAGCAATGTTATGAGTAGCGTGGACTTTTTAATGGTTTCTTCATATAGACATATACAGGCTGTATACAGAAAACGAATCTGGAAGGGGCAAAATCAATTTTCTTAAATTTTAGGAGGGCAACGAGAGTGAAATACAGGGTCTGTTGTAAGAGACTCTTGCAGTGTTTAGAAACATGTACAAACCTATGCTCATTACATGTTGCATAGTCAAGGTGTAGTACTAAAAGATTGCTAGGGGATGAAGTCCTCACACCCTTAAATGCAGCCCTATATATATATATATATACCAGTATATATTATTGCATTAGGTTTGGGATACAGACAGTGGTTCTTGTAGACACATATTGAATGGCCACACCTCCACAGTTCGCTGCATTGCTATGGACAAGAACATAGGTGAGAGTCCTAATATTCAACTCATGTCCCATAGCCAGGAGATCAAGCTAAGGGTCCAGCAAACAGTTGCTGTTGTAGTTTTAATTTGTTATTTATTTATTTGTTTACTTTTTGTAGTAGTGTGGATGAAGGCCTTGTCCATTGCATTATTTAAATAACATACCAACAAAAAACAACAACAAACATTAAAACTTTCTGGATTTCTTTTTCTTCCTTACTTTCACAATTCTAATTTGAAAATTCTCCCGTGACTAGATACACTAGTTAATTTCATTCATATATTTGTTTTTCATTAGTAATAAAATATTTTTTATAAAATACACAAACGTTTTTCAACCATTTTTCAATGGTGATCATCAGTGTGTGTGTGTGTGTGTGTGTGTGGATGATAATAAAGTCAAAACAATGTCCTGAGGAACTTGTTGTTATGACAGAGCTATAACAAAGTATGTTGTCATGACAAAACTCTAACTTAAGAAGCTTTAGCTAGAATATTCATTTTTTGTCCGGCAGTTATACACTGGAATGTGGAAGAAAAAAAAAAGAAAAAAAAAAGAATAAATGGTAGAGTATTGATAACTACCATGTGTGGTTTTGAATGAAAGTCACTAACAGTAATAAACTAACTTTCAATAATATCTTTCATTGTGTGTGTGTGTGTGTGTGTGTGTGTGTGTGTACATGTGTGTTTGCACGTATGTAGTTGTGAGTGGGTCCAGGGACTCCTCGCTGCGTGTGTGGGATATAGAGTCTGGCGAGTGTTTGAAGAAGCTGGAAGGACATGTGGCTGCTGTCAGATGGTGAGTGGGTGGACCACACCAACTAGCAAATAGCAAGCAGTGCGGAATGAACATTTCCTCACAGTGCAGTTATATAACCACCTTCTCATCCTGCATGATAATTAATGGGGATTCTTATGTCAACCAAGGGCTTTCACTTTCTCCTTATCATCTGTTTCCTCTGGAAGGATGTGGTCTGGGTACTGGGTACTGGGTAGGAAAGGGAAGTGGGTGGGTGGAGGGGGGGGGGTTAAGGATATGGAGTAAGAGTCATTAGTGGAAGGTTGGGGGTCACTTTATCAGATGAGGTGTCATCTGTCCAATGTGAAGCTAATCTGAGGATGATGTATCATGATATTCTACCACTTCATCATTTGTCTTGTGTCAGGATATTTAGGATCGACTCTCCGGTACCAGGATATTGTATTATAATTATCCTGTAGTGGAATATTGTACTATCGCTATCCTGTACCGGGATATCACCATTCTATACCAGGATATTATATTATCACTATTCTGTATCTAAATAATGCCATCACCAACCAGTACCAGAATATTGTACCATGCCTTACCTATATCACTGTCCTATGCCAGCTATACCATCCCTATCCATCCCACTACTATGGATGCTGTTAGTGAGCTACCTATAGGGTCTCAATCAGAGTTTCAAGTTCACATTACGATGGTGTGTTATGTCTGGTTAGATACCCTAGTCTATACAACTGATGATCTCATTCACTCACTATTCTATCCTGTGTATGCGTGTGATTGTCCGTTACATAATGTTCACAGGAAGTAATCACTTGGACTGTCTTGGATGTTTTAGTTGACCTCCTTCATGTCAGCTATGGCCGGTGCTCTTGCTAGGACTCTAATTTATTAATACCAGCTGCCCTTATTCTGGGTTGTGGTTACTAGAGCTTTGGATAGAGCATAATCATTCATCTGAGTGTGTATGTCTGTATGTGTGTATGTATATGTGTATGTGTATCTATGTGTGTATGTATGTATGTATGTGTGTGCATCTACATATGTGTGTATGTATGTGTGTATGTATGTGTGTGCATCTACATATGTATGTGTGTGTGTATGTGTGTATGTATGTGTGTGCATCTACATATGTGTGTATGTATGTGTGTATGTGTGTATGTATGTGTGTATGTATGTGTGTATGTATGTGTGTGCATCTACATATGTATGTGTGTGTATGTGTGTATGTATGTGTGTGCATCTACATATGTGTGTATGTATGTGTGTATGTGTGTATGTATGTGTGTCTGTATGTGTGTATGTATGTGTGTATGTATGTGTGTGTATGTATGTATGTATGCATGTGTGTATGTATGTGTGTATATATGTATGTATGTATGTGTGTATGTGTGTATGTATGTGTGTGTGTGTATGTATGTGTACACACATTATTTTACTGATTATGGTGTGAGGTAAAACATTTTGATTTATGAAGCCCTTACCTGCAAATGTGTGTGACTTCTTTATTTACTTTCTGACTCTTGACAAACACACACACACACAAACTGACCTGTTCTGTTAAGTGTGATTACTATTGTTGTTGTTGCTGTTTGTGTGACATCACAGTGTGCAGTATGATGGTGAGAGAGTTGTGAGTGGTGCCTATGACTACCTGGTGAAGGTGTGGGATCCTGTGGAGGGCACTTGTATTCACACTCTAGAGGGACATGCCAACAGAGTCTATTCTCTCCAGGTAAGTACAAGTTAAGTTGTTGTTTGTTTGTTTGTTTGTTTGTTTTGTTACCCTTCAGCACGCATGCGCAAGAGGGTACAGTACTCTGTTTGTCTGTCAGTCAGTCAATCAGTCAGTCATTCTGTCACATAACAAAAAGGGGTCTCGAAGATGGCAGCTTCCAGAAGATTGAAACAAGCATCAAAATGTTGCACTGGACAAATGATGTCATTTTAATGTGCCAGAATTTTCGTTTTCAACTTTTTTTTTTTTCTTTTTCTTTTTTTGTTTCTTCAGAAAAAGCTATCGTAAGCGATTATTACCATACTCATGTGAGCAAATAACTTCTTTGCTGCCCATGGTAGTTTTGCATTGCACTATATTCTCAGCGGTTTACCGGAGTACTTGGAGTTTCCCATTGAAACTACTAGTGAGATGAGTGTTGCTTGCATGTTGAGCTTCTCTTATGAAGACAGCATTACATCTACCGTTTCATTGCACGAGTTGCATATCGACTTTCTCAAGCTTTACATATCAACTTGCATAGCTACACATTGGCATATTCATATTGATACTACTCCAAATAAATTATTTGTTCTGGTCATTGTAATAGCTAGCTAGTGTATAGTAACGCTGAGGGTTCGCACCTTTAGTGCTTCATTGTTGGTTTTATTTATATGTTTAATTTATTAGCAGAGGATGACGCTTGTATGTGTGTGTGTGTGTGTGTGTTAGTTTGATGGCATCCTCATAGTCAGTGGTTCTCTGGACACACACATTAGAGTATGGAAGGCGGACACCGGGCAGTGCATCCACACCCTCAAAGGTAAGAACACTTAACAACAAGTGTGGAAAATTACTCACATGATGTTATAGATTTGTAGCAGTATTTGGTCTTTGCGTATGATGAGTCAGTATTCATTCAATTTGGTTTAGGAGGTTTCATTCATTCTAACTCTGTAGTCTAATTACATACCTTGGGGTTCTGTATCTGCTGTTGTTGTTTCACTAGTATTTGGAGCAATGGTCCATTGGGCAATATAATTGGCCAGTGAGTGGAGAGAGATGGACACTATGAGGGGTGTTTAATGAAATAATTGGGGATGTTATATTATATATTTTGTTGTTGTCATTGTTTTTGGAATTATGGTTTAGTTGAAGTGCAGATGCAGCCTTTGAACTTCTGATTAATAGCGAAGTCTAATTTCTGTAGGACTGTCTTTAGAATTGTTTGTGTATGGCCAGCTTGCTCATCATTTGTACACACACACACACATGCGCGCGCGCACACACACACACTACTGGTATATATTTAAACTGCTGCTAGGTTGCCTCATGTTGATTAATGTGTGCCTTTCTTGGCTTTCTCTCTCTCTCTGTTTGCTTAGGTCACCAGTCTCTGACGAGTGGGATGGAGCTGCGTAAGAATATCCTGGTATCTGGCAATGCGGACTCCACAGTCAAGGTAATGTACACTGCCTGTGTGTGTGTATGTAATACCTCAACTAATACCTTCCCAGAAAATTCATCATAACTTGTTACTCTAATGAGTGTGAGGCTGACATGTGAATGCCATTGCCACATGCACACACACACACACACACATTGTTTAGGTGTGGGACATAGCCACTGGCCATTGCCTACATACCCTCCAGGGATCCAACAAGCACTTGAGCGCAGTCACTAGCCTCCAGTTCACGGACAGCTTCATAGTGACCAGTAGTGACGATGGCACGGTGAAGCTGTGGGACCTCGATACCGGAGACTTTGTGCGGAACTTAGTTGAGCTTCCTAGTGGAGGCAGTGGTGAGTGTGTGGGTGGGAGGTGTGTGCTGAACGGTGGTGAATGTGTGGGTGGGACGTGTGTGCTGGGCGGTGGTGAGTGAGGTGTGTGCTGGGGTGGTGAGTGGGTGGGTGGGAGGTGTGTGCTGGATGGTGGTGAGTGTGTGGGTGGGTGGGAGGTGTGTGCTAGGCAGTGGTGAGTGTGTGGGTGGGAGGTGTGTACTGGGAAGTGGTGAGTGTGCTGGGTGGTGGTGAGAGGGGGGTGGGGAATGGTAGTGTCAGGAGAGGGAAAGGGTTCAGTGTAACATAGAATGGTTTTATGAAGAGTGGTCTTTCTATTCTTTTCTTTGAATAATTTTAAGCTTTTGGTATAGTTTAAACAACTCACCCATTCTTCAAATGTGTTAGATGTGATAGGCTTATCTTTCATATGGTAGTAGGGACTAGTTGTATCATTTCATATGGTAGTATTGTGGTTGCTGTTGTTGTGGTTGCTGTTGTTGTGGTTGCTGGTATTGTGGTTGCTGTTGTTGTGCTTGCTGTTGTTGTGGTTGCTGGTATTGTGGTTGCTGTTGTTGTGGTTGCTGTTGTTGTTGTTATCCTCATCAATTATGGCCACTCACATAAACTACCTTATTCTTGTCAAAATTATAACAACAAGTGATGCATGTAAATTTGTATATTTGTATTGTTTGTATAATTGTGTTGTATTTTACTATTGTACAATTTGTTCACTATGTGTATCACATGCACAGGGGGTGTGGTTTGGCGTGTAAAGTGCTCAGACATCAAACTTGTGTGTGCGGTGGGCAGCAGAAATGGAACAGAAGACACGAAGCTGATAGTGTTGGATTTTGACGACTATTGATGGACTATTCTAGTCCTCCTTTTAGATCACAGAGTCTAAATAAATATATCAAAATGTTCACATTATTTTGTTTGTGCAATTAATTTCTGTTGATCATCATCATATCTGAGCTGCCCCGCCCACCTGCTGCCATTTCTAACCAACTCTCCTTCTTCAACAACTCTGTGTCTTCTTTCTCTGGTAAATCGTATAATTGTCTCATGTCTTATTTATTTTCTCTCACTATTGCTTCATTTTTTTTATATGTACTCTTCTTCTTTCTCTTTCATTTTAGGAACAAATTTTCCATTATATTGTCTCATCTAAAGATATAAAAGCTATATCTGAGAATAGAGGTTCTATAGAGTTGGGATGCGCGTGCTCTTCTCTCACTTATATTGGTTAGTGGTAATATCCTTATCTCAAAGCTAAGCCTCTGAACATTGGATGCATAGGGTTGGATGCATGTAATGGGCAGCTTGTTTGCCCACAGTAAAAACATTGTCCTCGAAATAGATCTTTTGATTAATATTGAATCAACAGGTTGTTAAATGTGAATGTAATTAACTGGTACCTCGTTAATAAGTTAAGAAGAAAAAAAAAGATGAAAATTACTGCTCACGTACATACAAAGTTTGAGACAACTTTCCACCCTTGCCATTATCATCGTTTTATCATGACTTCTTTCTTGGACGTTGCTGTTGAGTGGATGCAAGATCTCTATATCATGACTTCTTTCTTGGACGTTGCTGTTGAGTGAATGCAAGATCTCTATAACTTACTTTTTGTTGAACTTTATTGTGCTTCAGTGTAAACAGCGAGCGAGCTAGCCACTGATAAATGTGAACAATAGCAAAGATTTATTACACCACTCTGAAGAACAAATTATGGAGCATTGCTAGCACAACTCATACCAGATTGCATGCACACAATTGTATGCCTATCTTATTAGTTGATACATACTCCTACATCACACACAAACTCATCAACATAGCATCCATTGTTAATTTCTGCAGTTGCATCTTCTTGCAGTTTCATAATTATCCAGAAGAAGGAAAGTTAATGTTCAAAGCTACTATCCTTTCTGCTCGCACAATTTTCTCTCCCTGTCAAAGCAAAAGGTGGGCCACAATGTTTCTGCTTGCAGGGGGTAAAATCACACTTGTGTCAACATCTCAATTCATGTTATGGGTTACGTATGATTAGGTAAAGGGTCAATAGATTCAGAGTACCTCACATTGCCATCCAAGTGTCCTGAATAAGATATGATCTTGAACATAATCCATGTTGTCACAATCATTTCATAACTTAGTATGTGATTCACCTGCTTTTTCAGTTAACTTCATTTGTCCCATCCTACATTATAGTTGCCATATTAAACTTGAAACAGTTCAGTTATATAACAGTACCAGTTTTTATTTTCACCATATTTAAGCTTATGTATACAGTAATGTATGATGACAAAATAAAAGAAGCAGACAACACTCACAATAATGACACACAAATCTAGTAAAGCATAATACATTTGAAGTGATATTTACATTGACGTGTGTATCATAACTAGTGTTGTTTTTGTTATCTAACTAAAACTAAAACTAAAAATAATTTTAGTTATACGATTACCTAAAACATTTTAGTAAGTGAACCAAAACTAAATTTCATAGGATGAGAATAAAACTAAAAGTCATAGAGCTCTTGAATAAAAGCTCAAAA
>WLWD01000614.1_pt1 | contig 63520 bp, 22 predicted proteins | sample 6712731 | NCBI WGS metagenome assembly WLWD01 (sample SAMN12718690, study PRJNA576275) | sponge metagenome | isolation source: marine sponge | host: Mycale hentscheli | place: New Zealand: South Island, Marlborough, Capsize Point | collected 2014-11-01
GAAGAAACTATCTAAATATGATACTCTAGTAAAGTTGCACAACATTCGAATCCAGCACCCATCACAGTTCAATAGTATCTGAGTGCAGTATGCAGTTAGGCAGTACTCAAAATTACAGCACTCAAACTCATAATAATGCCATGCTAATTACTCAAAGAATCTATATAATAATATGCTCGTGTGTCAGTAACAACGATCGACAGTGTGTATTCATGAATAATTCACGAACTTAAAAAGTATGGTGATAAAGCATTGTGATACCTTGAATAGGTTGTCCCATTCAGTTGAAAGTGATTAATAGTACACTAAAAAGAGGGTTGAATGGACAAGGAGAAGGCGGCTAGTGAAATCACTGAGTAATGGCGGCATATGTTTCAAGAAGGAAGGGAAAAGTGCGAAAAAGAAGGCAACATTTCAACAAAGCCCAAGTCCACAATCATGATAGAAGGACAGAAATATTCAGAAGCAGGAGAGACAAAGAAATAGAAGGGACTCCATGACTCGAGAAGAAAGGTGAAAGAAAGGAAAGGTTGGGGATAAGAAAAGCTGGATAGTTCAGGAAAAAGAGAGCAGAAGAGGGAAACTGATGTAGAGAATGATAACAATGAACAAAAATAACTTATGCTACTGCATTCTTACTGTGCAATAAGTCAAGCGCCACTATGAGGTGGGGTACTTGCTAGTTGTAAATATTTTTGTCTTGCAGCCTAAGGGTGGCGGATATGCCCTAACTCCTCCCACCCCTTTCCAAACAAATTTTCTAGATAAAACCCTGACTATAATAAATTTCTGTTATAACAGTAGTATTATTATTATTTATTATTAATAATAAAACTGTTGCACTTCTTGATAAGAAGCTACTCAACTTTATTGTAAATGTTGCAGAACTAGAGTGCTCCTAATGTCTATCATCAAATATCTTGTGGTTACATGAAAACTAATCATGAAAGAAATTAGTAATACAACTGGTGGACATCACTCAAGTGATAAAAGCATAAACCACAGCCTACAATTTCTCTGTCCTAAGACTTAGAAAGTCCAAGAACTACAGTTCCAATAGAACATACAAACATCACCAGCTCATACATGTGTCTACTACCATGTGACAGGAGTCCACATCCTTCACCTGTTCAATAAAAACTGATGCATATCACTCATACCCCATCTCCTCCACCTGGACTTTTAATGAAACTAGCCCCCTATCACGTCCCATTCAAAGGTCATATCCTGTCCATTCTCTCCCCTCCCCCACCCTGCAAGCCACACAGCAACAACAGGAAGGTCACAAACATCACCTAAATCAGGTATGCCCTGGGCATCATCATAAAATAGTTTGAACAATCACCTCAACCAAAATGATGGACACTCAACTCAAATGAGACATGTACACCACAACTTGAGACTTGCTTGATTCCATCTATATTGAGGACTTCGTCAAGAACAAACACTTGCCAGTAAGTCTTGCCTCGCAGGTTGGTTATGAGCCAGCTTGTCTGAAGTCAACTAGGGCAAGACCTTCAACTTGCCAGTCAGTCCAGTAAACCTGAGTGTTTTATTCACATGGTCATAATAACCCGTAGCAGCTAAAAATATTATGTGACACAATCTGGGCAGTGTGTAGAGGAGGCTATAGGGGCAAAGCCACCGTGATTGATATCAGCAGTGGCGTAGGCAGAGGGTGGGGGGTGGGGCTTCAGGCCACCAAAATTGTGGGGCATAATCTAACAAGGCAACTTCTCACTTTTAAACCCCCGACCCCAAGAAAACGTGCCCCTTTACTAAACATCTTCCAACACCGCTGATCAGTCGTGTGACTACTACAAATACTAATGGCTAGCACAAGTATTCAACAATAGGCTTCAATTGTATATTCCACAGATTATTTGTAAGGTTACTCTGGATTGACTGCCTTAATGTACAACAACTTAAACTAAAATAGTTTAAACCTACACGACTAACACTTTGCACAACTCATTCAAAGTAGAGTATATTATAGTTATTTCACATTAATCCCACCCCTACACCACCGCCGCATTAATTCACGCAGTATCTAACGCCTGAGCCTACCTAATCAATATGACAGACCACTGTAGCTCGTCAAGCCTCTTCTCCCACAACATTTCTTTCCACATGCGCTGCGTGTGCAATGTATCTGAACAAATGACGACCGTTGTTTTGCCTAATTGGGCGGTACCTTTCCGTTGCTATAGTTATAAGAGAAATAAAAACAATAACAAATCCATCACCGTGCAAATGGACAGGTTTTAAAGCCTATAAGGACAGCTAAGACGGTTTTTTCCGATAAAAAAGGATTGATCCATCACTAAATTGAGGGGTGTCGGGCCTGCAGGTATCTTCTGACGAGTAAAGCGGCATACATCACCCCCAAATAGCTATCTGACCTCCAGTAGGAATAGCTACTTCATTATTTTGCAAAATGAATTGCTTCTATTAAACTATAATATGCAATAAAATAAACTGCTGTTACTGCTGATAATATACAAAATCTGTATACTTCAATGGCATGATGAACAAAACTATTTTCATCAGAATGGTTTAGCTATACTAGTGGATCTAGAACCATATAGCTATATAGCTACTCTGAGACTTGACAAATTCATAATCTTGTAACTGGACTAGATAATAGATAATACAAACAACGCAGTGATTTATAATAATGGTATGTATAAGTTACTGATATGACATCCAGACTTTATCCCTACCATGGTAAAATTGTATGTGAAAACTGTATAACAGACACTAAATGTTGCACTAAAGTGAACTAAGTTTTCCAGTCAGTTTTCCGTCAGAATGGTTTAGCTATACCAGTGAATCTAGAACTTTACAGCTACATAGATATTCTGAGACGTGTAACTAGACTAGATAATACAAACAATGCAGTGATTTAATAATGGTATCTATAAGTTACTGATACGACATCCAGACTTTATTCCTACCATTGTAACATTGTATGTGAAAACTGTATAACAGACTCTAACGTTGCACTAAGGTCAATTGATAGTTTTCCAGTTACTCAACAGAGAAGATATTTTTTGGGTTATTATTCAATTGTAGGCTTTATTTGATGTGGCTATAGCTATAGTGTCTTTGAAGTATGACACATGTGTATACGTGATCGCTACTTGGATTTATCATAAGTCTTAAGTGTACAATTAGATTATTAGTAGTACAAATAACGACAGCCTGAGCTTCCCAAGTCAGGCAAATTAAAAAAAAACAACCCATTCTATGACTGCTTCTACATTTCCTTGCTGTAACTGTAACAGCAACACAACAACTTAAGTTGCTTTTCTCTGGTGGCTAAAAGTATTTTCCTTTCAAATTCTGTAATGAATATTTCAGGGTAGAGGGACTAACTGTGCCCAACATTTCTATAGCTAGTTAGTTTAGATCTATACTCTGCACACTTCTTCACTTGACTGGCTTTCTTAGCATGTTTTTTTCTTTGAAGATATCAGGGGAAATTTTATCCTATTCTGAAGTCTACCACTGTTCCATGAAACAAAGGTCATTACTTTTAGCTTTTGGCACCAGACCTCGACACACCATAAGGATACTGTACATAAAGCTTATGACAAAAGTACAATACTAATGATGCTGCTTTCTTATTGATCTTTAGCAGAAATTCTCATTTCAATATCTAGCATTTAACAATGTCTCAAATTTTAAGAAAGATGAATACATAAACTATAATGTATGGAATGATGAATACGTCATGAAATAATTCAGGAATTAAAGGAGTAGGTGAGTGTACAATGTAACGAAGGTGCAATATTCTTTTCTCAGGATACAAAATAATAAAAAAACATGATGAATATGTAAATTAATAATTCACACAAAACAACAAATATTTTTCTCCAGCATTATGATCAGACATTCTGCTATCCGTCATCAAAGTTAGAAGTGTAGTGTCTAGGAATTTTCCGTAGACTTCATAATGAACAACCTTATCATGCCATCTTCTCCTAGAGAAACTTCACTTGACCTCCTCTAAATCTAAAATAACAAAATAAAAACAACAAACAAACAAACACATAAACAAAAAAGACTGATAATCATGTGTTTGTTGTCTGGGTTTCATACACACTGTAGAGTAGATAGAAACCTAACCTCCGCCTCCCCAAGATGGAACCTCCCTTCCTCAGAATTTTTGAAAGTTAATAATTATAGTAATTAGATTACAGTGAGTTGTAACATCATGCTGTGATTGATTAAATGTTGATCAGTATGAATACTCTCATGTAGCAGAGTTTGATACAGAAAAATGGAGGGGGAAACTGAAAAATTTCCCTCACAAACAGAGTTCTTCCCCCCCTTCCCTCCCCAACTATAGCCGTTCTTCTCCATGTATTCAGTGTTGGACGTAGGAACAGGAATTGGGCAAGGGGAAGGAGTGGTGTCAGTGTTTGAGGGTGGGGCTACACAGATTTAGATGTGTACACATGCTGTAAATTACAAACGGATAAACAAAAAAAAAATCATATCAAATCGACTCATAAATCATATATCTTATTTTCTCTTTCTGGAGTGGGGGGGGAGGGGGGATGGGGAGTTGAGGGAAAAGTGGGGGGAAGACTTGTGCATCAAAGTAAAAATGGTTTAAATTGGTTGTGCTCAAGAACTACACGTGGGCACATTGGAGCATTCATCATGCAGCATTCAGTATGGGAGAATATTGAATGCTCGTGTGATTCAGAAATTCTTATACTCAGTAATTACTATACCCACTTTCATAACAAAATGTGAACATAAATTTAGCATGTGGGTATTCAGGGGTTCATTTAGGGGGCCAGGGTGGTGCTCGCCCTCACCCCTCCCTTGAAGGCGTTTCGTCCCCCCTTGAAATATTTTAAACTTTCGTAAGCAAAAAAGCAAAGTTAAAATGTGAATGATGAAGATTGTAAATGATTAAATCACAAGTCCTCTACTATCTTAATTATGTACAAAAGTTATGACCCCTAAGATAGTGAAAGCTCAGCCTTGCCCCCCCCCCCCCTCCCTAGATTAATTCCAAAATGAACCCCTGAGTATTGGGGATTGGAGGGGGAAGTTAAACCAACAAAAACATCCATCTCTTTATGGTCATGGTAACCAGTAGAACCATCATGAACAGCAAAAGTCATCTACTAGGCAGCTATAAGGATACTCAGCCCACTATGGTTGGAAACAACCAACCTCTCTGTATTCTAATGTGTTTATATATGAGATTAAACAATTACAATATATATGAGTTCACTCAATTATGGTGTAGATTGTGTAATAAAGTGCTTTAATTAGAGAAAACACCTATCACATAATTGTTATAGTTCACAGTCACACATATCTTAAGGTTAGGGTAAAGGGTTACCTCATGAATATTAATGAGTTGCTCTTTCCCTTCATTTCTTCACTTTTAAAGTCAATGACAACAAAATCATAAGTACAAACTATAAAAAATGTTCAAAGCTTTCTAGAATTTCAATTGTTAGCTCTAAATTTTCAATTTAGGAGCAGAATTTTCCACCCTTTAGCTACCAGATGCTGCGTCAGTTTTACTCCACAATTTCTGATAAAATTCACTCTTCTTATTTTTTCTTAGAAGAACTATACCTATTGCAGGTCCAGATAGCAAAATATTGCAGTAATCAGTTCCAAGAATCAGATAAATACACCTGAACAGTCAGGCTAACCACACTTTTCCCTTCAAAGGGGCTGACTTTGGTCCATTCCTGCTCTCCAATATACTTTTTCTTGGAAAACTTTACCTCAGTACCTCCCCTTGACTTCTTTTAATAAGATAATTCCAAATTTACGGTCTGGTCTCCTCAGGAAGTATGAAAAAAATGACGCAGAAGTTGGTCAGCCATTCAAACCATCTGCTAGTTGGAGAATACGCGGGAATCGCCCACGCAACCACTGTGAGTCAGTGGATTTCCCCGGGTAATGAGGATCCTCCACGCCGATCTGATAAGCTGGTAGAGTGATGGGAAATAGCAAGAATAAAAGGCACCACAGGAACACACACAGACGTGTGTTTAGGAAGAGGAAGCCACACAAGTTCAGGAGTAGCCCAGGGGTAAATAATTCCATTCAGCAGCCTGAGAACTCTGAGGTAGGAGACAGAACAGAAAACAAGGGTGATGTTGCATTGGGTGGCTCAAGAATTATAAACCTTGACAAGCTCCAACAGTACACAAAGGAGCTAAGTCAGCATGCATCTAACTGTGATGGTTCAGTCACTTTGAGTGGTGAAGTTAGACACGGTTTAGCGTCCATTTTTTCTGGAAAATGTTCCAAGTGCTCGCACACAATCACTCTGGAGACGTCTTCCAAAGTGAAAGGTCCTTGCAAGCATGCAAGATGGGAATGCAATTTGGCAGCAGTTTGGGGGCAGATGGTAACAGGTAGTGGGCATAGCCATCTTGAGGAAGCTATGAGTGTATTAGGAGTGCCAGTGATGAGCAAGGCGACCTTTATCCAAACTGAGCGTAGCATAGGTGACTGGTGGAAGGAAAAGCTGATGGAGTCTATGTTAGAGGCAGGCAGAGAAGAGAAGAAGTTAGCTGAGCAGGCTGGTTCTTACCATGAGGGAGTCCCTGCAATCACTGTGATTGTAGATGGGGGGTGGAGTAAAAGAAGCCATAAGCATTCCTACAATGCTAATTCAGGTGTTGCCATTATTGTAGGAAAGGCCACTGGCAAGTTACTTCATGTGGGTGTACGCAACAAGTTTTGCTCAGCTTGTGCTCAAGATATCCCAAAAGACAAACACCGCTGTTTCAAGAATTGGGAGGCATCGTCATCGGAAATGGAGACAGATGCAATTGTAGAGGGATTTCTTGTAGCAGAGAAGGTACATGGTGTCCGGTATACCACAGTGATTGGAGATGGTGACAGCTCAGTATACCCCTCCCTTATCCAACAGGTTCCTGGTTGGGGCCATTGTATTAGGAAGTTGGAGTGCGCTAACCATGTGTGCAAGTGCTACAGAAGCTCTTTAGAGAAATTGGTTAGTGAGAACCCAAGATACAAGGGAAGTGGTGGTCTAACAGAAAAGATGAGAAGAAGGCTTGTAAGTGCAGCTCGCTGTGCCATCAAAATGCGAAGCAAGGAGCCAGACAGAAAGAATGGTGTGAAGCTCTTAAAAAAGGATCTTCAGAATGGGCCAAATCACTGTTTCAACAATCACCAGCGATGTAGTCCTGATTTTTGTTCTACTGCGAAAGGCAGGCCTGTTGTGTTGGAGAATCATCCACTTCACGAACCAGCAACACAGTCTCATCTAGAAGAAGAGGTAGAACCGGAAGAGGATGAACTTGCATGTAAGTTCTATTTGTACAAGTGTGTATTTATGATATGGTACGTATGATAGATTAAGAGTGTAAACTATTAGCCATATATTATTTGAAGAAGGAAAATTTTTTTTTTGCATAATCACAACTTGTATGGTAATGAAATAATATATAGTGGAATGCACTAATACTGGTATTGAATCAAGGTACATAATCCAGGATTAACCTGTAGTTATAGTCCTTTTCCTCCTAATAATTTTAGCTAAATTTCTTATTTTCTGACTAATCATAGCTAGAAATTATTGAAATTGGCAAATATTTAAACAATAAAATTATTGTAATAAAATTTATGCTGTGGATTTTTTTTTTTTTTTTAAATTCAAGTATCACATAGAAGCTTTGGAAATAATTAACCACATGAAGTTTGTGCAAATTTAGTGCATGATTTTTCTAATATCCGTTTTTCAACTGTACGGTGTACTATATTATAAATGCTGGCTTATATTGCATTATTATCTTTAGATCAGGAAAGATTGTGGAGGGAAACTGTGTCTGACAATGTTGCAGAAGAGGAAGTACCTGAAGGAGAATTGACTGCGACTGAGATCAACCCGAATATGTATCATGACATCCAGGTTATTTTGAGCAGACTGGTTGTCAAAGCTGTGCAACTGATTGACAATGTGACTACAAACCTGGCTGAGTCATGGATGCACGTACGCACAAAGTTTGATGGGGGGAAAGTTATAAACCGGTCACAATCTGGCTCATGGGAGCACCGTTGCATGGGAGCCGGGTTGCAACATAACATGGGTAAGGAGTGGGGACCTGTGGCTTGGAAGCAAATGACAAATACTTCTCCAACAAAGATTTTCAAGAATACATCCCAACGATCTGCTATAAAAGCTAGCAGTGAAAAGGAGAGAAAAGCAAAAGAGAGTGTAAAAAAACGACGACGAATGAAAAAAGTTACTCAGAAGAAAGAGTCCAGCAAGGGCAGGAGAGCCTATACAAGACATGATGATGGGGTTTCACCAGGTGATTGTCATGACGATGTGTCTCCAGAGCATTTGGAGGCATTAAAAATGAGTTTTTTTCAAGACAAAAGTGCAAGTGACAAGTGGGAAAATTAGCCATATACAAGAACAGACCAGAGGCCAGACTGACAGTGATATGTGGATTGCTGAACGAAGGAAGAGACTGACAGCTTCTATAGTTGGAGGCATAATAAAGATGAGAAGTACAACGAAGAGAGCTACGAAAGTGGAGAATTTGCTCTATAGAAAGTTTAAAGGGAATGCAGCCACCCACTATGGCCAAGTATTAGAATATCGAGCTAAGGAAGAATACAGGTTGCACCAATTACAGCATCATCCTGGCTTATCTATTGATGACTGTGGCCTTTTCATATCACTCGATCATCCTTGGCTTGCAGCAACACCAGATGGACTAGTTACAGATACCAGTGAAGAGGCACATCCACTTGGCTTGCTAGAAATAAAAAACCCCTACAGTGTACGCAGTCTCACTATGAAGGAAGCAGCTGAGAAACCATCTTTTTGCCTGCAAAACAAAAACAATGAAATTAAATTAAAGAGGAACCACGATTACTACCACCAAATTCAGGCACAACTGTATTGTACTCAACGGCAGTGGTGTGATTTTGTAGTCAGAACAGATGCTGATATTCATGTAGAACGAGTATACAGAGACTTATTATGGGAAAAGAAAAACCTGCAAAAGCTTCAGGATTTTTACTTCAATGCTCTCTTACCAGAATTGGCATGCCCAAGACATCATTCTGGGGGAATTAGAGAGCCTATAAACTGAACATTGCATAGAATTCATTATAATTCTCAATAATCAATTACTTTCATTTTCTTGGTATTACAATATTTAATAAACATGTCCAATGCCATTTTGTTACTGACAAATGGTGTCATTAATAATATGGTGTCATTCATATGCAGGAACCACGTGGTGGGTGTCAAAAACCACCAGTTTATAGCCACTACAAGTGTGACTTGCCACATAATGATATTCACAGCATACTCTGTTGAGTGGGTGGAATAGTATACCCTAACCTTAATGATATTCTGTGAGATATCTACTCCATACTGAACTCCATTAGAGTTAGCTCATTAAACCTTATTACTAATAAGTCCACAATAATTACCAACTCTACAATTAAGCAAGTATGTGTGTGAAGTTAAAACTCCCTGTAAATGCATTTATAAAACCAGATCAAACGAAGTATTATATTAGAGATGATATATGGCTTACAATTAGATTGTGCAATAAAGTGTGTGTTTTAGTTCACTGGCATAATGAAGCACCATAAGTGCGAACCTTCAGCGCTGTGGGACGACATCCCAACTAAATTGGTGGGGCCGCCCACATTCCAGGAACTATGAATTGAACATTATACGCTTGTGCTTGTTTTGGATTCAGTTACATGTATTTTCGGTTATGGGACTTAGTTAATTTTTAAAGTCATGTCACCTGTGTGTGTCTACATCTTGTTGTTCATTGTTGTGTTGTCCGGGCTGTGCATATAAGACTTCGTGTTTTGTGTGTGCAGTCAGTCAGTTCTCAGCTGCCATTTGTGCCATCTGATCTCGTTAGATTAAACTAGTATAATCCTGAGTCCACCTTTCGAGGGGGGGCTGTCGAGGGGAAGGCATACTGATTCTGGTGGTAGCAGCTTAATTGCTGTCACCATTGTGTGAGCCTGAAGGAGGAACTCATGAGCTTCACTGAGGGAGGCCCACAAGTGCCACTATACACTAGCAAGCTATTTACAAAATCATCTCAGGACCAAATGAATGATTTATTGGCTATTCTAATTAGGTATCAATATAGCTTGAGCAATGAAAACAGTATATGTAAAAGCTGTCTTCATAAGCAAAGAAGCTAAAAGGCCAGAGACATTTACCAGTATCCATTTTCAATGTTAACCTAGAGCTACAAAATGTAACACTGAAGGTTAACAACATATGTGACCGGTTTTGGGGAAATCGGCCTAAACGCGGCAAACAATTTTTTTCAGTATCCCCAGGTAAAGCCTTATGGGTAGATTTTTTTCGAAAATTTTTTTATGGCAGAAATGGATAGACACCAGCTAGCTCTAGCTTATGACGCAGTTGTAAGCTCTGGCGTGCTCTAGAACTCACACTAGGAGGCTAGAAACACTAGCCGGTTGGACTCGTGCACGGAGAGTTGCTAAGAAATTATTGGCGGGCTTTTCACTAACAGCGGGGAAAAAACTGTAGCTAACTAATTCACTTACTATTCTACATAATTCACGTACTCACGCAATTCTCGCCATCATAGTTTCTTAAGGAGCCCTGCATTAAGCCTTTTAGACTTCTTTCAATCCGCCTGTAACCGGTTTATTCCATAGTGTCCCGAAGACACGCAGTAATAGTATACGGACACAAGGCACGCCCCCTGACCTTAGCAACGCCTTTACCCGGCGTTTTTTCGAAATCAGCAATAATAAGTTTAGCAAAAATACTGAAGTGTTGTAGTGCGTAGGGCGAAGACGGCTTGTGCTACAGCTTCCAAATTAGGAGGAAGGCATCCCAAGGCTCCGTGCAGCCTACTGGTAGAATAAACTAGAAAACTTTAGATGCCGCGTTTAGGCCGATTTTCCCAAAACCGGTCACATATATATATATATATATATATATATATAATTGGCGAGCGAGCGAAGAGAGTGAGACACTATCAGGGGTAACACAATTGAAAATCGGGGATATTTGTTTGTTTGAAAATATGTGTGGACGTACGTATGTCATTTTGTATTTTGACCCTCGTAACTCCAATTCCAGCACTCGTTAACTTTACAGTACAAAGCCAAACCATGATGGACAGCAAGAAATTATTTGCTCAAGTAATTATGACGTAATGATAGGGGGCAAAACCCACAAAAGCTAGTACTGATGCAGAGCTGACAGCTTCGTGTTTCTCAGCCTGAAATTTCAAAATGGCACCATAAAAGGTCTTAAATGGTTGTTTTGAATTAGCTCATACCTAAATTAACAATTAAGTGTAGTAATTGAGCATGACAGACAAACGGACAGAACACAAGTATTGTAATCCTTTTGCACACACGTGGTGAGGGCTAAGAATGAAAGTTCCATGAGATATAGTAGTAACTCCATACTGAATGTTGTTCATTCATACTCCTTAAAATATTGTACTAGCTGTTCGGGCGAGCTATTGGGGGTGTGGTTGGGGGGGGGACGACGGAAGTTATTTAATAATCAAGTAAGTCACGAGGTTAAATTCTTGTGATAGAGATAAACTCATACAAGATGAACGCCATGATTTGTGATAGCATTGAAGGAGATGTGGGACACTTGTATCATGAGCTCAAAAATGCTTATTAAGCCTCAGCTTGTATGTGCAAGAGAGTTATAGTAGTCGTCTCGTCTGTCACGCTCTGATATTGGAGATTACTAACAATTAACTGTTGATTTAGGTATGAACTTACTCAGAACGAAGATTAGGACCATTCATTGTGCTGTTGTTGTTTTTTATTTCGGGCTAATTGTTGAGAAAATGCGAAGCTTTCACCACCGCGTAGGTACCAGCTTTTGTGGGTTACGCCCCCTATAGCATCACGTCACAATCACATGAGCAAATAAAATTACCAAGTTCAAAGAAGTTAAATTTCACGTTGAATATGTATACCGGTGAGTGTTTCTGGCTAGTTTAGCATCTTCTCTTATGAAGACAGTGTTTCTATGTACCATTATCTTGCTCGAGCTATAATATAGCTCGAGCAAGATAGAAAAAATATTGTTGCCTGATTAAAATAACTAATAAATATTGCTCGTTCTTTTGGTCTGAGATTATATTGAAATAGCTTGGTAGCTGTGGGGCCAGAAAATTCAGCGAGTGACTCCACCCAGAGGGCGGAGCCACAGAAGCAGATACCTAACAGAGAAGCAAGCAGGAGCAGGCTGAAGAGCCTGAAAGAACTTGTTAATATAATAGAACTCATTAGCAAGTAGTTAGAGAGTTTGTGGGTGGGTGTGTGTGTGGGGGGGAAAGGGGGGAACTAATTAGTGGTAGCTCCAAGAACATTCTTGTCCAAGTGTGTGTGTGTAGCGTTTATTAGAGTTTTGTTCTAGAAACTTCCTTTTGTAGGCGTGTCCTGGCCTGTACTATTTAAGGCCAGTCCACGCAAGGTCATAGGTCAAGTCTTTTCTATCCGTTTCTGTATTCTATGTCATCATACTTGCGTAAAACTTAAATCACTTGACGCTTCAGGAGGGTAGCTACCTAATCATTCTATCTGGGAGTTGTGATAACTGGAACTAGTGGCAGCAAGTACCAAGGCAGCCCGGTTCCTGTTCCTACATAATCAAGCAGCCCGGAGCGCAGCCTCACAATAGCGCTGAGGGTTCGCACCTTTGGTGCTTTATTATAATACGCAGTAGTAATGCAAAAATCCTAAATTTTTGAATTCATTTTGTGTACTTGCTATAATTTATATACAGGCTGTTTAAAGAAAAACAAAACAAAATACGTATATATATAATATATATATATATATATGTATATATACTAATAATAGGAACTTTTCTCATTCTAGCAGCACATGTTAATTAAAACTTAACCCAACGTTTCGACTTCTTGCCGAAGTCCTCTTCAGGGGTCAACTGAAGTTGAACTCTCCATGGTGATTATTAAACACAATGTAAGCAGCAAGATCACTGGAGGGTATGCTAACTGTTTAATATAATACTGAACGGTGATTTGCAGGCAGCACAACCAGCATCCTGGAAGCTCTAAACCCATGTCTCTGTTTAACTTGTTGTTGTCAGGTTGTTATGGACTCTTCACTCTATACCATATGAATATTGTGATGCATACACTTTACCTCACTGCTATGTAATTCACACTCTTATTTCTTTCTTTCTAATCCTATCCATACATCGATCTATATATTCCCAGTTGTGTACATCTTGCCTAATTCATTGCATATAAACCCTTTACCTCACGCATGCGTGAATGGATTGTGAACAGACTATATCATTGTCAGCCACTCCCCTCTCAGTTCAGATTTCCCACGTGTTCAATAAGTTACAACAAGACTTGAGAGTGTATGGGATTTCCCTAGTGGCAGTGACTTTGGAGGGAGGAAAGTGGCCAGAGCTGAGACACCTGCGCTGCTCTACTCCATTCTACTCCTACCCATGGGTCGAGGCTACTGAACTCAGGTGGTGTCATCTGTATCTGTGGAGCTTCCTTGATCTTTAACTCACGATTCTTACTGGCTCTGTCTACAACTCCTACCTCTTCCCCTTTAAGTCAATCTCCTCACTTCACTAAGACTAACTGCGACTCATAAGACCAGCACAGCCACACAACTTCTCGAGGGGTCCATGTTGTTATCCCAGATTTGGTAATGGTCATCAAAATTTTGAAAATATAACTTGATAGTGTTAAGCTAGCCAAATTTCCCATCGTTGCCACAACATCAATCACGAAACATAACACAAAGTGTAATGTTACGTGTGTGCATAGGCAACAAAAAAGCAGAGGATCAGTGCATGTACTTCATTATGTTACATAAGTAGGAAAATAAGTCAAGAGCACATTAACAGTATGGAAGAAGGGGGAAAAGCCTCATGGAAAAGGTGGGCTATATAAAGAGTAAGAAAGAGAGTACTGTTAGCCATTGATACAGCTAAATTTTACTGCACAGGATATACAGTAGTCAGAGTACAGCTAGATACTATCCTGAGTGGTCATTTTCAATCAAGAAGCACTTTGGCACATATGTACACATGAACATTATCAGATATTATTCTTGCACAAGAACAGCTACAAACCCTGAATATGTGTCACCTACAATCACTATTTGAATGTCAGACAACTTACAGTCATAAAATTCATATAAGTTTAACCACTCAAGCTACAGTATTATGAAATCATCAAAATAAAACTTGAGCTTTGATTTTATTACATGTATACCCTTATAAACACTCAACTACATGATAACATAGGAACCATGATAGTGTACGAGTGCGTATACATGTATGTATGTATGTGTGTGTATGTATATACGTGTGTATGATATGTATGTATGTATGTATGTATGTATGTATAGAGCTGGGCGATATACCGGTATTATCGTTGCACCGCGATAAAAAACTGATATTGCCTTTTTTTTCAGAAAACTGTTGGGGTCGTTAAACTAATGCATGAACTTCATGCGCACGACAGATTAAAGGAACAGCCATTTCGCGGTTTGCAAACATGTCCGTAATGTACTAGCAAAGTTTTAAAAGTAGCTAGCAGTGGTTGCGAGTTAAAATTCTGTCTAAAGAAAGCCAACATAGTCTTGCCCCACGGACTAACTTTGTCTGGATAAAATTTACTTTTGTTAAATATTATTTATGAAATATCATATATCGCTCTATCGCGATAATGCAGGTAAGTATCATATCGCCTGTGATTATCCAATATTGCCCAGCTCTGTGTATGTAAGTATGTATACATGTATGTATGCATGCATCTATGCATGTATGTATGCATGTATGTATGCATGTATGTATGCATGTATGTATGCATGTATGTATGTAAGTATGTATGTATGCATGTACACTCAATCCCCTCTTAACCAGGCACCATGGGACCCGAGGGTGTCTGTATCTCAGAAATGCCAGCTACAAGGGAATTTTTCCAAGCATTAAGTACAGTCCTCTTTCACTTGCAACCCTTAGTAGGCTTCTCTACAATTTTATGGAACCAGAAATAACCGGCATGTGCTGACACAATTGGGTAATGGTGGTCAAATTAGCGAAATTGTGAGGCAAGAATTGATTAATTGAGTGGCTAACTTGTGCCCTGCCCTGTAAAGAGGCGTGCCTGTAATAGAGGTATTTGGATAAAATAGGATTGAGCGTACGTATGTATGTAATGTTTTAACAGTGCAGACCTGTGTATGTGTGTATGTAGATACAAACTAGTGTAATAAGTGTTTTCATAAGCACTCTGAATAAGTCCACAGTGAGTGAACCTTTGCTATTACAAATATATTATATATAAATTACTATATACACATACACACGCACACAATTTAGCGAGTGAGATATGGAGAAACTTTGGCGGTTGAATCAGAATTCTACAGATCAGAAATATCTCATCAGGAGTGAATTTTAGCTCACTGGCCAAGGTTCGTAAGTACAAATCTTGTTGCTATTAAATACGTATGTAATGTATTAGCACTACATTTTTGAATTAATGCTAGTATGTGTCTCACTATCATCACCCCCTGCTCACTTTCTTTCAACAGTATCTTCGGCGAATAGGGTACTACTTTCTACATAACACAAATTACACGGCCGGCTGACCAAAATAGCATTTCTCCTCTCAAATTTAATATTGAGAGGACATCATGTCTGCTAAAATTTCACTTCTTATCAGAAGCCTGTATAGACATGTACTATTAAAAACAAATGGGTGCATTAATTTTTGAGTATGTGTGTGTGTTATTTGTTTATCGATATACAGGATTTCAAGGAATTGCTTGTAAAGTGACTAGAGCCCAAATTTTTCCATCGCACCCTATATATTTCAGGTTGTATAACTGTGCATTAAATGAAAATATGTATGAGTTAGTCACTAGAGTATATATATAAATAATTTACCTTGAATAAAAGATAAAAAGCCTCTTTTCTTATTAGTGTAGGTTAAAAGTTATTCAGGAGTTCCTCACCTCTTATATTGAAGTCCAAGAGTAGCTATTAGCACACTCTTCACGGAGGAACACGGAGTCTTCTTTTAATGATACTTTTGGACATGTGTTGACCCTGTGGAGTTGGGTTTCACCTCCTACTTCACAACCCTACATACAGAGAGTCACAAGTAAAATTAGCTTAAATACAGTTCATTTAAACTCAAGATCCTTAGATTGGAGTTTGTGCTCTGCATTATTACATTCCATAACACATTCATACATTAGATATTTTGTAGCCAGCCAGGCTACTTCAGTAGTGCATAAGTAGTTGTTCAAAATTTATACCTTCATCAGGGTATATTATCAAGGGTAAAATTTCAAGGTCTAACATTTTCAAAGTTTCAGGGGGCAATCAGTGTTGAATCAGCAATTTCCGTAAAAATATGGATGAATCAGTAAGGTGGGAGGCTCTGTTCTATGGACACTCCACATATGTTAAATTCCCTTCACTAGTGTTCACCTGTCCCAAACTCCGTTCCAGTGATGAACTCCACTCTGAAGTCAAATCTCTTCTCTCTCTCCCCCCCCCCCCTCGACATGTCGAGACAGAGTGGCACAATTTAGGTAAATTGATAGACCAACCAGAATGACAACAGGGCACCAATTACTGTCAACACTATTTCTCATACAGTAAAGCTAGTTAACCCTCTCTTTCCTGAATTGTATGGACGCGCGCGGAAAAATCTAATTTTCTACCGCGGAATAGAGCATTGCCGTTTTATTTTTTTAACTCGATACTTGCTGGGAAAACCCCATAGCAACCATATATCACTAAATAGACCAAGAATTTGGGATTCCCCTCATTTTTTGATTGAGAAAATTGAATAATATTTAAGCCATCTACTAATACTTCCAAAAAAAAATTTTTTTCCCCCCAAAAATCCACTTTTCCCATCAATAAAAAAATAAAATAAAATAGAAATAATATTGTTTGATGCATTATATACCAATATTATATTAGTTCAACAATAAAATATGTTGTTTGTTGTGTGTGGTGCTGATTGTGATCATGTAGGAGACATCTATGAGTGTCCACAAGGAACGTATGCCATCGGACGTCGAGCTCCACTACAAAACAATTTCACATACACAAAAACACAAACAACAAAGATATTTGTAATACAAACAACAAATTATTCATGATCCTATATAATTGCAACTTTATGATGTATTGTATGCGGTTTCATACAGGATTTTTGTTTGGGGTGGGGCTCCGAGTGTACTTCGCCACACCCATTTTTTGGAACCTACACTACTTTGATGCACATCTTTGCATACGAGTCTATACTTCACACTGATGATCAGCGTTCGGTCCTATGCACTAAATGGCTCAGTTATGATAGGAACATAATGGGATACAATATCAGACTAAAAATAAATGCTTCCTAAATGTTCATTTCTATTCAACTCCCAAAATTCTAGGGGGGAACCCAGCGCTAGCCTCCCACTGTATGAATCCTGGTATGTATACTCCACACTGTACATGAGAGAAACAATCGTTGTATTGAGAAAGTGTAATTTGAAAATGAAAAGCAGTACAAGCACACACGTGGAATTCAACTTACCCGGCATGGATGGTGGCACAGACTGAACGATCCCTCCCATAGGATCCGGAACCTCCATACAATACCAAAAAAACACAAGACAACAATGATATTTGTAACATAACAGCTGGCCTCGCTGAATTGCCCCCCCCTCCCCCGTCATTACTTTTCACTGACATTCTTGTACCATAACCCCCCCTTCCCCCGTCATTACTTTTCACTGACATTCTTGTACCATAACCCCCCCTTCCCCCGTCATTACTTTTCACTGACATTCTTGTACCATAACCCCCCCTCCCCCGTCATTACTTTTCACTGACATTCTTGTACCATAACCCCCCAAATATCAGTAAGTTGAAAAAATGAAATTCAACTTACCAGGCATGGATAATGTCACAGACCGAAAAAGACCACCGAGTTCGTTCTCTCTCAGGTTGGATCCGGAAACGCCACATACTGTTTGTTCATGGTTGCTCTCTCTCTCTTTCCACAAATGCACGCACACACATACACACACACACACACACACAAGAAAAAAGAAGCTACAGGTGAATACAGATCATAAAAATAAATGTATATTTTATTATACATAAATTGACTGGTGTACACACCACACCCACACACACATGGAATGCAACTTACATGGGCATAGTAGTCAAGATCCAAAAAGATCCAGAGTTCCCTCCCAGGTTGTATACGGAAGTGCCACATACTGTTTGTCCACGGATGCTCTCTCTCATTCCACAAATGCACACACACACACACACACTAGAAAAAAGAAGATACAGGTGAATACAGATCATAAAAATAAATGTATAATATAAATTGACTGGTGTACACACACACACACATACATGAAATTCAACTTACATGGGCATAGTAGCCCCGATTGGAAAAGACCCCCCCCCCTCCCCCCGAGTTCGTTCCCTCCCCGGTTAGATCTGGAAGCGCCAGAATAACATTTCAACTCCACGCACACACATATACATCGAGTGTGAAGCTCCACCACAACACCACAAAAACACAGACAACGACAACGACAATAACAATACATATTACAACTTTTGGGATGTTCAGGGGGGGGGGGGAGGAGCAGCCACAAATATCAAAGTCTGTGGTCCTTCACACAAAAGATTATGGAATATCAATGGGTGTGTTGTCATCTTTCCCCTACCTCATCCACCCGACTCTTGTTCTTCGATTCCCGCCTTCTCCGACCGCGAGGACGTCCAGAATTCGGAGCAGGAGGAGCCACTTCCTCTTCTTCATCACTGGAACCTGCTGCCTATTCGTGTTTCATCATTGGAAGACTCAGGTCCGGTATCCTCTCCTTCATGACTGGAAGACTCTGCTCCTGTCGCCTCATCTGCGTAATCGGGGTCGGTGACTGCATTCACATCTGGTCCTAGTAGTATATGTGGTAAAAAAATTTTTTAATTTTTTTGAAAATTTGAATTTGTTCAAAAAACCACAAGCCACTTTCAAATCTCAAAACTCAATGAAATATATATATATATTATAGCTAAACAGCTTACTCTATCTCAATATAGCTATAAATAAGTCCTTTCCACAACAGAAGCTTGCTAGTTTTCAGGAGAAAGACAAGAGAAAGACAAGAGAAAGACAAGCTTACCTCGATCATCTTCTTGACTCCCATTTTCAGTATCAGAGTTGACGGGGTCTGGTCCACCAACCTTGATACAGGGCCTCCTATAGCCCTAGATGTCGTCTCCCTTCTCTCCGCTTGATCCTGAGTCGCTAGAGTCAGCATCAAGCAAGTCTAAAACTTGCACCGCATTGTAACTTCTAGACGCCATCTTCAAAAAAATGACTTTGAAAAAAATTTTTTTTGCATAGTTACCGGGGTCACACGACACGCTCACTTTTATCCTATGATGTAATAAGCATTACCTAAGACTGTACGTAATAGGGAGGTCCCCAGTTGAACTGGCGATTTTATAAAAAATGGAGAAGACAGTAAGTCAAACCGCAAAGTCTTGGTCGGCAAAGAAGCGGTTGTTTCAATGTGTTATGGAAGGCTACTGAGCTCAAGCAATTTTTTGCTGCTTCTACAAAGCTCTGGAGATTACTGGATCCATAAATGAAGCTGCTGTGAAGAAGGTAACTTTTTTTTTTAATTCGACGGAGAACCGATGTTGTTTTTTTTTACCGAGGAAGAAATAAACGCAACTGCTGTGAGGTACTGTCGAAGCAGTCCTGGCTGAAAGCTATTTTAGATGCTTCTCCAATGCATTGGGCACCTGTGTATGCAATCTGAAGGTTCTAGCTATAAAGTAACTATTTTAAAAAATTCGGAGAAGTCAATCGGTCTTCACCCGCTTCAAAGCGGGATTGGGAACGAAAGGGTTAAGCTACGACGATAAAACTTGGAGAGCTCAATATCTGGACGCCGACAACTCTGTAAGTGCAAAAAAAAAATTTCAAAGGGTGCTGTGTTGTGCCCGGTTTTCCTGTAGACGGTCACAAATACAGATTGAAAATTTTGAGGCCAGCTAATATTCAACCAGAGTATTGAAATACACTGCAAATACATACATAATACTTGTAGCACGAGTCAGAGTGCAATATGGGAAAATATTTTAGAAGCATGCAAAATATTTTCATGAGCCGAAGAGAAAGTGAAATATTGTGTGAGAGTAAAATATCATTCCCATATTGTACAACGAGTGTGATAAGTGATTCATTGCTGCCTTGATATTTTTTCTTAATCGGTTACAATACAATTCTAATTGGTTCTACTTGCATTCAATAACAAGCATACAATTATGGAAAAATACAGAACGCTCGCGTGATGCAGAAATATTCAAGCTAAAAATATCAAGGCTGCAATAAATATATATACAGTAGAACCTTTCTTATCCAGGCGCCTTGGGACCAGTGGGTGCCGGTAACTCTGAAAGTGACCGTATCTCTGAGACAAAGTATTTTCAATCTAGTTATGTCTGGAAAGGTCACTAGAATGTCAATCCACCCACTCATTTAATTGATTTTGTCCAGATTTAGGCACCTGGATAATAGAGGTGAGGAGTCCGGATACGAGAGGTTCTACCAGTACTCTATGTAGCTAAAAAAAATGCAATTACAGAAATTTTTTTTAAAAATATTCCAAATTAAACACAAATGTATACATTTTTCTGTAATTGCGGCTGCGTTAATACTTCAAACAGAACTGCCAGGTAAGTGATGACAACAAAAATATATATGTCCAACAAAATTCCTTTTGTCTCATTGTGATCTGATGTTCCCTCAATTTGGTGAATCATTTTTCAGACAACAGTCATTACTATCACAAACTCACTGATTAACAAACCGTAATAATATTAACTTAGGTTCTATCCACACATTGGGAGTGCATTAAATGGAATAAGCCTTAGCGATACAAAATAATAAGCACAAAGCTGGCAACACTCAAACACTGGATATTCTATTGTTTCAGCGAGATCACCATAGGTGTGAACACTCAGTGGTAATTGTGCAACACCTGTCTAAAGTACCACAAACCTAATCAACAAACACAGTTAGGCAACTGGGCTATCATCGTGATGAGGTATTAGCCAAGACAAGCAGGATTCACTAATCAAATGGTACTGTCCACACATATTGTGCCAATTTTTTTTCCTACCGGATGACCAGCTCAGTTAGAGAAATAAAATCCAGCAATACTCTTAAACGCCCTCACAACTGCTTACATCTTCAGGGTTCTATGTATGTAGTGGGAGGGGAAGCCACATATCCAAGACAAGGTGTAAATAGAGCCAGGATATTAGTTATAAAAAAATATTGGTTTTAACTAATTTATAGCCCGCGGGCATAGCTAGTTACCGCTTGAAATTTCTATTTGCAGTAGTACGGCTGCTGGAATGGCAGGGAAAGAGTCTGTCTTTTATTCATTAAAAGTGCTGTTTCAACAAAACAGAAATGTAACCGTAATGCACCCAAAACTATAATCTTTAAATTAATCTAGCAAGTGTTAGCTTACACGATTCAAGTATAGCTGATAGCTAAATATATTTTTTATGGTAAAAATAAGTCTAGATAGCCACCTATCCCTGTGTACAAAATAAGGTTAACAAGTCGCGGTGTAGGTACTAAAGTAAACCCTGGCCAAGTTCCAATTGTTTTGTTATAAATGTTTAACTACTGAGTTGCAAACCTAGCTAGGAAACGCTTCTGTCGCAACTGCTACTAAACCTCAAACGTTCGTAACAAAACCAAAACATTTTGTATATTATAGCTCGCTAGCTATGCTCCTTACTTACAGCTAATTAGCTAAGTGCAATAAGAGTAAAGTTGTAGCTAATTGTTACACAAAGAATACATAACAAACTTTATTTCCACCACTTCTGTTTCCCCCCTATTTTTCAATGGTTGCTATGAACTATATCAGAAACCAGCTCATCAACAGGAAGCCACACCCATCATCTGCACCCACCATACAATGGCCAACAGGAAATGGACCCACAGGTGACGTCACAGAACCACACCCCCAACCACCACCCCCGCAGCCGAACACTACCATACCCCCCACCACCATGTTTCTAAAGAGTCATCTCCACAAGGCACACAACAAGAAACAACACTAACCGATTAAGCGACAACCGGACAGAAGCACTGAACCAGGAGAAGCCACTCCCACACAACCACCCCCATCCCCCGAGATAGCTTCACAGTAGCAGGGAGCATGGACCACGATGAAGAGAGAGGCAGACACAACACCTGTAATGCAGCTACAGAGACCATCTACAACAACACGATAAAAACGATTGTGAAGGGTTGCGATCAATCAAACACATGATTAAATCTAAACTTCAGTAAGGTCCATCTAATCCTAACCAACCCAGTACTACAGACTGATGCATTGAAGGAAATGACACCCGCCCAACCCACCCAACTAACCTTACCCAATTACCCCACCTATCCGACCCCTACCAATCCTACCTACCACACCCACCACTACCTTACCCCCTACCCTCCACCCAATTCACCCCATGTCCCTTACATGTGCCTTCCGAGGAATCCACAGACCTTGTCCTACAGTCAGGTGACTGCAAACAACAGACCTACAAACACACAAACAAGAAATAATAACAATAGATACAATAGGAATAACAATTTTTCACTAAAGGGGAAATCTCATCCCCTAATACTAATATAGATAGCTAACATACGTAGTCAACTCAATTAGCATAATGTACATATAACAGATATTTAACTTTATCATTTGATCGACCATAAAGAAACCAGTGAAGGCATCATTAAATCTAAATTAATTTTCAGAAGTGTGCATGATTCGTGTGAAAGATCATCTACACAACAACATACACCTAAAGCTCTCCTGTGCCCCCTCCATTCACATGCAAGCAGATTATTTTTTTCATACCCATAGCCAGGGGGGTTCGGTTTAACCCTTCTCAGTGACCAGAAGTTAATAATTAGCCACAATATGTACCTCGTAGTCCAAAGGCCTAGCCACCACAAATGTATAAGACTAGCACCAATTATCCCAGGTACCACAAGGCATGCAATTGCAGCTAGCGTGCACAGTGTTAATACTACGTGCGTGCACAGTGCTAGCACTCAGCACACAGGTAAGTCAAGCTATGTTACATTTAATATTTTAATTTAAATTCTTAGTTACATGGCATATGAACCTGTAGGAGTTTGAGTATCAGTTCATCCCTCGTTGTTATTAGAAGCCCACTATGCGAGAAGTCTATTGCACTATCACAGTGGCAGAGAATCCAGGGGGCAGATGAGGGCTTGAGCCCCCTTACTTTTTAGAAGGGGGACTCCCCCCCCCCCCCATATTGTGGGATAAAGGAATTTCAGAATACTTCATAGAGGTTAAAGTCAATTACAGCAATCAAATTTCATATAGCTATTCATGTACAACATGATGCACTCTCAGTGTATGATAGGACAGGTGGTCGTCTTAGCACCTCCCCCCTCCCACTTTTCATATGCTGTCTCTGCCACTATCAGTTAAGTATTCATCATTCAGTATTCAATGAACTTAGCTATAGAGACTAAATTAGTGTCATCAATATAGATAGCTATCTACATCAACATTTTTTATTATGTGTAAAAATGATTGAAGAAAACAAAACAGTGGATGTGGCTTTCGGTGCAAAATTAGAACCCCTAATTCAAAGTGCTGGCTATGGGTTATATGTGCCAAAAACATTAAAACTCACCTTTTATAACTTTCCTTGTTAAAACATGCATGGCAGCTGAGCCCCCTCCCGTCATCGCGTCATAGAGTATACGTCCACAAGTCAGTAGAGACGCGTATTTTTTCCCGGCCCACAATATCCAAAGCTAAAAACTGAGGAATTGAAGAGCATGCGTGCAGAGTGGGCGGAGTAAGTTTGTTTAAATTACTGCGCGCCGCACGCAGACTATTCGTAGCTAGGGAGCGTGGGGAGAAGTAGTGGGGGTTGTGATATGGGGACATCCAACAAGTAAGTTGTGTTAGTGTGACTTCATAAAACATATTTTCCTATTGTATTGACTATCTGTAAGTTTGTTTAAATTACTGCGCGCCTCCAGACTATTCGTAGCTAGCGAGCTAGCGAGCGTGGGGAGAAGTAGTAGTGGGGATTGTGTACCTTTACCTAATACATAGTTAGTGGGTAAAGGGGAGAACCATGTCCTTTTACCTATTACATGTCCTTTTACCTATTACATGTCCTTTTACCTATTACATGTCCTTTTACCTATTACATGTCCCTTTACCTATTACTTTTTTTACCTAATACTTTTGGTAGAACCAATACATAGTTAGTGGGTAAAGGGTAGAACCATGTTCCTTTACCTAATACTTTTTTACCTAATACTTTTGGTAGAACCATGTCCCTTTACCTTATACTTTGGTAGAACTTAGTCTGGTCAAATGCAATAGTATGACCTGTTCTGCTGACTCATCATACATTGGTGCGTGAAATGTTACCACAAAATGCGCACAATTCTGCAGCACACGTTTCATTTTTTTAGCTTGTTAATTAAAGTGTGGATGCAGAAAGTGCAATGAGGGAGAGCATGCAGTTATTTGGTGTCACTGAAAGAAAACATGAAAGAAGCTATATGTGGAAGTCACTCTGATCTAACAGCTTGAGTTGTTGCTCCAGCTCAGATATTTTGTGAAGCTTAATAACGTCACAGCTTCTTTTCTAGCTAATAACATATAATTTCTTCCTCCGCTTCTTCGCCTGAACAGTAGATAGATCACTCCTGCATATGCAGCAAGTCGCCATTGCTAGCCCGTCTGGATGCTGCAGCAGAGATCCGATTTTTACACACATTTTATTAGGTTGCATTTGACCAGACCCTTTCCCCGCTATGCGGTAGGTAAAGGGTCTGGCTATGCCAGACAGGTAGAACTATGTACATTTCTATTTAATACTTTGGTAGAACCATGTCCCTTTACCTAATTCTTTTTTATTTAATACTTTGGTAGAACCATGTCCCTTTACCTAATTCTTTTTTATTTAATACTTTGGTAGAACCATGTCCCTTTACCTTAGTGGGAGTCAGCTGGTGAAAGAGTAAATTTGAAGAAACTAAAGCGTTTTTATCATGGTTATATGTATACTAAAATCTCCCCAACTACTTGTTTTTTTTGTAAATCATATGTAAGCCCAATATTTCGTGTGGGTGTTTCTGTTTTGTTTTATTTTTCACTAGTGCACAAAATTTCTATTGGGTAAAGGATATCAGTAGTTGGTAGTTGGTAGTTGGTAGTAATCAGGTAAAGGGTTTGGCTGGCTAGATTTTTTGGCCCATTTCTTTGCTAATGGAGTTTGCCTTGTGATGAATAATAGTTGTGTACTTATACATCATGGTGATTGTAACTACAATAATTACTTAACACAGTATCAGTACAATTATTTCGAAAGGCCTGATCAGACAATCACATCTCAATCAGTTAGCCTTGACACTTGGTACAAATTGACACTATAAAATGTTACGTAAATTTAGCTAGAAATGGAGGTATTGATTCCTATGTGATAATTTATAATCTGAATATTTCTGTTTTCATGCAGGTGTACTTGATAACCTAAAACAAGTCCCTGTAGAACTGTGGCAATCTGGAGTATTCACAGATGTGAGATGTTTGAGTAAGTTATTTCCTAGGGGGTGGTCAGTTAAGTACTAAGTTGCATGAGCTATGCACATCTGAAGTTTCGTGTGTTTGTAGATTAACTTTGCCCTGCGTTTAGCTCCTCTTAAATTCACTTTATTCTAGTCTGAATACCTTGTCGTGTCATGTCCTTGGTCTTTCATTGTGTTCCTCCTTATGTACATGGCTTGAGTCATGCAAAGCCATTTCTAGCATTTCTTTTTACGCATAAAGTAGATGTTGAGTCTTTAACATGACGCTGTCCCACCCATATTTTTCCGACTGTGAAAACATTTGGGAAAATATGTGAATTTTAAAATAGGAAACCTATCTGATTGAGAACACTGACATTTAAATGATGTTGAAAATTTTTACCAGACAATACCTGTATGACAGAGATAGTGATGGGAAGGGGGCAGGAGGGAGTAGCCCTCTTATCAATTTAAGTGCATACTAAGGTGATATTTATGAATCATCACTTTATTGCCAATGTTTGTCAAGGCAACATAACGATTAGCTAGGACCTGTATATAGTTTGGTTTGGTAAATGGTCGTCATGCTAAAAAGTAATGCCTCTTTAGAATACTTTGGCAAACAGTGCAGGCTCTTTCATTGAAGTGAAGCCAGTGGGGAAAAACTCAACATCATAGTTCAGAAAGCTAAAATGTGGTATTTTAAGAATTTCAAGGATCCACTATACAGCATAGTCTGGCTTTGCCGACTCTTACCTCCTTTTAATAAGGTGCGGGGGAGGAGGAAAGGGTCTGGGGACTTTAATGATCAGTCCAGAGCGCCAGATTCTGGCGCTAACCACCCATTAAAAATATTCACCGCAACGCTTGTATACTTCGCCTCAAAGAGATTGATATCTTCAAACCAGAGCGAGGTCGTTTGATATAAAGTAAGGCAATCTTTTTCATTACCATGCAATACAAGCGCCTTCTGAGACTGACATAGCATATAAATTGCAAAGTGAGGGACCTCTCTTGGATAATAGACTGCAGGACTACCCAAGTGTCCATAATTAGCTAGGCTTAATTAGCGCATGCACAAAAATTCATTTTGAACTAGTCATTGGCACTAGAGTCCCCAGACCCTTTCCTCCAACCCCGCACAATATTAAAAGGAGATAAGGGTTAGCAATGTCAGGCTATATGCAACGGTCATTGAATGTCTTTAGGTAAAGGGTTTTCATATTAAAATATCTTTTTTTATAACTAAAAAGTACTTATATATATGTAGGCCACATAGGAGTTGTATTAATATACAGAGGTCTCCACTAGTTTCACGATGGTACACAATGTTTCATAGAGCAGTCAGGTGTGTAGAGTGCAACCTAGTCTACAAGTTATCGAGGAACTGTGTATACCATGGCATATATGCCTTTACTTGGTAAAGGGTCTAAGTAGAATATTAGAATTAGTTGTGTGTGTGTGAGAAGTCGTAACCAACTAAAGTGAAAATAAACATAGAATGAGGATTTATTCAGTGATTGTGTAAATGCTTGGCTGTTCAACTTTGAGTATTTTTTTTTAAATTATAACTAGAGTGAGTGTTTGAGAATGGAGTCAATTCAAACAAATACATTTGGTGATTTTTCAGCATATTATATGATCAGTCTGAAATTGAATATTTATAAATATTTAATGTTATTGTTATTTCCATTTAGGCGAGAGTGTGGAGACCTTCAGTGCACCAATTTCCTCAAAATGTCCAGAAATTTGAAGAAATGACTGAAGGTTATTTCTGTGAACAATACAAGCAAACTATAGTAAAGTCATGAACATGATTATCATTTATTTTACTCATATTCATTGTTTTTATTGAATGTACTGTTATAAAAGAAAGTATAACAAAGAAAAAATATGAGAACTGTAGGGGCGTACTAATAACACTGAAAAAGGTGCCCACTAAACATTACTAAGGGTGTACTAAAAGCACCACTAAAGGTGTTCTGGATCACATGCTAAAGGTGCATGCATAACACTGTCTAGAGTGCCACACAAACGCCTACAGAGGTGTTTAAGGGTGTTTCATTACACCCTGTTAGGGGGGTTAAGGGAGCACCATGTGAGGAGTTGTAGAGGAGGCGCCGTTCTAACACCCCATAAGGTGCCCATTAAGCACCCCATTTTTTACTGTGTATTCTTGAGATTTTTGTAGAGTAGCTAGTCTGACGAAAGTTAGAATAGTTGCATTTTGATATTGTTACTGAGCATTTCAATTAAATTAGTATTACCTAAAGACTGTTGGACTGGTCATATTCATTGTGTGGCAGAAGCTCTTGCTATAGAGACAGAGTAGAGCACCGCTATATCTGGTTACATGATTCATGATTCTGCTATCTTATTCTTATATTATTTGAAATGTGCACTTGTAATTTTTATTAGCCACTTTTCTTTCTTTCATTCCCCTCCCACCCCAACTCCCCACCCCACTGCAATTATGCCATTGCAAAGAATAAATTAAATTTAATTGCAGCAACCTCAAACGAGGAGGCTCATACAAGGAGTACACAAGAATTCCCTGAGTATATGCCTGATCAGTTCTCTTTATGTTTTTCTAAAAATAAGGAGCTTATGTTTTTGCATCAAAACACATGGAATAGTCCATAGTCTGCCTCCTCCCTCCCTCATAATCATCTCACCCAGAAGATATGTAGAATAAATAGTAAGTATAAGCTGTTGTATGAAACTAGGCCAGGAATTTCTATTTATCCTACAGGAAGTTCTTAACTGTATGTTTACGTGGTCAGAGCAGTTACTGACTACATTTAGATTATACTACATTGCGTGTGAAATTAGTATCCATGAGTTTCTTTTGTTTATTATTTATATAGTATGCTCTTTGTTGTAACCCCTTCCCATAACTGATCTGCTAGTGGTTGCAAGAGAGTATTGTGTGCATGTGTACGTGGTGACTGTGGCTGTGCTGTTGTACATGTGTGGTGTGTGTGTGTGTGTGATAAACTGCTAATTATTTAAGTCTTTTCCTGTGTATAACAGCTAGCCATTGCCAGAGAATTTGTGTGTTATGTTTATGTTTGCGTGTGTGTGTATGTGTGTGTATGTTTGCGTGTATGTTATGTTTGCGTGTATGTTATGTTTGCGTGTATGTTATGTTTGCGTGTATGTTATGTTTGCGTGTGTGTTATGTTTGTGTTTGTGTGTGTGTTATCTTTGTGTATGTGTGTGTTATGTTTGCGTGTGTGTTATGTTTGTGTTTGTGTGTGTGTTATCTTTGTGTATGTGTGTTATGTTTGCATGCGTGTTATGTTTGTGTTTTTTTGGGTGTGTGTGTGTGTGTTGGGATTTGATGTAATTTTGACATACAGAATTGTACATTGTAATTGTCATTCATACATTATTACTATGTATATCTAAAAGTGTGCATGCCGTCTCCAGGTGTGAGATAAGGAAGCTGAAGGGTGTGCCATTTGCCCTTTTTTAATTTAAGGCCTTCATTTTCTAAACAGCATGTTTTTTGTATGATAGGGCAACTATTTTATTAATTTGTACCTTGGTTTATCAGTTGCTCAATTCACAGTGGAATATGGAAAGCATCCAATAAATGAGTTTCTATGTGTCCTAGCCTAACACCTTCATTCAGTCCGTACAAGATTTACACTACCAAGGGCCCTCGTCATATAACCATACATATAATAAACTAGTGTTCCACACCTTGCACAAATAGGATAGGGGGATAGGGGGCTTTAACCCTTTACGAAAGAGAATATTGTAGACCAAAAGCGACTTGAAATTGTTGAATTTAGGAAATGGTTAGATAAATAAATAGTAAAAGCAACTTGATATTGATTCCTCTTCCATGCCTCCATTTTTCCTTTCTTCAATACATTGTTGTTGTTTTTTGTTTGTTACCACCAACATTCCTTTCCCCAGCCCCAAGCTACCCTACCATCGTCTGAAGTTTGTTCCCTCCATATTCCTATACAAATGTAGCTTAATTTTAGCGAGTGATTATTACGACCCTTTTTTTTTTTCAGACTCAGTTTATCTCAGGAATTATTCATAAACTGACAAAGGACTGGATTGATAGGGTTCAAAACTGACAAGGACTAGGGATGGCAATAAATATGGTCACATATGGGCATGAAATAATAGGGTGTTACTCAGTGACCACACTCAAACTATGCCGAAACCACACCTATCAAAATTAAATACCGGAAGCAGCAGCAATTACAGCATTCATACATGGATGCTATTATTGTATACACGCTAACTATTTGATCAGCTTTTGTTTCATATAGACAACCTAATAGACTGCACAATCTAACATTATAATAAAATCTTGCATGATATTGAATGATCTTGCTTATTTTTAAGTTAAGATTAATCTCGCATATTCTTGTCAAGATAGTACGAGCAAGATCTTCGGTTTTCTTACAGGAATTGCTACATAAGATAGATCTTGTAACATTCTATAAATGTTTGTAGTTTATCGAGGTAAATATATCTTAAAATTACTTATAAGTAAACAAAGATCTTGTTTTTCTCTGTGAAATTATTATTAGGGTAGGTTTATATGTCTACATTTACAATCCATTACTTTTGGGTTAGGCAGAATCTGTTAAAATCAAGTATAAAAAGATATAATGGACCTTGGCCTGGTTAAATTTGCCATAGTATTTACATGATTAATGAGAATGTGTGAGCCAAGTGGGTCAAACAGTGCGCATTTATAATGAACAACCATTGATTCCGTACAGCTCAGGTAGCATAGCGTAGAAATCTGTTAGCATCGTTTCTGCTGCTTTTATTTGAATCTCTGTTAGCTCAGAACGAAGAAGAATGTGAATCGCACAAACTAATAAAGAAAAATGGTGCAAATACAGCGGTGTTAGTTTATTTTCAAGTAGTGGAAGTGAGTAATAAAGGAGCCAGTACCATAATTCATTTGCCTTCCAGTGCTTTCTATGTCTTTCAAGGCTTCTGGGTGCCCTTGCAAAGTCATGTGGTGGCCTTTGACACAGTAGATCTTTATCTGTCTGCTTCACCTGAATTCCAATATAGAAAGGAGATGCATGGTTACAAGAATTTAACCACCTTTCCAAAAGCCACTTGGTTACACCTTCTAAGACACAGTGCATGTAATCAATAGGTATGTCACTGACTAGATTAACAAGTCCAGTTAATGGAGACTTTCCTTTAATTCCCTGAACTTACAGTCTTACTTTTTTCAGCATCTTCTGCATTTTTTACAACTGACTCATTAGTATGGAGATCATAAGTGTAATCTGGTGGATAATACTGAAATACAGTTCTTACTCCCGGATTAAGACATGTTGAGCATCCATTGACACCATTAAACTGGTTCATTTTCAATACTTGGGCTTTTGCAACATCGAATAAACTAAATGCTGGGACAAAGTGCACAAGTTTTGTATTATTGGATGTTCTTAATGCTATACCATCATTTTGTAAGTCTTCAAATAATGAAACAAGGGGAGCAAAACAGACATTGGAGTTTGGATTCTCCTGACCAAACTGCTAGTGTTATTATATTATCCTTATTCATGCGTATTGAGGGGGGTAAAATAGTTAATGCCATTAATAAGGGCCATACAGTAACCACTGAAGACTTGAAGGGAGAAATGCCATCTGTGTTAAATATGATACCACGATGTGATATATCTTTCCCTCTTTTTCCATCATGTATATCTGCCAAAATAGTGTCCTTTGATTCTGGGCTTATAATAAGATCTTCACAATTTTCTGCAGTGCAGAAAATATAAACATTAGCAAAGCATTAAGTTTATAACACTTACTTTTGAGTACTGATGTGATTGCTTTCTTAGGGTTAATGACAATTAGGGTATCTTGTTTGGCATTTGCACAATTAGTACACTCTGTTTGACCAGGTAAATACTCGGTGTGACATACATGGCAATGGTAGTGTGCAGTACATTCAGATGAATATTGACCAAAAAATTTCTTAAATTTATGCACAGATGTCGGTAAGTGATTATTGGCTGGACAAACTAATTGAAGAAGTTCTAGTAATTTGGCTATTGTGGTGAACAGGAGCCGGCAAGTTCTTTTAAACTCAATTATTGCACAATATGCTCCACTTATGCTAATGTTTGCCCCCTCATGTAGAGGTTCAAACATATTATCTTCCAACTTTTCCTCAGCATTCTCTTCAATCAATATATCTTCAAGTTCACTTTCTGTATCTGAACTGCTTGAGATACTCACAATTTCAGGATCACTAGAGCTGGCATAATTGTCCTGTGATACTTCTTCCAATTGCTCCTCCATGTTGCCATTCATATTTAAGTCAACTGTATTGGAGCTAGCTTGTTGTGGTAATGTAGGCCTTAAGGAAGTAGATACCACATTTGAAAGCAATACTTAATGTTGAACTCTTTTGTTGGCAGGTTTTAGTACTTTCTGTCTTTTTAAGCTGTGTGAAAACAATTGTATACTTATGTAAAAGAACTCAATATAAATTGTTTATTATAATGTATTGTGGTTTAATACTTTAATGTTACTGATTAGGAGTCACCTGATATTACAGGCAGCTAGACTATTTAATAGAACTAGCTACCCTGATAACTAGCCAGGTGTAGCAAATTTCAGAGAATTTATTTCAGCAGAATAAAACCATAATATTTCGGCTTGTGGAGCCTTCTAGTGGTTACTGAACTGAATGAGGGTGACTGAACAAGGAACTTTGTATAAACAGATGATACAGAACATGAGATCATAGTGTGGTGGGGCACAGCCCCTGGGTTAGTTGGTATTGGACAATTTCTGTGACATGTGAGTTGTACTTGGGAGGTGTGAAGGTGTAGTCATAATTTAATTAGTGGCCCCTCCAGAATGACTGCCACTAATTCAATTATGATTACACCTTCACACCTCCCAAGTATGACTGCCACTAATTCAATTATGACTACACCTTCACACTTACTTCTATACTATTATACATTATTACAATGACAGATGTGATCTTCTCAAGATCCTGCGTGAAAAAGTATCATACTGAAACTTTTAGCAGCAGTGATCTTACGAAGTAACTACCAAGTGATCAAACCTCTACACTTCTTATATCTTGTAAGAAGGGTCATGTGTGAGTGTACATGTAATATCTTCGATCACTAGTCTTGCAAGCCTACCGGATATGGTTCCAAAATCATGTATGATCTTGCATGAAAGATCGTCCTGGAATAATCATGCATTATCATTCCTGTAAGATCTCAAACATTTTAACAACCGTGATCTTGCTAAATAATCCATGTGTGATCCTACCTGATATGGTTCCAAAATCATGTGTGATCTTGCTTGCATGATCTTAAGGGAATAATCATGCATGATCATTCCTGTAAAATCTTGAACTAATTGCCAACCATGATCTTGCTAACTAATACATGCATGATCACACCTGATATGGTTCCAAAATCTTTATTGATCTTGCGAGTGTGATCTTGCAAGATCACTAACATTTTTTTTGTAAGATCTTGCAAGAATTTTTTCTTGGGATATTTTAAAGTCCATGAAACAGGGTTGAACCCCATGTACCCACGAGTGTGTGTGTACGTGTGTTTTGAATTTTCACATATCATAGCTATGTAACATATTGTTCTTTTATTTTAGAGATATTTAGGAAAGTGGTGGGTAGGAAAGAATTAAGTGACCAAGTACCACAACAACCAATTGTATAAAGTGTGCACCACAACAAGGAGATGTTATATAAAAAAAAAAGAAAAGAAAAAAAAAGAACTACGCTAAAACCTGACTGGAGGCCATTTAATTTGACAAGTAAGGTATTCTGTGCTCCTTTATGTGGCTGCACCAATGTGTTGGAAAATTTTTTTAATATAATTGGGAAGTACACACTACAAGAGGATTATATATGGCTTGGCAGGTAGCAAGGTTATCTCACAATGGTGCAACCATTGGCTCACCTACATATAGTGTAGGTGTGCCTATGATCTGAGCCAATGTGCTGGAAGTTTTGTTTTATTAGAATTAAGTCAACAATTTTTCCCCTAGGGCAATTGACCTTGAAGTATCTATGAAAATTGAAGGTCCAACGGGTTTGGTTTTTTTTTTTTTAACACTTTGAACATAATGTTAGATTGTGCAGTCTATTAGGTCCAGGAATCTGTGGGCCATACACCCCACAGCTTACATTTGTTGAGTAATGATGGGCCCCTGGCAAAGATTACTACACCAGAAGTCTTTAAGTTTAGGTGTATGTATATGATGTAGCATGCAGTGTTTGTGAAAGATGTTTCTAAGCTAATTCTTTAGCCTTCCAAGTGATTTACCAAAGTTAGTTATCAGCAGCCAAAAATAAAGTGTTGTACCAAATTAAAATAACATGTAGCATGACTCATCCTAAGTTGTTTGTCTATAATTTAGCAGCTGTATTTTCATCTATTTGCAGCTGGCTGGCTCTCTTGCAGCTGTTATCTAGGGTCCTCCTGCTTTTTCCCTCCAGATTGAATGTCTACTTCCTGAGTGAAAAAGTAATTTGAGTCATTCATGCAGATAAAATTACATAATTGTCAAACACAAAGTTCATGCAACAGCCAAAAATAAAGTATTGTACCAAGTATAACAATGATATAACAACATATGATCAGTTAATAGGAATTGGAGCAATGACAAGAACACTATCTTCTCCAATGTTTCTTCCAAAATTAACCTTGGTTTTAACAAAAACAACTCTGTCAGTTATGTTTTGAATATAATAAAATCTAAGACCATCTTGTAAAGTAGCTGCCCATACTTGTGTGGGAAAACCAAACCATCCACGGCACTGATGTGGAATGTAAGGCACACATTGTGCTAGCCATAATCTGTGGGTCACAGTTGAAGTAGAATTACTACAGCTTACAATTAGTGTGCAGCATACAAATCGGATTATTTCAACTAATTGATTATTAACAATTACATTTGAAGAATTTCCATACCTTGATTTTTCTGATGCTAATTTGATGGCCCCATTGACAATTGCATTAGTGTATTTGTGCAACCGCACAATGTGGTAGTTGTTGCCATCATAGGTGGTGTGTAAAACTTGATGTATTATTTCCAGTTCAATTTCGTCAAAAACTTTTTGAAATATTGGACGGAGAGGTTTACTTTCGTTTTTGTCAAGAAAACTGAAATCAGACAATGTTCCTTTCTTATGCTCATGAAGCAAAGATGAAAATTCATTTTGGTTCACTAGGCCATAGACTACTGTAAGTTGACAGCATGCTTGTGAGTTTCCTCATAATTTGTATTGGTATGTTGTGAGTGTTTGTATGGAAAGAACCAGTAATGCCATTCAGTTAAGTTATTCTTCCATTATAGCTCTTCAAAATTGGTGCAAAATTCTTCAATTAATTATTTCAGCTTCCAGTAATTGAATCAAGACATCAATGGTTGATATAAGTAAATTACAGCTACTAACTGATTGGAGCATGTTCTTATTATATTATAGTTATAAAAATATATTGCTTAGAGCAACTAACTATACAGAGTAATGTGAAGAACCACGTAATAAGGATAAATGCAGCTATTGCCTTTAAAATATTCAAAATTAGGGCAAACATACTTTGTGTCGAGCAACAATATGTGTAGAGGCTGACAAATTTGCTTGCACTTATGCACACTGAGAGTTAACATGCCCAATATGGGAGTATTAATAGTCTAAATTTATTTTACCGTTTTAATTTTTAGAACAAATTTTATCTTTGCTAAGTGCCTGAAATTTCCTCACATAATTTTGAAACTTCTAAGCATTGCTGGCACATTCATGAGGGTGGTAAAACAGTTTCGATACAAATTATATTTTTTTCATAGTGCCATTTTATATTATTAAATCGAGAGATATACACTAATATTTAAACATGGAGGTACATTGTTCAACATTCTAGCTAACAATGAGGGGGAAACTTCTTGTAGGTAAAGACCAAGTAATACTTCGAAGGAAAAATGAATGAAATAGAATGTAAGAACATGTGACAGTTATACACATGTTTTTTTCCTTTCATTGCATATATACTTATTTCATTTAGTAGCACATGAGTATTTTATTCTACTCTTCATCAGACATTAGCTACTTTCTTAAATTTTATTTCTGGTTTCAAATTCAATGGCATATTTCAAGCTTCTGTTTTATATAAAATTTCAGACATGCAATATTAGCTTTGGTCTTGATGATCTTGTCATTTACTACTAATCGCTGTTGATCATGTCATTCCAGTACACTAAAGTCACACTCTCATTGCCCACATACCTAAAAAGTACCTCTGTCCCAATGTTAATTCTTATCTAATTCATGTTTCAATCATAGGTAATTTTTTTCTTGTGCTCTAGTTTTATTGATTTCAACCTCATTGCAAAATTTCTTGTTCAAGTAAAGATTCAATGACCCCATCCTGTGTCATTTCCTCCCCATTTTCTTCCTCACATGTTGGAAGGCTATCACTGTCAATAGGTAGCCTAACGACATTCATTAGTATACGAGTTCAATGAACCAACTTGCCTACAAAAGAAAAAAAAACTATTTTTGTGGATAATCACACCTTGTTGAACTTACTTTAAGTTGTTGTGTCTATTGTAAATACTCTGTTGAGCATGACGTGTAAAGTCAGCTGCATTATTACGTCATTTTATTACAGCTATATATAAGGTCAGTGCTGTGCTTGAACATTGATTGCTAACCTGAAGTTCAACTTGAAGAATGCTGTTATAATTGAACAGGTACTCACAATACATGCAACAAAGCAACATCACTGCATAATAATGGCCATTTAGCCGTAAGCTAGGTGGGGTTAATCCAAGGCAGAAGTCCCGGCGTCGGGTGAAGGTCGCACGGCACGTGCATGCGGGCAGGTGAGTAGCGAGAGCATGAGGCCAACATGTCATTCAGTCAATTGAGAGACACAACTCTAGACCGTGTTTCAGAGCTCTTAAAATTAGTCAAATTTAGTATTGGGGAATATGTCCGAGGAGGGTACCTCTACTGGTGGGGCTACTACTGGACTAACTCCCGAGATGGTTCCGTGCATACAGAAGGTGGTGGAAGAAACAGTCAGGCGACTCGTGCCTAGCGGGGGCTCCAGAGAGGGTTCTTCAGTGGGTTCCGGAGAAGGTTCTTTGGAGGACAGCGCAGCTGGAAGTACTCCGGCACCTGCTTCTGGTGAGCCTAACTTACTAGGTTTTACCTTAGCGGTTGGGGTGGGCCTGGCTAGTGCAGGTGCCACACTTAAGTGGGCTAGTAACCAGGTGGTGTGACCCCTGGTTGGGGTAGCTGCATTGCAGTGGGATAGCTGCATATTGCTCAGTGTGTGTGTGCCCTGCGTCAGAGACCCAGGCATGGTGCCAGTCGTGCAACTTACCAGTATGCTGGGTATGCAGTAGTGTGAGAGATGCCCCCTGTGGTGTGTCCCAGGCATGGTGTGTCCATCCAGTGCGCATGCTCCCTGTCGAGCCTTTATTTATTGTGTTGCCGCCAGAGGTGTGACCTTGGCTGTGTGTGTTTCTCACTAGTTACTGCACTCCCTGTTAAATGACCCAGGGTGTGTGTGGTTTGGGGGCACAGTGTGCTTTGTTATTTGAGGTGCTCTGATTACATGTGTCACTGAAACTGTGTTGGTGTCCATGTAGGTCTAGGCACAGTTGAGGCAGACAGAGTGCGTGATCTTGGCCTTCCTGCATTTGATGACCATGTGTCTCCGTCAGTGACTCTTGTGGAGGAACTTAAGCGTGTCGGAGCAGGTCCAGTGTCTGCCAACACCAAGAAGGGTGACACAACTGTCCAGAAATTCCAGTTGGGCCCCACGCTGCCGGTTGTTCCGGCACGCCTTGTGCGATGCGTGCTAAGGGGCGACTATGTTGACATGGCAGAGTTGACTGAGGACAGCTTGGAGCTGGAGCTCCGTCGCTCGACAGAGGGCGAAAAGGGGAAGCCCACCCCTCTGAGCAAGCTGAAGCCGGTGGTGGACCCGTTGACCTGGGCTAGGTCATTCTGCCTGTACACCGGTATCATAGTGAGCGCTCATCCCGGCAAGACTCGGGATCTGTTGGCCTACCTGGCTACCCTGTTGGCGGGTGCCGAGAGTGGAGGGCGTACGATAGTCGGTTCCGGCAGCAAATTCCTGCTCTTGAGTCGGCGGAGTTTGGAAAACTTGACCAGGCACTCCACACCCGGTCTATTTTTGATACTGGTGTTGCTGGCAGTGGCCACCGTGGAGGTCCCACTGTTCAGGCAGAGGGCAGGAGCGCACCACCAGCGAAGAGGCACAAGGTGGCGCCATGCTTTGCATGGAACGACAGGAAGCCTTGTGTGGCATCTCCTTGTCGCTTCTCTCACGTATGCTCCAAGTGTGGCGGTGATCACCGCAAGCCTGCGTGCCTTCCTCCGATAGATAGTTCTCCTGTGCCGGCCAGCAGTGCACGACCGGGGGCCGTTTGAGACTGTGGTGTGCTCATGACTTTTGCGTGTTTCACTCATTTGAATATGATTGTTCTCAATGTATGGACTGTTGTCATGGTGGTTGCTATTATTTGATTGAATTTCTTGGGTTGAGTGAAAACTTGGTATCGGGTACACTGTTGCGTGTGTGTGTGTGTGTGAGTAGGTGTGCATGTGGGAGTGTACTTGCACGTGGCCGACCTGCTCATTTTGGCTGGGCGAAAGCCATTAGACGACACTCATTCCCACCTGTTTCCAAGAGAGTGGAGTTCTATCCAGACTCCTATGTATGCTGACGTGTGGACGAGCAACCTACGGGATCACCCTGACAGAGCCTATTGTGGGTTCCTGATGGACGGTCTTCGTGCCGGTTTCCGGGTTGGGTTCCGGTATGGGGGGGCCGTTTGCAAGGGAGTGGCTTCGAACATGCCAACTACTTGTGACCACCCCGAGGTGGTGAGTGAGTTCTTGGAAAAGGAACTGAGAGCAGGCAGAGTGTTTAGCCCAATTGAGGATGAGTGTCTGCCTTTAGTGCAGATCAACAGATTGGGGTTGGTGCCAAAGAATCACCAGCCAGTCGATTTGTCCTCCCCTAAGGGTTCCAGTGTGAACGACGGTATTGGGCGTGAAGTGTGTTCTGTGAGCTATACTTCAGTTGATGTAGCTTGTAAGAGAGTGGTGGCGACTGGCCGTGGTTGCCTGCTGGCCAAATTCGATGTGGAAGGCAACTTCAGGACGGTGCCTGTTCATCTGGACGACAGGTGGTTGTTGGGCATGAAGTGGGAGGGCAAAGTTTACATTGACAAAGTTTTGTCATTCGGTTTGTGGTCTGCTCCCAAGTTTTACAATGCTGTGGCAGATGCCTTGTTGTGGATCCTAGTCCACCATGACAGAATTGATGGTTTGCACTACCTGGATGATTTCTTGCTTTTTGGCAAGCCAGATTCGCCACAGTGCGAATTGTCTTTGCAGCGGGCGCTGGCTCGTTGAAAGGTGTTAGGGGTGCCTGTGGCCCCGAATAAGATGGAGGGCTCGACCACCAAATTGGTCTTCTTGGGCATTGAGATCGATAACGTGGCTATGACACTGAGGCTGCCAGCAGTCAAACTGGAGAGACTTCAGAGAGAGATCCAGAGATGGAGTACTCTGAAGTTTGGCACTAAGAGGGAGCTGTTGTCTTTAATTGGTCAGTTGCAACATGCCTGCTGTGTGGTCAAGCCTGGCCGATCTTTCTTGAGGAGAATGATCGAGCTGTCAAAGTCTGTTCGGCTGATGCACCACACAGTCCGTTTAAATGCAGGCTTCCGTTCAGATCTGAAGTGGTGGGCTTGCTTCTTGCCAGTTTGGAATGGCAGTTGCCCAATCCAGTATTTCATTGAGTACGCCGAGTGTGGAGATGACCTCTGATGCGTCAGGCTCCTGGGGTTGTGCTCCAGTTTCCAGAAAGCTGGTCTGACATCCACATCACTGTCAAGGAGCTGCTGCCTATTGTTCTGGGCGTGGCAGTGTGGAGTGAGATGTGGCAAGGCATGAGTGTCTCTTGTAGATGCGACAATGCGGCAGTGGTCGCAATAGTGAATTCTGGTAGGAGCAAGGTGGAGAGGGCTATGCACTTAATGAGGTGCCTGTCCTTTTTCTTGGCCAGGTGGGGAGTGTCCTTGAGGTGCAGGCACATCCCCGGTGTTCAGAACGGGGCGGCTGATGCTTTATTGAGGAACGCATTTCCTTCTTTCCAGCGTTTGGTTCCAGGAGCGAACGAGTCTGCCACAGTTCTTCCGGACAGGCTGTTGGAGTGCCTGGTGCTCGGAACGCCAGACTGGACCAAGGTGGATTGGACCAGCATGTTCAGTCGTTCTTTTTGAGAGGACCCGGCAGATAACACCCACAGAGTGTACCGCACCGGTCAGAAAAGGTACTTGGATTTTTGCAGCAGGGCGGGGCTTCGTGGGGTCCCCGCTTCGGAGGGCGTCGTGTGCAAGCTTGTGGCGCAACTTGCTACAGAGGGCCTTAAGCACAGTACGATCAAGTCATACATGGCCGGTGTAAGGCACTTGCACATTGGTGAAGGCCTTGGTGACCCATTTCTTTCTCCATGGCCCAAATTGCACTACGTGCTGAGGGGAGTGAAGAGATCACAGGGTGACTGTGATAAGAGAGTGAGACTCCCAATTACGCCTCCTTTATTGCATAGAATGAAGGAGGTTTGGAATGGTCAGGCGGAGGACAGTGACATTGTCATGTTGTGGGTGGCCTGCTGCCTGGCATTCTTTGGCTTTTTGCGGGTGGGGGAATTTACAATCCCTGATGATTCCTCTTTTGATCCATTGGTGCACCTCTGCTGGGGTGACTTGGCTGTGGACAACCCCATAGACCCAGCCATCTTGAGTGTTACACTGAAAACCTCCAAGACGGATCCTTTCAGGAGGGGTATCACACTGTATATTGGACGTGTGGCTTCCGATTTGTGTCCGGTGTCGGCAGTGTTGGCCTACCTAGTAGCCCGAGGCAAGACACCTGGTCCACTATTTATGTTCAAGATCGGCAGGCCTTTGACGAGACAGTGATTGGTGTCAGTGGTTCGTGATGCCCTGGAGCGTGCTGGGGTGGAGGCGGATAAGTATGCTGGCCGCAGTTTCAGAATCGGGGCTGCTACCACATTCAGACGTTGGGTAGATGGCGTAGTCTAGCCTGCCTGGAATACATTCGGATTCCGAGACACCAGTTGGCCAGCTACTCTGCTAGACTGTGCTGATAGTGTGCAGTTAAACTGTGGCATTGTATCCGTGTTCTGCATTGTTGTGTGTGTTCAGACTTGTATTGTTATAATGTATTAGTGTTGGGTCGCTATGATCATGTCGTTTGTAATCGTGATTGAATTGATGGGTGCATGAGTGGGTTGTGGGTTCAGCCCTCCCTTCCTTCCGCTTGGCTGGGGTTGGGTGGTTAATCCAAGGCAGAAGTCCCGGCGTCGGGTGAAGGTCGCACGGCACGCGCATACGGGTAGGGCAGGTGAGTAGCGAGAGCACGAGGCCAACGTGTCATTCAGTCAATTGAGAGACACAACTCTAGACCGTGTTTCAGAGCTCTCCCACCCACCCACACGCCTTCAACCCGGGGGGGGGGGGGGGGGGTTAGCTACAACCTTTCCGGTAGACAGCCTGGCTGTTTTGCCGTGACGTGGGCAGCTGGAATGCTGGAATTAAAGGGGCTTATCCCCACCCCGTTAATTTGCCCCAATTCGGCAACTGCTGATTGAGGGCGGGGCTTCCGGCCCCCACCCCCGCCAAACCACTCAGCTATTGAAGCTGCGGAATCAGGGAGGTCCACTGATGACGTACTCAGGATGTTGGTGAGTTAGACGGAACGGGAGGCGTAGGATTAATACAATTCTAATTAATATGGGTACAATTAGTGGTGGTGATTAATGGGTGTGGTTTATCCTTAAAGCATTTTTTTGAAAGTTGGAGCGTATGCAATAAGAAATAAAAGGGTCATATATTATTAAAATCTGTGGCTATGCAAGTTAGTTAGCTATACTCAGTTTCTTTTTTCTAGATAACATTGCGCTTAGCTAAATAGCTAGTCTTTCTTCTTTTTTTCTAAAATTAATGAGAATCCCATGTTTGAGTGTAAAACCAGAAATCCTGTGGTGAGTTTGAAAAATCAATTAATAAATCATCTTCCCTGGTCAGTAATCAAAATATGAGGGCAAACAAATTGACACATATTACTTATGAAATATTATGATAATAAATGTTATCTTTAAGAGTAAGCAAAAACAATATGAAATAGTTATGTGAATTTGGAGGCACCGGCTGAATTGAATCTACTCTCATCTGGTGGAATACTTGGATTTGACTGGAATAAGGTATAGTGTACCCGCTAATGTCTTTAGCTTGTTTTGGTGCTGACAATGATCACATTACTCTACCTAATAACATAAGAGGTAAAGAGAATACTTATAGTTTTTTTTCCTCTATAGAATTGCAATTTGTGATCATTTTTTATCACATGCAAGCAAACAAGCTGTTCAATTTTAACAGTTCCTGATTTAGATCATTTTAGAAAGATTCTTAAAAATTCTACAGAATCTATGGTGACTGTCAATACTACCTCTCCTCTCTCTCGATCATTAATCATGTATTCCATTGGTTTCTTGCATGAACTAAAAATGGCTGTATACTTCAAGAAACCAATAGCTTAATTCAACCAAAGTTCAATGCCATCCTTAACGCAAATGTCACTTCTGCTTCAAAAGTAGGCATCTTTAAAGTGTACACTTTCAAATGGTACAAGAATGGTTTCCAATTATCATTGAGATTGTTATGAGAGGGTTTATTGTTATAGTTGAGTAGTTGCAAGATATCACACATGAAAAACATGGAATTAAAGAAGCAGAATCTATAATTTGAGGCAAAAAGCTTATATACCTTTGTTTAATTTGTAATTGTAAACTGTTCCTCACCCACCTTCCCCCACCCCAGCCTACCTTCCTTATACCTCCATCAGAAGACAAGAATGAACTATTAGCTATATCTACATCTACACGTTTTACACATTTTTTAATCTTAAAAATTACCAAGTTTGATTGTTTCTAAAAGAAGGAATAACTCAATACTTCCTATTTTTTCATGTAGATCATTACAGTCTGTTTCTATTTACTTAAATAATAGACCATACTTTAATGTAATGATGTTAAATTATTATTTTAAATAATACAGAAAGTGACTCCTATGAGTATGTGAGAATGCAGAAATTATTGTAGGTATTTGCTGAAGGCACCAAGTTTCCCTATCACAATTGAATTAAATATACGGCTTCTTAAATAATTCTTCGCATATATTTTCACATTATTTCATATTATCTAATTTCTAAAAAAAATTCCAGGCCTGTAGTATTTTCTTGACACAATGCCATCTGTTTTGTGTAGCTACTCCAAAGTGATTGAGTCTTCATTTAATGTTAGCTACTCAACTTCATAAACCTCATCATGAAAGAAATCTTCATAAAGCAGTTAGCTTCATTGCTCATGTTAAATACATAATCTGTTATTACAACAAAAAAAACAACTTAAGCAGCGATAGCTACTCCTCTCCGATATATAGCTAGTAATATAAATCGCCTAGATCAACTTAAAAAAAACTTTGCCCACCACCTCAGGACACTCTTCCTATTCTTTTCCAACCCCTGTATGTTCCAGGTAAGCGTGAGCACACGAGAAGGAGAACGCACAAGTGTTACCAACACTTCCATTTCAATCGGCTGCGAGGGTACCCGGAAATATTATGGGTACGCCGGGATACCAAATTTTACGTGATACCCATATTTCCGTGACACCGGGACCGAGCAGTATGACGTAATAGTTAATGCAGTTGTCTGTGACCGACTTCCTGTACGTTGGCGATTGGGCTGGGTAACCTAAAATTATTGACAACCACAACAGGAACTGCAACTTACACCTGAGTTTTGAAGAGTTCTGTTTAGAACTGGTACTAAACCTTGTCTCGCCTAGCCAGACTCTTTACCAAACGCAACGCAAGATCAGTACTAGCCCTGGCACTGGTCAGATATAGTGGGATCAAAAATGGAGAATCTTCAGAAAGCAATTATGAACAAAGATTACCCTACAATCTCCACTAACCTCAAAAATATGCCCCAAGAGAATGTTGTACTTGCCCTGAGGCGTGGGTGTGAGACTGGAGATGTTCTGTTGGCAAGAATAGCACTGCAAAACTTGTCAGGTAATGTGCTGAGTAGTATCTATAAGGAGGAGTACTTACTCCATACTGCCTGCAGTAAGGGGCACACAAATGTTGCTGTCTTATTGTTAGAATCTGGGGTACCAGTGGATCTGTTGAATGAGGAAGGATATTCAGCTTTAATGTTGGCATGTCTTCATGGCCATGCTGAAGTGGCAAAAGTACTGCTACAATGGGGGGCTGTAGTAGATTTGAAGAGAAATGAAAGATTTTCGCTACTTTTAGCGTCTGAAAATGGCCATTTGGACGTAGTCAAAATACTGCTGGAGTATGGTGCAAAGTTGAATTTGCAAAACAACAGTGGATCATCTGCTATAGTAGAAGCTAGTAAAAATGGACACATCAATGTGGTAGAACTACTGTTAAAAAATGGTGCTCTAGTTGATTCACAGAAATTTAGCAGATGGTCAGCCTTAACAGAAGCTAGTTACAATGGTCACGCTGAAGTAGTTAAAATGCTGCTAGAAAATGGTGCCCAGGTGAATCTGCAAAAGAAAGATGGGTGGTCAGCATTGATAATCGCTAGCTGGAATGGTCATGCTGAAGTAGTTAAAATACTACTAGAAAATGGTGCCCAGGTGAATCTGCAAAAGAAAGATGGGTGGTCAGCCTTAAAAATGGCTAGCCAGAATGGTCATGCTGAAGTAGTTAAAACACTACTAGAAAATGGTGCCCAGGTGAATCTGCAAAATAATGATGGGTTTTCAGCCTTAATACTAGCTAGCCAGAATGGTCATGCTGAAGTAGTTAAAATTCTACTAGAAAATGGTGCCCAGGTGAATCTGCAAAAGAAAGATGGGTTTTCAGCCTTAATACTAGCTAGCCAGAATGGTCATGCTGAAGTAGTTGAAATACTACTAGAAAATGGTGCCCAGGTGAATCTGCAAAAGAAAGATGGGTGGTCAGCCTTAATAATAGCTAGCCAGAATGGTCATGCTGAAGTAGTTAAAATACTACTAGAAAATGGTGCCCAGGTGAATCTGCAAGAGGAAAATGGGTGGTCAGCCTTAATAATAGCTAGCCAGAATGGTCATGCTGAAGTAGTTAAAATACTACTAGAAAGTGGTGCCCAGGTGAATCTGCAAGAGGAAGATGGGGGGTCAGCCTTAATACTAGCTAGCAAGAATGGTCATGCTGAAGTAGTTAAAATACTACTAGAAAATGGTGCCCAGGTGAATCTGCAAAAGAAAGATGGGTTGTCAGCCTTAATAATAGCTAGCGAGAATGGTCATGCTGAATTAGTTAAAATACTACTAGAAAATGGTGCCCAGGTGAATCTGCAAGAGGAAGATGGGTGGTCAGCCTTAACAATAGCTAGCCAGAATGGTCATGCTGAAGTAGTTAAAATACTACTAGAAAATGGTGCCCAGGTGAATCTGCAAAAGAAAGATGGGTGGTCAGCCTTAATAATAGCTAGCCAGAATGGTCATGCTGAAGTAGTTAAAATACTACTAGACAATGGTGCCCAGGTGAATCTGCAAGAGGAAAATGGGTGGTCAGCCTTAATAATAGCTAGCCAGAATGGTCATGCTGAAGTAGTTAAAATACTACTAGAAAGTGGTGCCCATGTGAATCTGCAAGAGGAAGATGGGTGGTCAGCCTTAATAATAGCTAGCCAGAAAGGTCATGCTGAAGTAGTTAAAATACTACTAGAAAATGGTGCCCAGGTGAATCTGCAAGAGAAAGATGGGTGGTCAGCCTTAATACTAGCTAGCCAGAATGGTCATGCTGAAGTAGTTAAAATACTACTAGAAAATGGTGCCCAGGTGAATCTGCAAGAGAAGAAAAATGGATGGTCAGCCTTAATAAAAGCTAGCGAGAATGGTCATGCTGAAGTAGTTAAAATACTACTAGAAAATGGTGCCCAGGTGAATCTGCAAAAGGAAGATGGACGGTCAGCCTTAATAGTAGCTAGCAAAGATGGTCATGCTGAAGTAGTTAAAATACTACTAGAAAATGGTGCCCAGTTGAATCTGCAAGAGGAAGATGGGTGGTCAGCCTTAACAATAGCTAGCCAGAATGGTCATGCTGAAGTAGTTAAAATACTACTAGAAAATGGTGCCCAGGTGAATCTGCAAAAGAAAGATGGGTGGTCAGCCTTAATAGTAGCTAGCAAAAACGGTCATGCTGAAGTAGTTAAAATACTACTAGAAAATGGTGCCCAGGTGAATCTGCAAAAGAAAGATAGGTTGTCAGCCTTAATAATAGCTAGCCAGAATGGTCATGCTGAAGTAGTTAAAATACTACTAGAAAATTGTGCCCAGGTTAATCTGCAAGAGAAAGATGGATTGTCAGCGTTAATAGTAGCTAGTTACTATGGTCACACTGAAGTAGTTAAAATACTACTAGAAAATGGTGCCCAGGTGAATCTGCAAAAGAAAGGTGGGTGGTCAGCCTTAATACTAGCTAGCCAGAATGGTCATGCTGAAGTAGTTAAAATACTACTAGAAAATGGTGCCCAGGTGAATCTGCAAGAGGAAGATGGACGGTCAGCCTTAATAGTAGCTAGCAAAAATGGTCATGCTGAAGTAGTTAAAATACTACTAGAAAATGGTGCCCAGGTGAATCTGCAAGAGGAAGATGGGTGGTCAGCCTTAACAATAGCTAGCCAGAATGGTCATGCTGAAGTAGTTAAAATACTACTAGAAAATGGTGCCCAGGTGAATCTGCAAAAGAAAGATGGGTGGTCAGCCTTAATAGTAGCTAGCAAAAACGGTCATGCTGAAGTAGTTAAAATACTACTAGAAAATGGTGCCCAGGTGAATCTGCAAAATAAATATGGGTTTTCAGCCTTAATACTAGCTAGCCAGAATGGTCATGCTGAAGTAGTTAAAATACTACTAGAAAATGATGCCCAGGTGAATCTGCAAAAGAAAGACAGGTTGTCAGCCTTAATAATAGCTAGCCAGAATGGTCATGCTGAAGTAGTTAAAATACTACTAGAAAATGGTGCCCTGGTGAATCTGCAAAAGGAAGATGGGCGGTCAGCCTTAATACTAGCTAGCAAGAATGGTCATGCTGAAGTAGTTAAAATACTACTAGAAAATGGTGCCCAGGTGAATCTGCAAAAGAAAGATGGGTGGTCAGCCTTAATAATAGCTAGCCAGAATGGTCATGCTGAAGTAGTTAAAATACTACTAGAAAATGGTGCCCAGGTGAATCTGCAAAAGAAAGATGGGTGGTCAGCCTTAATACTAGCTAGCAAGAATGGTCATGCTGAAGTAGTTAAAATACTACTAGAAAATGGTGCCCAGGTGAATCTGCAAAAGAAAGATGGGTGGTCAGCCTTAATAATAGCTAGCCAGAATGGTCATGCTGAAGTAGTTAAAATACTACTAGACAATGGTGCCCAGGTGAATCTGCAAGAGGAAAATGGGTGGTCAGCCTTAATAATAGCTAGCCAGAATGGTCATGCTGAAGTAGTTAAAATACTACTAGAAAGTGGTGCCCATGTGAATCTGCAAGAGGAAGATGGGTGGTCAGCCTTAATAATAGCTAGCCAGAAAGGTCATGCTGAAGTAGTTAAAATACTACTAGAAAATGGTGCCCAGGTGAATCTGCAAGAGAAAGATGGGTGGTCAGCCTTAATACTAGCTAGCCAGAATGGTCATGCTGAAGTAGTTAAAATACTACTAGAAAATGGTGCCCAGGTGAATCTGCAAGAGAAGAAAAATGGATGGTCAGCCTTAATAACAGCTAGCCAGAATGGTCATGCTGAAGTAGTTAAAGGTCTACTAAAATATGGTGCCAACATAAATCTGCAGAACAAAGATGGGTTGTCAGCCCTGATGATATGCAATCAGAATGGCTATGTAAAGCTGACTAAAATAATGCAGGAATATTCGAGTACATCACAACAACCTGTTATTGTAAGTTGAAAAATACATACTAAACAATCAATTAACTGCAAATAAAATGAGACAAAGTTTGTGACAATATGAGTATTATAATTATGCTAGAGCACTTATTCTAATGAATACCTAGCTGATGGACATATTATATATAGCAACTAATGAACAGATAAAGCACAAAATAAAGCCATAAAACTTTTTAAATGCTTTTTTTTTTTTTTTTTTTTCAGAACAGACATGACAACGCATCTCAAGCTGAACCTACAGGTGAGCACTCTGACATATGTAAATTATGTAAGCATGCATGTATGTATTACAAATGTATTCTATTATATAGTGTGTATATATATAATAGTTATATATAGTATGGTCTGCTGAGCACAAATGGCGAGTGAGTCCCTAGTTAGGTTACAGTATTGCATAGTATGATTAATTTTAACTTCTAATACTCCAGCTACTAATAGCAGTCGATTATATATGGGAAAGGGTTTTCAATAAGCCAGAGTCATTACTACAGTAATCACAGAGACATGAATAATATTCATATTCATGAGTTAGTTGACATTAATATGCACTACATTGTGATCACATTTACTTCCTGTTATATTTTTACTTAGACTTGTTACTGTTGAGTATTATTATTCTTGTTATTATCTGAATTGTTGAGTAACATATCTAATAGTGTATCTAACTAGGAAGCTATATTGAGACTTGCACAAGAAATGCATTATAATAAGGCAATATATTTCCATATAACCTATGTTCTGAGTTATCATGCAGAGTTATTGCGTCCCCCAGGTGTTTGTTGCACAAGACACTAACTATGGTATTCACACATGAGCAGTACATAATAAATGTATTTTTATTGGATAATACAGAATACAAGTTGTCTGAATGGCCATATTGTAACACTAAGCCAACAGATTGTGACATTCAAATGTGTCAAATGAATAATATATATATATATATATAATACTTATTACATGAGTCAGAGTGTGATATGGAGAGATATTTCAGAGCAGGCTAATTATTTTCAAGGAGCCAGAGGTGAGTGAAAATAAAGCCTGAGAGTGAAATATTTCGCCATAACACTCTGACAAGTGTAATAAGTGGTTTATTCCACACTAGATATCTTACAGCTGTGAGTTACTATGCCTCTAGTACTAACTAGAGGTATAGTAACTCACAGGTAAAGTTGGTTGTAGGGGCTACCCACACCACCAGCTGATATTTTAACAGCTGCTCTAACTCTGTTGAGCATGGTATACACCAGAGGAAGGTAGCTGTAAAAACTGGAGAAAATTGAAAAGTTTGGCCAGTTGCTATAACTACAAGGTTAATGAGCTTGAGCAGTACAGCTGAAATAACAGCTTGAAATATCTTGAGTTATTTCAAGGTCCAGTACCTAAAAATATCATTGTGAAGATATCTAGGGTGGAAAAAATATATACAGTATATAATACTTATTACATGAGTCAGAGTGTGATATGGTGAGATATTTCAAGAGCAGGTTAATTTATTTTCGGGAGCCAGAGATGAGTGAAAATAAAGCCTGAGAGTGAAATATCTGCCATAACACTCTGACAAGTGTAATAAGTGGTTTATTATTCCACACTAGATATCTTCACTACTGTAGTTAGTATAGCTGATATTTTAGCAGCTGCTCTAACCCTGTTGAGCAGGGTACACCTGAGGAAAGGTAGCTGTAACCCCCTCCCCCTCCCAGTGAAATAACAGCTTGAAATATCTTGAGTTATTTCAAGTACCTAAAAATATCATTGTGAAGATATCTAGGGTGGAATAAATATAATATATATATATATATTCATTTATTAAGGTATCTTGTTATAAGTATAATACATGTATTAGGCACAGTAATTTTAATTGGCGAGTGAGCGAAGCGAGTGAGCGAAGCGAGTGAGACACTATCAGGGGTAACTCAATTGAAAATTTTGAAAATCGGGGATATTTGTTTATATATATGTTTGAACGTACGTAAGGCATTTTTGTACTTTGACCCACGCATTTTTGTGTTAGTTCTGTGGTCGAACCCGTCCCAAACTTCACTAAACAGAATCCTCTAATCAGGTATAAATATAGCTCAAGAAATTAAAAAAAAAAAGATGTATGGAGCAATTAAAGCGATAGAAGTAAATGCTGCCTTCAAAAAAGAAGCTAAACAGGCCAGAGACACTCAGACCTGTATATATTTTCAATACTGTGCAAATGCTCACTACTCAGCTCATCAAAGCTGAGAACTGCTGTGAACTAGATAGAGTGGGGGCCACTTAGGATGTAAGTCCCAAGCTATTAGCAGCTATTATGAAAGCTAACACCTCTAGAAGCATGTTAAATGATTATAGGAGCAAGTTCATAGACAGTGTACTAATGCTATGGAAACAATGCTATGGAAACATATCAATACCCAATTCTTTATTGGGTGCAGTGCACGAAAATGGTCTAGCCAATAGATGTGAGACTAGCCCTACCAGTCCCCCTGGACTTATGATACCTCAACCAACTCAAAAGCATCGGCACATAAGCTTATTTTTGTAGACTGTTACTTGTGTAAGAAAATAAAATCCATTAGTTAGGCAATAACATTAGGTTTTTTCATCATTTGAAGTTGTTAAAGTCATTAGAAACTCCTAGAATTGAGTTCTGATGTGCAGAAGAAACTAATAAAGATGAAAGCTTATGTAAGTAGATATAACGAGGATCCTAAAAGTAGTGATCACAAAAGTATCATTACAATAATATCTCTCATGAAATACTGACAAACTACCCTAGAATGCAGGTACTTTTCTCTCAAGCTTTTTCATCTCATCATCAACTACCGACTAATATTAGCTACCGGGTTTAATTACCTTTCTTATACTAAAAAACAAACAAAAACAAAATGTATTTTAGTCAACTTCCCCCTTTTCCAACTTTAGTCCCCTCAAAGGTATTGGCTATGTGAGGCTCCAACATTCAGTGATGTCCAACTCTTCTACTATTGTTTGTTAATTGGTTAATTGTTTTAATTGGCGAGTGAGCGTAGCGAGCGAGCCACTTACAGGTGTAACACAATCGAAAATCGGGGATGTTTGTTTATTGGCGAGCGAGCGTAGCGAGCGAGACACTTACAGGGGTAAAAATGAAAAAATCGGGGATGTTTGTTTATTTGTATATATGTTTGGACGTACGTATGTCATTTTGTACTTTGACCCTCGCGTTTTTGTGTCAGTTACGTGGTCGACCCCATCCCAAATTGCACTAAACAGAATCCTCTGGTTTATCGATCAGTACCCGTATCACCCTAGAAATTGAATTGTTTACCGTTTTGAATTCTTTTGCGGGTGCAGTTCAAACTTGAAAACTTAAGGGACTTCCATTTCTACTCCAGTTAGTGGCGGTGGTAAGTCAATGCGCTCTTTGTCATGGTTATAAGCCGTGCGCAACAGTTACTGCGACGCCAGACTAGTCTGTAGGTGCATGTCCAGTTGTGTCAAAGCATTGTGTGTTACAACCATAACTTAGCTAAAGAATATCACAAAGAAAACTTTTAAATAACGTGTATTGTTTTGTTGTTGTTTTTTTCCTTCACCTTCAATTCAAGAGTTTCAGAGAGTTGTTACTACTATGGGCACTGAAATCCCTTTACACCCCTGTATGCTAAATTTAAAAACTGGACCTTATTTTCAGTAGCTTCAGTGTTAGAAGTCAATAAAAATAGTATAGTCTTTAGGCTCGCTCGCCATTTGTGCTCAAGCACACCACCACTAGTTTATTTGTATATATGTATGGACGTACGTATGTCATTTTGTACTTTGACCCTCGCATTTTTGTGTTAGTTATGTGGTCGACCCCGTCCCAAATTACACTAAACAGAATCCTCTGGTTTATCCATCAGTACCCATATCATACCAGAAATTGAATTGTTTACCGTTTTGAATTCTTTTGCGGGTGCAGTTAAAACTTGAAAACTTAAGGGACTTCCGTTTCTATTCGAGTTAGTGGCGGTGGTAAGTCAATGCGCTCTTTGTCATGGTTATAAGCCGTGCGCAACAGTATTTACTTGAAAATACATTGTCCACTAGACTACTGCGAAGGTAAGTCTGTGTAGGTGCATCTGCAGTTGTGTCAAGGCATTGTGTGTTGTTACAACCACTACTTAGCTAAAGAATATCACAAAGAAAACTTTTAAATAAGGTGTATTGTTTTGTTGTTGTTTTTTTCCTTCAATTCAAGCAGTTGCAGAGAGTTGTTACTATGGCACTGAAATCCCTTTACCCTGTATGCGAAATTAAAAAACTGGACCTTATTTTCAGTAGTTTCAGTGTTAGAAGTCAAAATCATTCATATAAAAATAGTATAGTCTTTAGGCGCGTGCGCCATTTGTGCTCAAGCACATCACTAGTATGTATGTATGTATGCATGGATGGTACGTATGCTCTTTAAACGCGCGCGCCGAGAACTTTTTTCTCCAAAAAAAAACCACGGCTTTTTAGGCTTGACTCCAGTTTAAACTACAGCATTAAGCAAACCTTACTTTATACCTAAGTGCCAAAGTGTGAGAAAATTCCTGCGAAAACGCTTGCTGTTCAAGAAACAAAAAGTTGATTCGACCGGTTACTATGACATTGAAGATCCTTTACCAGTTTTAATTCAAAACTTCGCCTTTTTCCCGGCTAAGTGCGGCTTGTTAGTTGGCAAGAGCCACCTGTAGGAAGTTACTACTACTCGAGGGATGCTGAGGTAAGTACGTAATTCCATATTGTTAGCTAAATATGCAAAAATAACTCTGGCCTTACTTTTTTATAGCTAAGAGCTTGTTGTCAACAGTGACTGGTAAATTCAAATAGTCAGAATGACTCAAATTTGGTACTACTACAAAAGTTACCACTGCTCAAGAAAAAGAGGTAAGAAAGTAATTTTGTATTTGTGTGCTAAAATTGATTGTCTTTTGTTTTTGTAGGTGAGAGCTTGTTGTCAAGAATTCACGGTAATTCAGATAGTCAAAGTAACTTCAATTTGATACTACAGAAGTTATCAACTCAAGAATGAGGTAAGTAGTAATTCCATATTTGTTGGCAAAATTACAAATAAACACTGGTTTATTTTTTATCGTAGCTGAGAGCTTGTTCAAGAGTTACTGGTGACATAGTAACAATACTTAATTTTATGTTACCTAACTATCAGGCTCGCTCGCCATTTGTGCTCAAGCACACCACTAGTTTATTTGTATATATGTATGGACGTACGTATGTCATTTTGTACTTTGACCCTCGCATTTTTGTGTTAGTTATGTGGTCGACCCCGTCCCAAATTACACTAAACAGAATCCTCTGGTTTATCCATCAGTACCCATATCATACCAGAAATTGAATTGTTTACCGTTTTGAATTCTTTTGCGGGTGCAGTTAAACTTGAAAACTTAAGGGACTTCCATTTCTATTCGAGTTAGTGGCGGTGGTAAGTCAATGCGCTCTTTGTCATGGTTATAAGCCGTGCGCAACAGTATTTACTTGAAAATACATTGTCTATTAGACTACTGCGAAGGTAAGTCTGTGTAGGAGGTGCATGTCCAGTTGTGTCAAAGCATTGTGTGTTACAACGACTACTTAGCTAAAGAATATCACAAAGAAAACTTTTAAATAACGTGTATTGTTTTGTTGTTGTTTTTTTCCTTCAATTCCAGTTGCAGAGAGTTAGTTGTTACTATGGCACTGAAATCCCTTTACCCTGTATGCGAAATTAAAAAACTGGACCTTATTTTCAGTAGCTTCAGTGTTAGAAGTCAAAATCATTCATATAAAAATACTATAGTCTTTAGGCTCGCTCGCCATTTGTGCTCAAGCACATCACTAGTATATTGGGTAGTAAACACAGTGAATAAGACAGCTTTTAGGAGTTTTTAATATCTTCAACTAAATTTTTTTCATTTCTGTAATACTTCACAACACACAATGACAATAATAAATTTACCTTCTGCTATAATTGGTAGTTGTGGATATTCGATTCCAACTATAGTCGGCATTTCCTTCTCTTCATCTGTGAACAGAAAACAGTGTATTATGTTATAAATTGCTTTTGTCGAGAATTTGAGAGACGTTTATGGTCACATAAGACACAGAATAAATAAATGGTTCACAGAAATATATTTTGCTTTGCAATCCGTACAAAATGCTGCACAAAAACAATTCACATGAAACTTTGTATTCCAATTGCACTTTTATGCTAACCACATGGTTTGTGGTGGCTTGTTTTCTGGTGGCTTAACTCTAACCATGGATTTGTCCAAGAGTTTTTGTATGTTTCAAAAATAGTGGTGAACATTTAAAATTTCCATTAGACTCTTTCAAGGGGTGTGACTGTGACGTATATTGTCACTTTCAAGAAGTTGTTGAGGCACTTCAACTCTGCATGTAATTTCGTCAATGAAATACATCATATAGATGTGCTGGTCAATGAGCTACTTAAGGACGTAAGTTTACTTGAAATTAGTCAGACTGAAGTAGAACAGGCTCAAAGGAAGCATAAAAACCAGCTTGCTGGAGAAACATTTGAAGAAAAGGAAGTAAGAAAATCAAAATCAAAATGTCTTTTTTGCTATACATCATTAAAGAATTTTCTGCATATTCTGTACTACTGATTTGGATTAACTGCATAGCTAGTCCACTATAGAGGCAGACAATGAATTAAAACAAATGGAGGTAGAACTTCAGGGTACTGCTCAGCTTATGTTTAGACTTTCTGAAGGTAATATAGCCGCAATTGAGGCAAATTATTACATCAATTCTCTTGTTTCATTAAAAAATAACATTATTGTGGTATGCAATGAACTTGTGCCAGTGAAAACAGTCAATACTGAAAGAGTGCTGCGGACTGGTGTTCTTTTGAACTCATCATATAAGCCAATAATTAAAATGGTAATTATTTACTCTAAATTTGCACTTTACACTGGCATTGGGTGTCTTTAACACTATTAACAAAAAGAAGTTGTTAAAGATATGTTAGAATTGCATGATTTTCACAGTGAAGAGTTATTAGCACGAAAGCTTGCTAAATCATTAGAAAAGAAATTTGCAATGGGGAATAAGTACATTTAGTGGTGTATTCTCATGTAACTGTCATAGTATTATTCTCATGCACTTCTTCATTGAACTAAAATAATCAACTACTGCTACCATATGGGTTACATTTGGCACTGAAATACACTTTAGATATAGCAATTATAAGCATTGTCTTAGCTTTGGGAGCAGAAATTAAGAACTCTGCAATTTTGTCATGTTGTGATGCCACATCACAATTCCATACAATAGGGAAACAAATCAGTATTGGATGCATGGAAATATTATCCCAGTATAATAGATACTTTTCATGTGTTCAACAACCTTGTAAAACATTTAACTGCTCAATTTGAACTAATTAAAACATTAGAAATGTTTACTTGTACTATTTGTCAGAACATGGCTATGCCAATTACTCACATCAGGACATTCAAACTGATAGAAAAAGATTGAGATGGTGGCTTTATAGACCATTTTCCCATAATAATTCCATAATATTACCAGCATATTCTCATACATCCATTCTAATTCCATTCTAGAGTCTATTGAAAAAACTTCTGTTGTAATTTTGTCATATTTTCCTGTCTTCTACCCTACTTTAATTCTATTGGATGGATAGATATTCTTATGTCAAGGGTGCATCAAATATTTCAATCATTATTTAATTGTCAATTATAAAAGACAGGATAATAGCCAACCAGAAGGTGCTCAAAAACTGAAATGGGTTAGGAGAGACTTTGATTTAGGTGAAAATGAATAATACACTACTAGTTAACTAGTGATGTGCTTGAGCACAAATGTCGAGCAAGCTTAAAGACTATACTATTTTTATATGAATGATTTTGACTAATAACACTGAAGCTACTGAAAATAAGGTCGAGTTTTTAAATTACGCATACACGGTAAAGGGATTTCAGTGCCATAGTAACAACTCGCTGCAACTGTTTGAATTGAAGGGAAAAAACAACAACAAAACAATACATGTTATTTAAATGTTGTCTTTGTGATATTCTTTAGCTAAGTAGTGGCTGTAAAGCACAATGCTTTGACACAACTGGACATACGCCACACAAGACTTACCCTTGCGGTTAGTCTAGTGGACAATGTATTTTCAAGTAAATACTGTTTCGTACGGCTTATAACCATGACAAAGAGCGCATTGACTTACCACCGCCACTAACTCGAATAGAAATGGAAGTCCCTTAAGTTTTCAAGTTTTAACTGCACCCGCAAAAGAATTCAAAACGGTAAACAATACAATTTCTAGGGTGATACGGGTACTGATCGATAAACCAGAGGATTCTGTTTAGTGCAATTTGGGACGGGGTCGACCACATAACTAACACAAAAACGCGAGGGTCAAAGTACAAAATGACATACGTACGTCCATACATATATACAAATAAAACTAGTGGTGTGCTTCAGCACAAATGGCGAGCGAGCCTAAAGACTATACTATTTTTATATGAATGATTTTGACTTCTAACACTGAAGCTACGGAAAATAAGGTCCAGTTTTTTAATTTCGCATACACGGTAAAGGGATTTCAGTGCCATAGTAACAACTCTCTGCAACTGCTTGAATTGAAGGAAAAAAAACAACAACAAAACAATACACGTTATTTAAAAGTTTTCTTTGTGATATTCTTTAGCTAAGTAGTGGTTGTAACAACACACAATGCCTTGACACAACTGCAGATGCACCTACACAGACTTACCTTCGCAGTAGTCTAGTGGACAATGTATTTTCAAGTAAATACTGTTGCGCACGGCTTATAACCATGACAAAGAGCGCATTGACTTACCACCGCCACTAACTCGAATAGAAACGGAAGTCCCTTAAGTTTTCAAGTTTTAACTGCACCCGCAAAAGAATTCAAAACGGTAAACAATTCAATTTCTGGTATGATATGGGTACTGATGGATAAACCAGAGGATTCTGTTTAGTGTAATTTGGGACGGGGTCGACCACATGACTAACACAAAAACGCGAGGGTCAAAGTACAAAATGACATACGTACGTCCATACATATATACAAATAAAACTAGTGGTGTGCTTGAGCACAAATGGCGAGCGAGCCTAAAGACTATACTATTTTTATTGACTTCTAACACTGAAGCTACTGAAAATAAGGTCCAGTTTTTAAATTTAGCATACAGGGTAAAGGGATTTCAGTGCCATAGTAACAACTCTCTGCAACTGCTTGAATTGAAGGAAAAAAACAACAACAAAACAATACACGTTATTTAAAAGTTTTCTTTGTGATATTCTTTAGCTAAGTTATGGTTGTAACACACAATGCTTTGACACAACTGGACATGCACCTACAGACTAGTCTGGCGTCGCAGTAACTGTTGCGCACGGCTTATAACCATGACAAAGAGCGCATTGACTTACCACCGCCACTAACTGGAGTAGAAATGGAAGTCCCTTAAGTTTTCAAGTTTGAACTGCACCCGCAAAAGAATTCAAAACGGTAAACAATTCAATTTCTAGGGTGATACGGGTACTGATCGATAAACCAGAGGATTCTGTTTAGTGCAATTTGGGATGGGGTCGACCACGTAACTGACACAAAAACGCGAGGGTCAAAGTACAAAATGACATACGTACGTCCAAACATATATACAAATAAACAAACATCCCCGATTTTTTCATTTTTACCCCTGTAAGTGTCTCGCTCGCTACGCTCGCTCGCCAATAAACAAACATCCCCGATTTTCGATTGTGTTACACCTGTAAGTGGCTCGCTCGCTACGCTCACTCGCCAATTAAAACAATTAACCAATTAACAAACAATAGTAGAAGAGTTGGACATCACTGAATGTTGGAGCCTCACATAGCCAATACCTTTGAGGGGACTAAAGTTGGAAAAGGGGGAAGTTGACTAAAATACATTTTGTTTTTGTTTGTTTTTTAGTATAAGAAAGGTAATTAAACCCGGTAGCTAATATTAGTCGGTAGTTGATGATGAGATGAAAAAGCTTGAGAGAAAAGTACCTGCATTCTAGGGTAGTTTGTCAGTATTTCATGAGAGATATTATTGTAATGATACTTTTGTGATCACTACTTTTAGGATCCTCGTTATATCTACTTACATAAGCTTTCATCTTTATTAGTTTCTTCTGCACATCAGAACTCAATTCTAGGAGTTTCTAATGACTTTAACAACTTCAAATGATGAAAAAACCTAATGTTATTGCCTAACTAATGGATTTTATTTTCTTACACAAGTAACAGTCTACAAAAATAAGCTTATGTGCCGATGCTTTTGAGTTGGTTGAGGTATCATAAGTCCAGGGGGACTGGTAGGGCTAGTCTCACATCTATTGGCTAGACCATTTTCGTGCACTGCACCCAATAAAGAATTGGGTATTGATATGTTTCCATAGCATTGTTTCCATAGCATTAGTACACTGTCTATGAACTTGCTCCTATAATCATTTAACATGCTTCTAGAGGTGTTAGCTTTCATAATAGCTGCTAATAGCTTGGGACTTACATCCTAAGTGGCCCCCACTCTATCTAGTTCACAGCAGTTCTCAGCTTTGATGAGCTGAGTAGTGAGCATTTGCACAGTATTGAAAATATATACAGGTCTGAGTGTCTCTGGCCTGTTTAGCTTCTTTTTTGAAGGCAGCATTTACTTCTATCGCTTTAATTGCTCCATACATCTTTTTTTTTTTAATTTCTTGAGCTATATTTATACCTGATTAGAGGATTCTGTTTAGTGAAGTTTGGGACGGGTTCGACCACAGAACTAACACAAAAATGCGTGGGTCAAAGTACAAAAATGCCTTACGTACGTTCAAACATATATATAAACAAATATCCCCGATTTTCAAAATTTTCAATTGAGTTACCCCTGATAGTGTCTCACTCGCTTCGCTCACTCGCTTCGCTCACTCGCCAATTAAAATTACTGTGCCTAATACATGTATTATACTTATAACAAGATACCTTAATAAATGAATATATATATATATATTATATTTATTCCACCCTAGATATCTTCACAATGATATTTTTAGGTACTTGAAATAACTCAAGATATTTCAAGCTGTTATTTCACTGGGAGGGGGAGGGGGTTACAGCTACCTTTCCTCAGGTGTACCCTGCTCAACAGGGTTAGAGCAGCTGCTAAAATATCAGCTATACTAACTACAGTAGTGAAGATATCTAGTGTGGAATAATAAACCACTTATTACACTTGTCAGAGTGTTATGGCAGATATTTCACTCTCAGGCTTTATTTTCACTCATCTCTGGCTCCCGAAAATAAATTAACCTGCTCTTGAAATATCTCACCATATCACACTCTGACTCATGTAATAAGTATTATATACTGTATATATTTTTTCCACCCTAGATATCTTCACAATGATATTTTTAGGTACTGGACCTTGAAATAACTCAAGATATTTCAAGCTGTTATTTCAGCTGTACTGCTCAAGCTCATTAACCTTGTAGTTATAGCAACTGGCCAAACTTTTCAATTTTCTCCAGTTTTTACAGCTACCTTCCTCTGGTGTATACCATGCTCAACAGAGTTAGAGCAGCTGTTAAAATATCAGCTGGTGGTGTGGGTAGCCCCTACAACCAACTTTACCTGTGAGTTACTATACCTCTAGTTAGTACTAGAGGCATAGTAACTCACAGCTGTAAGATATCTAGTGTGGAATAAACCACTTATTACACTTGTCAGAGTGTTATGGCGAAATATTTCACTCTCAGGCTTTATTTTCACTCACCTCTGGCTCCTTGAAAATAATTAGCCTGCTCTGAAATATCTCTCCATATCACACTCTGACTCATGTAATAAGTATTATATATATATATATATATTATTCATTTGACACATTTGAATGTCACAATCTGTTGGCTTAGTGTTACAATATGGCCATTCAGACAACTTGTATTCTGTATTATCCAATAAAAATACATTTATTATGTACTGCTCATGTGTGAATACCATAGTTAGTGTCTTGTGCAACAAACACCTGGGGGACGCAATAACTCTGCATGATAACTCAGAACATAGGTTATATGGAAATATATTGCCTTATTATAATGCATTTCTTGTGCAAGTCTCAATATAGCTTCCTAGTTAGATACACTATTAGATATGTTACTCAACAATTCAGATAATAACAAGAATAATAATACTCAACAGTAACAAGTCTAAGTAAAAATATAACAGGAAGTAAATGTGATCACAATGTAGTGCATATTAATGTCAACTAACTCATGAATATGAATATTATTCATGTCTCTGTGATTACTGTAGTAATGACTCTGGCTTATTGAAAACCCTTTCCCATATATAATCGACTGCTATTAGTAGCTGGAGTATTAGAAGTTAAAATTAATCATACTATGCAATACTGTAACCTAACTAGGGACTCACTCGCCATTTGTGCTCAGCAGACCATACTATATATAACTATTATATATATACACACTATATAATAGAATACATTTGTAATACATACATGCATGCTTACATAATTTACATATGTCAGAGTGCTCACCTGTAGGTTCAGCTTGAGATGCGTTGTCATGTCTGTTCTGAAAAAAAAAAAAAAAAAAAAGCATTTAAAAAGTTTTATGGCTTTATTTTGTGCTTTATCTGTTCATTAGTTGCTATATATAATATGTCCATCAGCTAGGTATTCATTAGAATAAGTGCTCTAGCATAATTATAATACTCATATTGTCACAAACTTTGTCTCATTTTATTTGCAGTTAATTGATTGTTTAGTATGTATTTTTCAACTTACAATAACAGGTTGTTGTGATGTACTCGAATATTCCTGCATTATTTTAGTCAGCTTTACATAGCCATTCTGATTGCATATCATCAGGGCTGACAACCCATCTTTGTTCTGCAGATTTATGTTGGCACCATATTTTAGTAGACCTTTAACTACTTCAGCATGACCATTCTGGCTAGCTGTTATTAAGGCTGACCATCCATTTTTCTTCTCTTGCAGATTCACCTGGGCACCATTTTCTAGTAGTATTTTAACTACTTCAGCATGACCATTCTGGCTAGCTAGTATTAAGGCTGACCACCCATCTTTCTCTTGCAGATTCACCTGGGCACCATTTTCTAGTAGTATTTTAACTACTTCAGCATGACCTTTCTGGCTAGCTATTATTAAGGCTGACCACCCATCTTCCTCTTGCAGATTCACATGGGCACCACTTTCTAGTAGTATTTTAACTACTTCAGCATGACCATTCTGGCTAGCTATTATTAAGGCTGACCACCCATTTTCCTCTTGCAGATTCACCTGGGCACCATTGTCTAGTAGTATTTTAACTACTTCAGCATGACCATTCTGGCTAGCTATTATTAAGGCTGACCACCCATCTTTCTTTTGCAGATTCACCTGGGCACCATTTTCTAGTAGTATTTTAACTACTTCAGCATGACCATTCTTGCTAGCTAGTATTAAGGCTGACCACCCATCTTTCTTTTGCAGATTCACCTGGGCACCATTTTCTAGTAGTATTTTAACTACTTCAGCATGACCATTCTGGCTAGCTATTATTAAGGCTGACCACCCATCTTTCTTTTGCAGATTCACCTGGGCACCATTTTCTAGTAGTATTTTAACTACTTCAGCATGACCATTCTTGCTAGCTAGTATTAAGGCTGACCGCCCATCTTCCTTTTGCAGATTCACCAGGGCACCATTTTCTAGTAGTATTTTAACTACTTCAGCATGACCATTCTGGCTAGCTATTATTAAGGCTGACAACCTGTCTTTCTTTTGCAGATTCACCTGGGCATCATTTTCTAGTAGTATTTTAACTACTTCAGCATGACCATTCTGGCTAGCTAGTATTAAGGCTGAAAACCCATATTTATTTTGCAGATTCACCTGGGCACCATTTTCTAGTAGTATTTTAACTACTTCAGCATGACCGTTTTTGCTAGCTACTATTAAGGCTGACCACCCATCTTTCTTTTGCAGATTCACCTGGGCACCATTTTCTAGTAGTATTTTAACTACTTCAGCATGACCATTCTGGCTAGCTATTGTTAAGGCTGACCACCCATCTTCCTCTTGCAGATTCACCTGGGCACCATTTTCTAGTAGTATTTTAACTACTTCAGCATGACCATTTTTGCTAGCTACTATTAAGGCTGACCGTCCATCTTCCTCTTGCAGATTCACCTGGGCACCATTTTCTAGTAGTATTTTAACTACTTCAGCATGACCATTCTGGCTAGCTAGTATTAAGGCTGACCACCCACCTTTCTTTTGCAGATTCACCTGGGCACCATTTTCTAGTAGTATTTTAACTACTTCAGTGTGACCATAGTAACTAGCTACTATTAACGCTGACAATCCATCTTTCTCTTGCAGATTAACCTGGGCACAATTTTCTAGTAGTATTTTAACTACTTCAGCATGACCATTCTGGCTAGCTATTATTAAGGCTGACAACCTATCTTTCTTTTGCAGATTCACCTGGGCACCATTTTCTAGTAGTATTTTAACTACTTCAGCATGACCGTTTTTGCTAGCTACTATTAAGGCTGACCACCCATCTTTCTTTTGCAGATTCACCTGGGCACCATTTTCTAGTAGTATTTTAACTACTTCAGCATGACCATTCTGGCTAGCTATTGTTAAGGCTGACCACCCATCTTCCTCTTGCAGATTCAACTGGGCACCATTTTCTAGTAGTATTTTAACTACTTCAGCATGACCATCTTTGCTAGCTACTATTAAGGCTGACCGTCCATCTTCCTTTTGCAGATTCACCTGGGCACCATTTTCTAGTAGTATTTTAACTACTTCAGCATGACCATTCTCGCTAGCTTTTATTAAGGCTGACCATCCATTTTTCTTCTCTTGCAGATTCACCTGGGCACCATTTTCTAGTAGTATTTTAACTACTTCAGCATGACCATTCTGGCTAGCTAGTATTAAGGCTGACCACCCATCTTTCTCTTGCAGATTCACCTGGGCACCATTTTCTAGTAGTATTTTAACTACTTCAGCATGACCTTTCTGGCTAGCTATTATTAAGGCTGACCACCCATCTTCCTCTTGCAGATTCACATGGGCACCACTTTCTAGTAGTATTTTAACTACTTCAGCATGACCATTCTGGCTAGCTATTATTAAGGCTGACCACCCATTTTCCTCTTGCAGATTCACCTGGGCACCATTGTCTAGTAGTATTTTAACTACTTCAGCATGACCATTCTGGCTAGCTATTATTAAGGCTGACCACCCATCTTTCTTTTGCAGATTCACCTGGGCACCATTTTCTAGTAGTATTTTAACTACTTCAGCATGACCATTCTGGCTAGCTATTGTTAAGGCTGACCACCCATCTTCCTCTTGCAGATTCACCTGGGCACCATTTTCTAGTAGTATTTTAACTAATTCAGCATGACCATTCTCGCTAGCTATTATTAAGGCTGACAACCCATCTTTCTTTTGCAGATTCACCTGGGCACCATTTTCTAGTAGTATTTTAACTACTTCAGCATGACCATTCTTGCTAGCTAGTATTAAGGCTGACCCCCCATCTTCCTCTTGCAGATTCACCTGGGCACCACTTTCTAGTAGTATTTTAACTACTTCAGCATGACCATTCTGGCTAGCTATTATTAAGGCTGACCACCCATTTTCCTCTTGCAGATTCACCTGGGCACCATT
>WLWD01003772.1_pt1 | contig 63504 bp, 79 predicted proteins | sample 6712731 | NCBI WGS metagenome assembly WLWD01 (sample SAMN12718690, study PRJNA576275) | sponge metagenome | isolation source: marine sponge | host: Mycale hentscheli | place: New Zealand: South Island, Marlborough, Capsize Point | collected 2014-11-01
CAAAGGAACAGACGAAACATGTCTTGTCCCTATCTTCCTTTGCGACTTCGACCTGGTGAAATCCTTTCGATAGATCCACCTTCGACAACACCTTCCCTTTTCCAACCATCTCCAGCATCTCTTCAAACCCAGGGATATAGTACGGCTCCTTTACAGTCACCGCGTTCACCCTCCTAAAGTCGACGCACAACCGCAACCCACCGTCTTTCTTCCGCACAGGTACCAAGGGTGATGCCCACACACTATCACATCTCTCTATGATACCACCCGACTCCAACTTCCTAACTCATTTCTCACCTCTTCCCTCAGCCTTAACGGAACCGAGTAAGGGGCCTGCCTCACTGGTGGGTGGTCACCTGTGTCAATTGTCATCGCCACCTTTTTGGTATGCCCTGGTGCGTCTGAAAATACCGCATCATACTTCCCAATCAATTGTCCCAAACTCCTCTTCATCATACCCTTCGCACACGCCCCTCAACCCATTCATTGGTTCCTCATCTTCCTCAATCACTACATCCAACCTAGCAATCTCACCTCTCCACATACTTCCTTAAGCAATTCACATGAATCACCTTGCTGTGTTTCTTCGCCCCCACTTTGCAAATTCGGTAATTCACCTCGCCTACCCTTTCCAAGATCTCATAAGGCCCTTCCCATGAATCCCCAGCTTGCAGCTCAACCCCGGTATTCTGTACAAAACCTTGTCACCAACCCCAAAACTCCCTCAGCTTTGTACCCTTGTTTGCCAACCTCAACCTGCTTTCCTTTCCCTTCAACAGCTTTGCCTCAGCACAGTCACCAACCTCTCAGCTATATTCCTAACCCAACTACACACGTCCATCTTCTCGTAGCTTGAATCATGCAGCCCATAATACAACGCCTCCAATGGTGTCCTCACCCTAAACCCATAAACCAAGTCAAATGGCGAGACCCCCGAATCAGCATGTGACATCTGCCTCAAAATGAACAACACGTAGGACACCTGCCCCACCCACTCATGCCCATTCTCTACACACTTTCCCAGGATGCGCTGGAAAGTTCCATGCATTCTCTCACTGCCCATTAGTCTCAGGATGGTATGGAGACGTCCTGACCTGCTGTGTTCCAAACAGCTTGCAGACCTGCTTTAGTGTCCTAGAGCAGAACTGGCTACCCTGGTCCGTCATCATCCTCTCAGGAATCGACGTCTTACTGAACATTGATACCAAGGCCTCTGCTACCGCCTGAGACGTGATAGACCTGAGTGGAACAGCCTCCTGGACACATAGGTCAGCAAGAACCTGCACCCTCCTTTGCCCTTAGCCAATGGACCCACTATGTCCACCGCCACATCCTCGAATGGTTCACTCAAAACCGGCCTCTCTACCACGGGAGCTCTCTTAGGCTTGTACTTGCTCTTTCTTTGACACACACCACACCCCCTCACGTGAGCTCCGATGTCCCTCTGCATACTTGGCCAAAGAAAATGCCTGCTCACCACAGCCGATACTTTATCAACCCCCAGATGCCCAGTCTTCTAATGTGCTATGATTAACACCTTTCCTCTCCATTCCCTAGGCACAACCAATACATCCCTGAACTCTTCCCACGTTACGTACATTGACTTCACAAGAGTTCCTCCCTTCCAGCTAAAGCCCCCTTTCCTTTCTTTCACCCAACTCTCTCCATTCCTTTAATGACTCATCCTCCTTTACAGCCTTCCGGAACTCCTCCCCTTCATTTCCCACTGGAACTGGCCCGATCTCACCGGCTAGATCAACTAACTCTTCGTCTCACCCAACTCGACTACCTTATCCCCAGTGCTGTTGCAACTGCTTCCACTTCATCACACTCAACTTCCGAAGAATCCACACTCGATTCCTCAGCTACATTCCTCAACTCAACACTCGAAGCATCCTTCCCCTCACCCAACGTACACCACTCCGTACTACTCCATGAATCCAACTTCTTGACCACAACATCACTCTCCATCTTATCAAGCTCAGTCTCAGCCCTAGCCTGACTCCTCGTCAAGACGTTTACCTCTCCGCCCTTGACTGCTTCCATCATCAATCTCACCTCCTCCTCCTGCCTCAGGTCCAAAGGCAAGATACAATTAACGAGAGACCCGTCACGAGTTCTCTAGTGTAAGCCCAGCCACTTAAAACACTGCTTTGGTACACTTATGCAACACACTGTCCCCATGCACACCTGAAATTAGTCTCTCTCCACAATCACTGCATTCTCAGGCACCACCGCCCTCGGAACTAAACCATAGTCAGCTCCCGTGTCCACCAGAATACACACCTCCTTCCCATTAACCTTTCCCCGTACCACGTTCTTCTTTCCCCCCCTCCCTCCCCCCCCTGGCTGTGGTCTTGTTCACTGCTGCTACCCTTCCAGTTCCTGGCTCCTTCTTAACAGCGCTTCCTACTTTCTTCAGTGGGCAGTCGGTACTCTTATGGCCCTCTCATTGACAACTGTAGCATGTGGGGGGCCTGGGCTTACTACTTGAGCTAGAGGGTCAATCAACACCATAACTTCCACCCTCCTAGCTTTGCAATCCACAGCCTGGTGCCCAGCTTCTCCACACACAAAACAGGTAACAGTCGTCCTGCTACTACATACCCAAGCCTTCTAACCTCTCCTTTAACCATTCCCTTTTATCCCTCTTCTCGTCATCTTCCTCTCTTCTGTCCTTCATGGCAGCCTCTGCCCTCTGCCTCTCAATCTCCTCAGCCTTACATCTATCCGCCCTATCCTGCTCCTCCTCATTCATCTGTTTAAACATTTCCCTCATCTCGTTCAGACGGGCTTCCTCCTCAGCCTTCCTCCTCTGCTCTTCTTCAACCCTCCTAGCTTCCTCCCTATTATTCCTATCCACGATCCCTCTCAACCATTATCCTCAATAACTCAATCACACCAACTGCTTCCCCCCCCTGTTCTGACACATTCTCTGCCTCCACAAAAACTTCCTCCTCGCTCCTTGCCTCCTGCTCCTCTAACGTTTCCTCACTATCACCACTATATTCCTCACTATCACCACTATACTCCTCCCTTAGCAAAGCCGCCCCACTCGGGTGACTTACAGATGGCTCTCCTCTGGTGAAATAGGGCGACGACTTCTGGTCTAGAACTAGCTTCTTCGATGGTCTAAAGTTCGAGTCCCGCGATACTACAGCTGCTGGTTTCTTGCCAACCCTCCTTCTCACTGCCTCCTCCCGTCTGGTTTCCGGCATGGGCGGGGAATGTCTTCGCCGTCCAACAGAGACCCTACGAGAGAAAATAAAAAAAACACGAATAACCACGGAAGAAAAAAATTAAAGTTCACAATGTGCCACCGCACAATACAGTTCAACGTGGTTCCAAGCAGTTAGACTGCCCTAGTCGGTAGGTATCCAGATGGTCGTAGGACGTAGGTAGGGATCTCCGATGATGCTGCCGCTTTCAGAAAGATCCCACCGCTGCCACCAAATGTGGGCTGAGTTCGGGAAATATCTAAATAGATCGCTCTAGTTCAGCTCGCACTCGGCAACAGCAAGTAGTTGCTGCCACCAGAATCCAGAGGTTCTCTCTCAAACTCTTAGCGAACTGTACAACCCACCCAAAGGTTGAGTCTTTAGAGTTTAATTAAACTATATGAGAGATAGCACACATGACAAATCGAATGCACAACCAAGACTGAACAGGGCACACAACTACAGGTCTTAAATACAAAACACAAACCACACCCAAAAGTCACACAAAATGCTACAGAGTTCCTGCTCTGACAGACAAACTAACACACAAAAGTTCTACTCACTTATCAACACGTGAAATAACACGACAAACAACTCATGACATAGAACTCAACGACAACTATTGACCAACATAATGTTCGTTACACACACACACCCAGTGTTACGTTACACACACACACACACACAGGTCTTTATTCTTCATGTGGGCCTTTCACGCCCACACCCAGCTAGCTCAAAACTAGAACTCGAGGAGGAAGTAGGTGCGAGACTGAGACCTTAGGGTCCCACATGCCCCTCCCCTTCTAATTGCCCCTCCTCATTCAGATGCCCCTACCCTCCCAGATGCCTCTTTTCTCCCAGATGCCCCTCCCCTCCTCTTATTAAACCTCAATATAGTCATACTTGTGTGAAGCTTCATATCCATGGTACGATGTTGTTAAAACGTCACTTTTCAGTTCAACGAACGCCCAAAATGTAGTAGTAGCACGTGCAGACATGAAGAATTTAGTGACCTGTCCCTTCATTAGTGTTTTTATAATACATTTCCTATGGTGTTCAGTTATCTGAACATTTCACCTCTCGGTCCCAACGTGTTTGGATAACTGACATTCTACTGTATACTGTACACATCAGGCAATGTATTAATGTTGTACACACTTTAGTTGTATTGGTGTGCCAGCTCAGCTTGAATACATAATCATTGTGTTATCCATTAGGGGCTAGTTTCCAACTCTCCCAGGCTGATTACAGCGCAGTGGAATCACAATTGTTCATCCGCGCAAGATTGCAGAAGGTGCAGGACAAGAGATTGGCAACCTCGGTTACCTTCATCGTCACTCCGTACACGAGGGATCAGGCATTGGCAAGGAACCTGACTATGGCAGCTGAATTTATTAACGACGTAAACATATACTCGCCTCAATATGCAGGTAAGTCTGCGAAATTGTATAAGTAATCGAGGTATAACGTATTTGGAATGGACATTACTGACTAGGTTCACAAATTGTCTGCTGGACTTATAGATAATAACTGAGCAACTTGGTTGTAGAACTGGACAGTGTTTCTTGATGTACGGAGGTATATAACGTAGAATCCAACGTGTGGCACAACCTTGTAACCTTCCTTGTACGTTTCCCTCAAAATCACCATTCTCCCTGGGTAATATCCAAATAACCAGCTCTAAACTTGTCTTTTGATTTATTTAAACAACTAGAGGCACTGAATTACCTGACAACATTGAAACATAGAAGGTTCAGAGGAACCAAAGTACTAAATTTCTACCATTAGGAGTTGTTCTCACAATATGGTATTTTACTTTCTGTTAGTTTAACATAAGCTCAAAATGTGTAAGTTTAACTGGATTTTTTTTTTTCAAGAGTTCATTTGAAGTGCAGATATCTCATACTTGGTTCACCTACGTACTTTTATTAAATTCAAGTCATTTAATTTCAAACTTATGAGTGAATTTGCCGACGTACGTATGTACATAGCGTTTTCTGCCTCTTCTTCTGTCTCCAAGTATTAGTTTGTTTCCTTTGTGCATTTTTCAGTGGAAGCTGACTTCAACACCTCCGCCATCAGTGTGGAGTTCCCAGCCGATGAGCGTGGGCTCATCAATGACGTCAGACTGTCATTTCCGATAGTTGATGATGCTATCAAAGAGCACAGTGAGCAGACGTTTGTCATCAGCACTACAGTCAGTGAGGCCATCAACTTCGACCTCGTCAATAATACTGGACGTAACGTATCAATCATGAGAATTCTGGATGATGATAGTGAGTATCAATGGGTGTGTGGTGTGTGTGGGTGTGTGTGGTTGGGGGTTGGGGGGGGGGGGGGGGTTAAACTGCAGACCCGAGCAAGCACAGTTGTTCAGACATTTGTACTACTTAATATAAATATCTTTAACCAACGTTTGTGTTGGTCATAATCAACATTACGGAAGTACATGTACATGATGCTTGCCAGTATATCCCATTTTTTCACACTGGACTTATATATGTATTGGATCAGAAATTTCAATATTGAAGTCCACAATTTATTTGTGTGTTCAGATTTGGTGATTGGGTTCGAAAGAAGAATTTTTTATACGAACGAACCTCCTGGTCCTTTTCCTTCACCGTTCAATGAAATCAGGCTGGTTAAAGAAAACAATGTTCTTACTGAACAAACTTTTCAAGTGGATATTACAGTACAAATGCCAGTAAACTACACAGCGGCTACGGCAAGGGATTTCTTCTTGCTAAACGGAGGCGTCCAGACTTTCCGTAGCGATGTCCAGTTTATCCAACTTAGGACTTTGGTTTTAGCTGACACTGTGTTTGATGGTGATAAAGCAGTTCAGTTTTTTTCTGCTCCACCACCTCCTGATCTTATTTCCGGAATCAGACCATACTCCTTGCCCAGCACTGGGATTACATTCCAAACCACAACGCTTGTCATAAGAGATTTTCAAGGTGAGGTTACATATTTTTATGTATAATATATAAGTATATCTTGTACAATGTATATATAGTTTTATACATTGGATATGTTCCTTGAGTATTTGGCGTCACGTGACCTTTCAATGTTTTCCCATATTGAACACTTCAGCGTGTTTGTATGTAATAACTGAATTTTTTGAAGTACTGCAGAATGATGAGGCTTTGAAGCAGTTCATAGACTGTTTTGGAGAATATCCAATGTACATATATAAACAATTTATTGCACTCGTCATACAATTATGAGAAGACATCACTCTGTATTTTCACTTGCTTTTGTCTCGTGGAAATACTTCTCTTGCTCTTGAAACATCTCCCCATTGTATTGTATGCTTACTCTGCAATGACATTCATATATAATAGAAACAATAGCAACCCAAGCAGGTTGATACGAACGTTTTTGGCGGGCTATTCACTTACAGTGGGAAAAATAACAGTATTTATCTAGTTTACTTAATTGCCTATAATCCACCTACTCACGCAATTCTCACAATACAACTCGAGCATAGTTTCTCGAAAGGGCCTAATTGAAGCCCAGTTAACTCCTTTCAATCTGACAGCAACCAAATATGTTTATGATGTCACAGAGACATGCTGTAATTGTATATGGAATAAAAGACATGGCCATTTCAGTGATAAGGTATGAACTTGGTCTCCGTGAGATACATGCACTGAATGAAGTTGTAGCATTTTAGTACAATGCTATAAGCCAACGATTAGGAGACATTTGAGTTTGACAAGTTCACACTTTTCATTACTAGTTTTTTCTTCCAAAAAACATTGGAAATCTTTAATACCAACATGGTAGTCACTTTTTGCATAAGTTTATGTATTCCAAATTGACTCTTCTTGTCAGGTAACTCAATGATTCACTCCCACAACACCACGTCCAATTGTATTCCATTTTATAATGCGCGTAATTTATTTGTTTCTCCCTTGCAGTTGCAACCATTGGCTTTGAACAGCTCAACTACACTGTGGGTGAGGCCTCCGTCTCGGTGGAAGTTTGTATTGTGGTCACTAATCCAACGTTATCCCAAAACTTTGATAGAGACGGAAATATCGTGTTGGGTATTCAATCTGTGACAGGCACCGCAGGTGAGTGAATTACTTTGGAACACCGCTCACACTTTGTGTCACCATCGCACTTCATTTTCATGCACACGCTCTAGGAATTCAATTGTATCATGACTTCTGAAGGGATTGATGATTGCTTTTTTTTTTTTTTAGGTTTGGCGGATTACATATCAACAACGTCTTCCACGACTAATGTCACTTTTACTTCCAGCAGTGCCAATGATATGAACGCACGCAGGATGTGTGTGTCTGTGTTCATCACAGACGACCAGATACTTGAAGGGCAAGAATCGTTTACACTGCAGCTGGTATTTGCTGCACCTGCTATGAACGTTATGATCGAGCCCAATGTTACGCAGATATTCATCACCGATGACGATGGTAGGTGTGGCATAACAACACTGCTTAATAAATAATAAAAATAGTTGACAAAATATGGCAAAGATTTTTTAAAATTATTATTTTTTATCCAATTTTTTTGTTTTCTTTCTTCTAGTTTTAACCATTGGTTTTGACCCAGAATCATACAGTACTCGAGAATCTGGTGTAATGATGTTCAGAATTGTAGCTTTTGGGGGACAGTTATCTAGTACAGTAGAGTTTGAGTTCTACACGACAGACGGAACAGCTCAAGGCAAGTCACAAGTTGTTGTCAGTTTGTATTTTCTTTTATGATGTGTCAAACATTACTAGTGAATTTTTTAATTTTGTTCCTTTAGTTGTTGATGATTATGTTTCTACCGTTCAAAGTATTTTTTTCGGTCCTGGGAGAAATGAGACTGTGGTGTCTGTACCGACGTTGGCAGACAACATCCTGGAATTTAACGAAACGTTTTTTGGAAATCTGAGATTCCCGTCGGGTGTTCCGGGAAGTGTACGCCTCTTCCCAATCAGGGCCGAGGGCACCATTATAGATGACAGCACCGTCGAGATCGGGTTCTCGTCGGATGAAATGGTCATAGAAGGCACTAATAACACGGTCACGTTAGAGTTGGTGGTTACTTCAGGCATTCTTGGCAGACAAGTGGTCATCAGTGTATCCACTGTAGATGATTCAGCAACAGGTAAAACACTGATTGGATAGGAAATTTTACATAATGTATGCATTAAGTAGCTATGCACGAATGCTTCTTGTACGTTATTTGTATCATGATTCAGTTATTCTTGGCGGAAATAATAGCAAAATTTTCTCTTTTTAACAGCCAATATAGTTAATTAACACTTACCCCGGTGCTTCTCTTCTCAGTTGACTCCTGAAGAGGACTTCAGCCAGAAGTCGAAACGTCGGGTTAAGTTATAATTAACTATATTAGCGGTTAAAAAGAGAACAATTTGCTATTATTATTTGTATCATGTTATTGTTATTATATTTATATAGTATTTGATTGTTTCGTTGATGGCATTTGTTGTAGTTTTACTGTTATAGTGCTAGCTAGTGGTGGAGGGGGAAAAGAACGAATCAGATATAAAGACTCCAGCAACAGCTGATCATTTAATTATGTATTGTTATAATGGAGTTGTTTTATGTTTTAGCTCCAAGTGATTACACTTCAACCACACGGTTGGTCACGTTTGCTCCTGGCTCCAGACTGCAATCATTTACCGTTCCCATTGTTGATGATGCAATTGTCGAACCTCCAGTGGAATATTTTACTGCTGTGGCTTCTTTAACCACGCCAATGTGGCGGTATCCATCAGCCGTCCCATGGCAACGGTTGCCATAGAAGATGACGACAGTAAGTGGCATTTCTTACGTACATCCATAGCTTTTATTAATACTGCGTAGTTGATACCTATAAGAAACTTTTTTAAACCTTAATCGGTGTAGAATGGATGAAATATTGGCATGCACTACACAAAAATAGATATTTTGTATTTTCACTGCAGAAAGAAATTTCAACTCTCACAGTTTCTGGCCAACGTTAAGGCAACATTTCCTGAAAAATCCTAAATGTTGCCCAATCCTCTACCTATTTGCTGCAGGAAATACTTACATGTGTTTTATTACCATGCAGGACACATACAAAATATCAATTCTGCTGTTGTGATGATTAATTGGGTAGGCAGATTGGATTTAATCAACATTTTGTTTGTGTACGCAGCAATAATTATAGCACTGAGCACGACTGAGTACGATGTTTCTGAGAGTGAAGGATTTGCTAATGTGACTATCAACTGGTTTGGTGCAACTGCTCGGGACATCGTTGTGAACTTTTACACAGTGGACGCCACAGCAGTGTGTGAGTTATCTGAGAGAAAATTTGTAACATACGGACGGATCAGTCTAAGAGAGGGGTTTAGGCACAGAGGAAGTTGGTACCCTAAGAAGCTAAAACTTGGTCCTCTCTCTCTCTTCCTTCCCCCCCCCCCCCTTTCCTTCCCATCTTCCTTTCAATGTAAATCTGTCTTATGACTTTTTCGTAATTAAACTTCCTATCTAATTGCCTGTACAATACTTCAGGACAGGAGATTGTATCTCCCTATTTCCTAACTAATAGTACGACGCCCAAATTGCCTATTAAAAATGTATGGGGAAAACCGCTGTTCAATTGAAATCACATGGGGAAAGCGAAATAACACAGACTCTAGTGAAATACCATGGTAGCTAAGTGATATAGTACAGGTAAGTGCATGCATGCAGCTTTAGCCTTGGAAATGTACAGTTCAAGTAGTTTCTAGTTGGACTATGCCATAGCATGCAGAAGTTCTACCCACAGCATGCAGAAGTTCTACCCATATTAGATGGAATTTGAGGAGCCATATGTTGAAAATGAAGTTCCAGAGGAAGCTAATCTTGAAATACAGAGATAGTGAGTGAACAATACTATGTAGCTACAATGGAAAGGATTTTAAAAACAGATGGCCTACTATTAGCGAGAGATAGCATGAATATCCTGTGCTATTAGGGATCAATAGCACTCGTGAAACAATTGAAATACACTCGGCTTTGCCTCATGCAATTTCAATCACGTTACCCGTACTATTAATCTTGAATAGCACGGTTATTGCCAATACTAATACAAATCTCCAACTTGCACTGTCAGTAGTGTATAATCAGTGGTTGGGTAATTCAACATTCATTATAATGAATATTTCTGCACACGAATTGTGTATGGATTCAGTCCAAGACATGACTTGGGATTGTTTGTTTGTTTATTTGTTTGTTTATCTCCAGCTACAGGAAGTGAAGCAGATTACCAAACCATAGTTCGTGCTGTGACTATTTCTCCTTCGTCTTCAACAACTCGGGAGGTAGTGCTCATACCGATTATCGACGACCCATATGTGGAGAGACGGGAAAGGATCGAAGTGTTCATCAACCTCACCATAGCGGACATGGCGGTGATCTTTGGTACGCGGAGAGCCTCCGTGAACATCATCGATAACGACGGTACGTGGCCAAGCTAAAACAAAGTGCCATTGATGCTGTTGTGTTTGATGATCTCTGATTTTGCAAACCTTGCAGAGGCAGTTATCGGCTTTAGTCAGAGAAGCTACGCCATCGGCGAGCAGTTTGGCCCACTGGGAGTGACTATCGGAGTGCTTAGTGGTCTACTAAGAATTCCTATAGCAGTAAACTTCACCACTGTGGATGGAACAGCCAGGGGTAAGAGAGCATCCGTGATCAAATATCCACCGTTTACTGTGGCTGTCTGTTCATTATAATTTATTTGTTTGTTGTTGTTGTTATTGTTGTTCCCATATAGCTGGTTCGGACTACGTGACGTTGTTCAGGAGCCTTGTGTTTGACCGAAGCACCATGACAACCACACTCAATGTCAACATAGTGGATGACAGCATCCATGAACAAAGTGAACTATTTTATGGTCAGCTCAGTTCTTCAGAGGATGCTGGAGTGCTGACGCTCAATCCAGCCAACACTAACATTTCCATCCTAGACAATGAAGGTATCGATACGTTTAATCTTTGTAGTCCAATGTAGGCTCTATTTATACAATAAATTCAATATTGTAACTTAAATTAGTAGTAGGAGTTTGGTATTTAGTGGTAATAGTGTTTGTGATTATCATCATCATCTTTTGTACTTTGTGAAGTAAATACAAAACTTCTACTACTAATTTAAGTTGCAATATTGAATTATTATATAATTATTGAGGCAGTAATGATGGAATTATATGAAATTATAGGCTCTATTTATTTATCATTTAATTTTATATTTATTTACATTATTATTTATTTATTATTCGATTTCTGTTTATTTTTTATTTTTGTTTGTTTATTAACTATTTTTATTTATGTTTTATGCAGTGGTGACATTCTCCTTCAGAGAGCAAGTTGTCACAGTAATGGAGGGAGATGGTCTTTTGGTTGTCTTCATTGATCGTGTAGGTTCCACTGATATGGACTTCTCTCTCAGAATAAGTGGGCGTAAGTTGTTGTTGTTTTGTTGTGGTTTCCATTTGTCACCATGTATTAATGTAAACGGGCCATCATTTACTGAGTTTTTATCGGCTTAGTTTTAGTACATGTGTATGTTGCTATGGTAATAGTGATTGTGATTATCACCATCATCATCATTATTAGCCCTCAGCGCACATGTGCAAGAGGGTTATGATAGTTGCCTTGTCTGTCTGTCACGCTCTGATTTTTTAGATTACTGACAATTAACAGTTGATTTAGGTATGAACTTACTCAGGAGGAAGATTTAAGACCTTTTATTGTGCTACTTTTTTTAATTTCGGGCTAGTCGTTGAGAAAATGCGAAGCTTTCAGCTCCGCGTAGATACCAGAACAATATTATTGGCTGTAAAAAAACGAGAAAATTTTCTATTAAATAAATTCTTGCAGCTCGTGATGTAGTTTGCTAAGTTAACAGAGTTGAAAGAAGTGAAGTTTCGCGTTGAAAATGTCTATATCGGTGAGTTTTTCTTGCTAGTTTAGCCTCTTCTCTTATGAAGACAGCGTTTCCATGTACCATTTTCATTGGTCGCGCTATTTTGATGCCTCATTAAAACAACTAACAGATTGCTTGTTCTTTTTAAAGGAGATTATATTGTAATAGCTAGGTAGTGTTTAATAGCACTGAGGGTTCGCACCTTTGGTGCTTCATTTTGTAGTAGTAGTAGTAAGTAAGGAGCCAAGCGAGCGAAACACTATCAGGGGTAACACAATTGAAAATCAGGGATATTGGTTTTGGACATACATTATGTCATTGTTGTGCTTTGACCCTGGCTTTTTTTGTTAGGTCAGGGGTCGAACCTTTTCCCAAACTTCACTAAACAGAATCCTCTGGTTTACCCGAATTATCAAAGGAAAATGAATTGTTTACTGCTTTTGTGAGTGCAGTTGACACTTACAAACTTACCATAGTTCATTTTCTATTCAAATTTGGCGGTGATAAGTTAATGCGCCATGCGTAAGTCCAGTGAACAAGTGTGTGTGAAAGTGTTGTGTGTTACAGCTACTGCTTAGCTAAAGAATAGCACAAAGTAAATATTTGAAATAAATAGCCCCCTTTACACCACTTTTTGGCATATTATAGCAGTAATATAGGGATTTGCAGCGAGTGGCATTGAAACCCTTTACCATATATACATAATTTAAAAATAACTTGACCGTATTTTAGTAAATGGTGTGTTAGAAGTTAAAATATAACAATACTGTAACCTCACCCGCCATTTGTTCTCAAGCACACCACGAGTACTAATAATTATGACTATATACTACTACTAAATCTGGGATATTATATTATATATATATATATATATACGTTAGGACCTATGTATGTCATTTGTACTTTGACACTCGTGTTTTTGTATTTGCTTGGTGGTTGACCCCGTCCCAAATAGAATGTGATCTTTACTCGTGTCATCCAAGAAAGTTTGATTGTTTACTTTTTTTAAATTAGAGTTGTCTCCAACACAACTTAAATGTTGCGGGACTCAGTTAGTTTTACAAGATTACAGGAGTTTATTTTCCTATTAGAATTAGTGGCGGTGGTACGTTGTCTAGGTTATTTCGCAGTCTGCCATAGCTGTTATTACTTGAAAATCCATTGCCCAATATATGTCAAGTCACTAAGAGAATACAATGGAAGTCTTGGTGTCAGTAACAAGTGTGTGTGTGTGTGTGTGTGTGTGTGTGTGTGTGTGTGTGTGTGTGTGTGTGTGTGTGTGTGTGTGTGTGTTGCATCTGCTGCTTAGCTAAAAAAACAACAACAATAAATTAGAAATTAGTTATTTCTTGCCTTTTTTTTTTAAATTAAATTTTAGATTTCATTCCAGTTTCTTTTGTTAGTATGCAAATCTTATTTGGGGTTAGGCTCTATGCTGTGTGATAATTACTTGAAAATGCTTGTTTTTTTGTTGTTGTTTTTCAAGTCCCACAACGTTGCTGTGAGTGGTTACTGTGACCTTGAAATTCTTTCCCATATGTAATTTCAAAAATTCTGCCTTGTTTCAGTAACTCAGTGCTTTGTGAGGAGCTGCTGGAAATTTAGACAGTCAGAATTAAAAAAAAAAAAAAAAAAAAAAAAAAAAAGTTTGAATTACTTGTGCACAATGGCTCACGCACCATATGTGCTGAAGCACATCACTAATTATTATTATTATTATTATTATTATCATTAATGTAGCTCTACAAGCTGAAACTGGTAGAAGAATAGATAGAACTGAAATCTTTCCGGCCAGCGAATCGGAAATATCGATCAACTTTGTAATCATGGATGACGACATAGCACTGGAGGACATAGAGAGGATTACATGGACTTTGACCTTTGCAACTATGAGCGACAGAGCGTCTGTGTCTCCTATCAACACCACCAACATCCAGATTGTTGACGATGACGGTACGTACGTGCAAGAAGAGTCCAACTAGCTAGTGCTTAGCTGTACGTTATGCTCGCGTGTATTTACATGTGTGTGTGTTTGTGTGTGTGTGTGTGTGTGTGTGTTGATGTGGTAGAGCTGGTTTTATCTCTGGAGACATTGCAACAGAATGTGCCAGAGTCTCAGAACACCTCAGCAACCATCATCTTCAGCAATCCATTCGCTATGGACTTCACCATCAACGCCAGCAGCCTCTTCCCAGAGAACATAACTGTCCCAGGGATCGGTGAGTTATAAACTGCTTTCCTAGTGCAGTACAGTCAGTTCGTGATTGTTTCAACATTGAATGAAGCATGTATGGAAAGTTAGGAGTAGAGGAGTCATAAGAGAGAGAGAGCTCGACATATTTAGATGACATCTGGAGATGGTTAATTTAGAGTTTAGGGATTCCAGGATGCTGTGGTTCACAAAAGGTGCTTGCAGATTGATAAAATATTTGGTTTTAAAAGCTCAACTCGCAGACAAAGTGATACTAAAGTGCATGTCACCAATACATGCACATAAATCATTGAGCATCTCACCTTAATGACCGTTAAAGTTTGATATCAGGTGACATATCCTTTATTAGTTGAAGAGTGTGAAAGAGAGAGAGAGTACTTTTAGGTAGTATAAAATAGCTGAAAAAGAATCCATCAAGTGATAAGCTAAATATAGTGTATACGGTTGTGGAGTTAACCCTACTCACCATTATCTCGAAGCGCAAATTTGTATTTGAAGTGCAAAAGTCTAGACCTAAAACCCTGGTTTGTACTTCCTCAATTACTACCACCCACATGATTACCAGCAATCACCAACTGTAGCAACTACAGTGTGAATAACAGACTGATTACTCTGACATTGTTCCCCCCACAGCCACCACTGGAGCCGATTTCATAGACTTCACTGGGTTTCTGACTGCCAGGCAAGGCGTTAACGGGCCCTCCACTCCGCTGACCTTTGACATCCAAGTCGTGAACGATGAGGCGGTGGAGGAGGAGCAGTGCATCTCCGTCAGCATTGGACTGGGAGCAGGAACAGACAACATGTTCTTGTCCATAGTCAATGACAGTGCCATATATTGCATTCAGGATGACGACAGTGAGTGAGGGTGATATAGTTGTAGTAGTAGTAGTAGCAGCAGCATTAATTGGTGACAATTATAAAATGCACTACAGGAAACACAATTAAGGTAGTACGTATTTGTGTACGCCTAGCACAAAGGAAAATGCATTTTTATATCTTGGTTGTTGATTTTATTAATTTTTTTTAAGTTTATCTACCAATAGTTTAAGCAATGTGTATTGTCACATGATTCTGAAGTTGTTTGAGAATTCGTCAAATCTACTTACACTGACATGAAATGGTGTTCAGAATAGTCGTGTGATTATGAGCGTGCTCATCACACTCAGTAATGATAGCACATGTGTATGTGTGCGTCCATGCGTTAGTGAGTTACGGTTTGAAGTGAAATGTACCTCAGGTCTATTTTGATTTTTCGATGTGTCATCTTTCTACACAGGTGTTTCTGTCGGTTTCACCAGAACAGAGACGTTTACTAATGAAGTGGCCCTTCGGGTTCGTCTTCAAGTGACTTTACTTTCTGGAATTCTGGAGAGATCAATTGAAGTGTTCTTCGACACCAACAATGGGACGGCTACTTCACCTGCTGACTTTACCTCTGTAACAGCTGCACCGGTCCAGCTGGACAGTACTGCTACCTCTAGGTTCCTCTTCATACCAATCAACAACGATGACATTCTGGAAGTTGCTCAGGAGTATTTCCATGGCAACTTGAGCACCTCTGATGGCGCAGTGAGACTCACTGTGCCAGGAACGACCGTGTTCATTGTGGAGAACGAGGTGGAAGACGGTAAGTTCACGAACCAATACAATTTTAAACTGGTGTAGATTTCGTTTTACTAGCCACTGGTTTTACGTTTCCAGACTTTTTCTGTACTTTGACTTGTAAATATTACAACTATCTTCTGGCTCTAACTTCAGCAAATTGAGCACTGCCTTACCTGATGGCTATGAGAAAAGATAACATTAATATAAACTCTGGACTCCATACATGAAGTTGGGTCACACTAGCAAAGCTCAATTCTCCATATTGTTGAATGTTAAGTAATAGTCAAATTTATTGGGGCTTTACTTTAAAATAGTACCTAATAGATGAGGTGCATTGACAGTTTATAATTTGTATTTTGGTGATATTTCACAGCTATTACCGTGGGATTCCAGCCTGTCAACTACACGTTCAACGAAGTGGACGGGTTTGCACAGTTGACCGTAGTTATACTACGAGGAGGACTAGAACGTGATGTGACAGTCCAGTTCTCTACATCCTCAGGAACTGCCACTGAACAAGGTTTGGGGTGCACGAGCAAGGTTTGGGGTGCACGAGCAAGGTTTGGGGTGCACGAGCAAGGTTTGGGGTGCACAGCAAGGTTTGGGGTGCAAGAGCAAGGTTTGGGGTGCATCAACTATATGTGTGTATTATATATTATATATTATATGTATAGGTTACATCACGAGGTGGAGGTCGGTATGGGATTTACACAACCGAGGGCCGCGAGGATAGTGTAAATCCCGTACCGACCGCGCACCGAGCGGTGCAACCGACTTGTACCATGGCTCTAGGCTATAAGAAACGCATAACAACCATTTTTTCTGTAGCCTCATTGGTCGCCGCTTCGCTTAGCTACAGATCGTAATTCTAGGCCACGGGCAAAAAATATTCACCTCCTAGGCGGTGTATAAGTGATTTATTCACCCCGAATTGAGAAATCTGATTGGACGGTTTGAACGAACCATGGTATAAGTAATAGTTATGTCATGGCCAACAAGGGGTTATGGAATATAACCGTCCAGATCCTGAGGGCGAAGCCCGAGGGATAAGGGTGGTGATATTCCATAACCCCGATGTTGCCGTGGCACAACTGTTTTATACCATAGTTGCTGCTACTACTACTCTCTCATATCCGCCTATATGGGACCAGCCCTACCACATATAACTCTCCTGCCGCTCTCATACCACAGGAATTTACCACAGCTAGCTGCTTTACTGCTTAACTGCTGAGCAGCCAAGGTAGAGTTAGATCTGGAGATAACAGCTGGCAGCTACAATGCTAAAGTAAACTTGCTAAAATAAACTTGCTAAAGTAAACTTTCTGGCGTGCTTCAATTGAATTTTAATTGAATTTTAATTTTGGGCCTGAAACACAGAAGAATTCGCTTGACACCGCACCGGGAAAATATCATAGCCCCTGGAGTTTTACAGCTCTACCTTCCTCTGGTGTACCCTACTCTTTACCCTGCTCAACAGGGTTAGAGCAGCTGGTGTGGGTAGCCCCTACAACCAACTTTACAGTGTACTAACTACGGTAGTGAAGGTATCTAGTGTGGAATAAACCACATTACACCTGTCAGAGTGTTATGGCAAGATATTTCACTCTCAGGCTTTATTTTAACTCGCCTCTGGCTCGTGAAAATAAATTAGCCTGCTCGTGAAATATTTCGCCATATCACACTCTGACTCATGTAAGTATCATATATATAATGGAGGAAGACAATTTGTCATCATAGTCCTTAAGATGCAAAATTATGCATGTACTAGCAAGTACCCCACCACACAGTGGTGCTTGACATAGTAAGAATGCAAGCATAAGTCAGTTAACATTCTCTGCCATTGGTTAAGGTTACATAACTTTCCCTCTCCTGATCTCTTTTTTTCGGAACTATCTCAGCTTTTCTTATCCCCCATCTTCAGCTCTTTCTTCTTGAGGCATGGAGTCCCTTTTCCCTTGTCTACCTCTCCTGCTTCACTTCAGAATCACTCTGTTCTTCCATCATGATTGTGGACTTCAGTTACAATTGATCACTTGCCTTTTTGCCTTCTCGTACTTTCGCCTTTTTTTTTTAACCGACGCCGCCTACCTCACTAATCCCACCTGCTTAATCACCTTTTGCCTTCTCTTTCGTACTTTCGCTTTCCTTTTTGAAAGCTACGCCATTGTCTATTCCACACACTTTTTAGTCTCTTTCTACTGAATTTGATGACACTTGACCCATTCAGGACAATGCTTTGCCAAACTGTTTATTAAGCTCATGAATTAGTCATGAATACACACACCCTTGTCGTTCACCGTAGTCATCGTTACTGACACACAAGCGCATTATTATATAAATTAATATTGCATTTTTAGGCTAAATATTCAATGGACTCCTGAAGGAGTGAGAAAATTGGTCCAGGAATAAGCAGAAGTAAGACAAGAACAAAAGGGAAAAAATTAATACAAGAAAAGTAAGACAAGAAAATTTTAAGATAAGAAAAGAGGAAAAAAGTAAGACAAGAAAAGAGGGGGAAAAAAAGTAAGACAAGAAAAGGGAAAAAAAATTGTAGCTAAATATAAAAAAAAAATAGGGGAAAAAATTGATACGGGGAAAAAAAGACAAGGAAGGACCGTGTATTAAAAAAAAATGGGTAAAAATAAAAAAATTCTGTCAGAGGTGGGATTCGAACCCACGCCCACATACGTGGACCAGAAGCCTCTACTCGTCATCGAGCAAGTTGTTACACTTGAGTCTGGCGCCTTAGACCACTCGGCCACCCTGACAGCTTGCCTTGTGGAGCACTTTAATACCATATATATATATACTTTTTATTATTTTTTTTTTTATCAGCTCACAATAGAATGAACAAGTAATGTGACACAGATATGTAAAGTTGGAGAGGTGTCATTACATAGAGATACGTGATGGTGTTAAATGGGTATGGCTTGCCACTAATTGGATGGTGAATGACTAGATATTTGATTTGTTGTGATGTGAAAATGAGGTTCCACACTCGATCAATCTGTTGGCCTTGGTCCAGATTCATTGTGTTGTCAGTTCTCTTGATGTACAATGTTTCTGTGATGTTCCTCTTGTGCCAGTGTTCTTCCCAACATAAACTAAGCATCATTTCAATCAATATTATGCCCAGTGTTTGTGTATGGACTGCATTCTCCATCCAATCAGAAGTTAGCCATTCACTCTTTCTCCATCCAATTAGTGGCTAGCCATCCCCATTTAACACCGTCTCACATCACTTCCATGCAATGACATCTCTCTAATAGCTGTGTCACATTATTTGTTTTCTATTCTCTGACGTAGAATGTATAGCCATAATTATCACTGAGCAATTACAGTATTAGTGTTTAACTTTTGAAACTAGAGTTGAGTTTGAAATGTTCTAGTTTCAAAAGTTAAACACTAATACTGTAATTGCTCAGTGATAATTATGGCTATACATTCATTCATCAATGTAGCAATGAGCCCATACTCTACATTTTTGAAATGTTATCATTAAAAAAAATGCCAGAGCATGTGAACAATATTTTTACATTACTCCTGATCACTGCATACTCAATGTGCAAAATTTCAATGTTTAGGGATGCAATGTTGAGAAGTGGCTGTTTAGCTCCAGTATGTATGTTTATTCTGACAATTTCCATACATAGCTCCCATGGACTACACTGGGACCACCGTGGACTTGACCTTCACCCCTACCATCAACCGGACCTCGGTTCTTGTCCCTCTCATCAATGACGCGAGGGTTGAAAGCACTGAATTCTTCTTTGGTAACCTCGTGGACACGCCGATGTTGGTCTTTGCTAATCCTAACCTTGCCAATGTTATTATTACTGAAGATGTCACAGACCGTAAGTTAGAGGAAAAAGAAACTAAACAACAGTAGCCATTTTTCTTTGTGGGGAGCAGGAAAGGGGGAGGGGAGGGTGGTAGTGGGATTGTTTAATTTTGTTGAAATTGTTTTAATTAGTTTTGGTGTTGTTTGTTTGTGTGTGATACTTGTGTTTGAGTGAGAGAGTGAGTGAAACTGTGGGCGTAATTGCTAACAAGTGGTTCAATTGAGGGTCATGAGAGAAAGAGAGAGAATCCTACTGTACTAACATTTGTTGCTGTCCATTGCCTGTAGGAGTCACTATTGGATTTGATCCATCCAGTTTCTCTGTCAATGAGACAGATGGTACGGCGACATTCACAGTTCGGGTGCTGGTAGGGATTTTAGAGAGGTCTGCCTCTGTGACGTTCTCTACCATGGACGGGACGGCCACTTCCACTGGTCCTGCTGACTTTGTGGCACTCTCCAATGTAACCTTGGAGTTCAGTGCAGGAACTTCATCTCACCAGGTCACTGTCACCATCGTTAACGATGACATCGTGGAGGATCCAGAAACTTTCTTTGGTAACCTGACGACTAGTGATGACAGTGTGCAGTTAGCGCCTCGCACAGCTACGGTGACAATTAGGGAGGAATTCGGAGATGATAGTAAGGATGTTTTGTTTTCTTGCAGATATTTTATTTTTGGAAGATGTTTTAAAAATATAAATGATTTACTTCAGATTGGTCATTAATGTATGAAAAATAACCATGCAATTTTAGCCAATTTTTTTTTTTTTTTTTTTTAATTAGATATTTCAGAGAGAAAATAAAATATAATAACTGTGGAGGAAGTTAGTTATTTTCTAGTAAACTTTTATGATGAAAGTTTTCAGATAGAGCTGAATCCTATTTAGGAAGGTAAACTAATGTTCTTAAGTGCCCTAACAATGTCTCATGGAATTCATTGGCAATATCAGGTATTTTTTCAGGACCTACAGCCTATGAAATTCAGAATCGTCGCTTCATTGTTGTATTTTTGTTTGCTTGTTTCTTTCAGCGGTCACGGTGGGATTTGTTCCAGACCGATATACGGTCAATGAAGTGGACGGATTCGTCAACTTAGTTGCTGTCCTAATTCGAGGCACATTGGAGAGAAGCGTGACTGTTTCATTCCGTACGTCATCAGGAACTGCCACAAGTACAGGTGAGTAGGTGGAGCCTGGCTGAAAGAATAAGATATTATATAGGCAGTCAATTAATATTCAGAAAATGCGTGTGTGAGTGTGTTGTAGTGGTTGATTTTATGGATAAAAATTAAACTAAATTTGCATTTAATGAATAAATTCAATGTATGACACAGAATGAAAATATTTACAATTTATGTGCCAATGAAATTTATTTAGTTCCAATAGATTTCGAGGATACCTCTGAGACGTTAACATTCTCTCCTACCATTAGTCAAGTTTCTATCCGAGTCAACATCACCAATGACAACAGAGTGGAAGACACTGAGTACTTCTTCGGGAATTTGGTGGGAGTGGCTGGTTTAGTCATGGCTAGTCCAGAAATAGCCAATGTGACCATTACAGAGGATACCACTGATAGTGAGTGACGTGTTGAGATGGTAACCTAGAACACCAGTGATAGTGTGGGTTGTGTTGTGATGGTAACCAAGGAAACCAGTGATAGTGGTTATTATAGCAGATCAAGTCGAACCGCAGTAGCTAGGATACAGGGAATACTGCTGGAAATAAATATAGTTGAGAATAAGTCTGAGCTTTATTGCCAAAATCAATCGTTTGGGACAGGATTGGGTTCAATTTCACATTACTAATTGATTTTTCCCACTTCTATTTTTCTTTAGGAATCCGTATTGGTTTTGATCCATTTACGTACACGGTAAACGAGCAGGTAGGCAGAGTAATCTTGACAGTGCGCCTTCTGTCTGGTGTCCTCGAGAGATCAGCCGTTGTGCTTTTCTCTACATCAGATGGAACAGCCACATCAACGGCACCTGCAGACTTCACAGGTGTGACGAGACAGGCGGTTGTGTTCGACCCTTCCACTAGTGCCAACAATGTTTCCGTGACAATTATCAATGACCAAATATTGGAGAACCAGGAATTCTTTTTTGGAAATTTGTCGACTTCAGACAATGCAGTGAGTCTTTCCGTTCCTAGCGCGGATGTGTTCATTGATGAAGTGGAAGGAGAGGATGGTGAGTGAGATCAAGACAGTGCACCATGCAGTCTTTGATACAGTGTGTGTGTGTGTGTGTGTGATATGTAAAATTTTGATTAATCTGTCAGCAATTTGTTAATGCTATTTTTCAGCTGTGACAATCGGGTTCCGCCCCCAGAATTACACCGTTAACGAAGTAGATGGCACAGTGAGGCTATCGGTTATCCTCATTCGTGGAACTTTGGAAAGAAGTGTCAGTGTTTTGTTTGCCACTTCATCAGGAACAGCAACTGAAGAAGGTGTGGAAAAATTTTTTTTTTTTACTTTGATGTAATTAACGTTGTTGTTGGTGTTGTTACTGTTCATTATAGGAGCTATGGATTATGTTGGCAGTACCCTCACTTTGATGTTTACTCCCAGTATGAGCTCCAGAGACGTAGATATTGTGATAATGAATGACGACATCGTGGAGAATGAAGAAGAGTACTTCACAGGCCTTCTCACTGGCTCCACTCAAGTCACTGCTAGTCCGGATGTGGCATATGTGACTATCACGGAAGATAGTGCAGACCGTACGTGGGTCGTGACTGAAATGAAAGAAGATGGATTGTGTAGCTAATTATTATAGCCTTAATTATAAACTTTAATTTACTCCAGTGTGCATGATTATAAAATGTCCTTTGCTCTTCATTTCATCTCTTTTCAATTTTTTTCCCTATTTTATTTATAGCATAAGCCATGTTTCTTTAATGTAGTATTGAATGCAAGCATAAACCCAGCTATGGAAATAATAGTGCTTCTACTTGTAATGCAGGCATTGTGGTAGGGTTCCGGCCAGATCTCTACACTGTGGTAGAGGCTGAAGGCACAGTGACACTCAGTGTGTTCATCTTCTCTGGGACTCTCGAGCGACAGGCAGTGGTGTTCTTCTCCACCACGGATGGCAGTGCCACTTCCGTTGCCCCAGCAGATTTTGTCTCTCGTTCCAATGTTAGGCTCACCTTCAGCCCGTCGGTCAATAGCACAACAGTGACAGTTGACCTCATCAATGATGGCATCGTGGAAAACCGAGAAGAGTTTTACGGCAATTTGAGTGCGACAGACAGTGCCATTACTCTATCACCGGATGCTGCCATTGTGAGCATTGCTCCTGCTTCTACTCAAGATGAGGACAGTACGTGTGAATTTTATCATTAATTGACTGTTTGGCTGGAGAAGGTGTTGTTGTTGTTTTTCAATACATTTGAATTTTCTGAAGGTTCTGAGTGGTTTGTTTGTTTGTTTGTTTTGCACTAGCAACATGTAACTAGCTTTTAGTTGTCATGAAGATTATATTCCGGTTTCTGAGTGGGTGTGGTATTAGGTTATAGTGTACAATACTACACTCGTTCCCATGTTTATTAATAGTGCATGAGTCGTATTTATTTGGTTGTTAGTCTAATCTTGCAGCATTATAGGTGTCTTTGTCTTTTCGTGACTACTGTGTGCGTGTTTATGTGTGTGCGTGTTTATGTGTGTGCTTGTGTGTTCATCAATGCAGGAGCTGTTATTGGGTTCGACCCTATCAGTTATGTAGTTAATGAGACCGACGGTACAGTTACGTTTACTGTAAAAGTTCTGAATGGGACTTTAGAAAGATCCGTTTTTGTGACCTTCTTCACCAGCGACGGAAGTGCGACGTCCACTGCACCTGCTGACTTCCAGGCCTCCTCCAATGTCAGTCTAGAGTTCAACTCAAACACCGTTTCTCAGCAGGTCAGTGTCACTATCATAGACGATGATATCCTGGAGAATCCTGAGATATTTTTGGGTAACCTTGACGAAGGAAGCTCTGGAGTGACCATTTCACAGCGAATAGCCACTGTCACTATATTGGAGCAGGAGGGAGATGATGGTGAGCTGGAGCTAAGAGTTTGTTAGGATAAAAATGGATAAATGCAGAGAGATGCATTCTTTTATGAAACTTAGTGTGTACAGGTAGTTATTGTTGTTTGTGGCTATCGTGTTGAAGTCAGATTTCTAGTACCAGTATGCAACAGGAAGTCACCTTATAATAATAATACTAATAATAATAATAATAATAATAATAATAATAATAATAATAATAGTAATAATAATAATAATAATAATATGGACAAGCCAGCTGAAGTATAATCAGTTCACATTTCTCTGGTTTAGCTTTGTAAGCATATCTTTCTTTTTCAAACATGTGCACACACTTATATGCACACAGCCGTCACAGTTGGATTTCGTCCAGTTTCCTATCCAGTGAATGAAGTGGACGGGTCAGTCGTACTCTTCGCTGTGTTGTTGGACGGGACTCTTGAGCGGAACGTCAATGTTCCATTCTTCACATCCTCTGGAACAGCCACAGAGACTGGTAACTAGCTAGTGCAAAGCATTGGATGCATACATACATACATACATACATACATACATACATACATACATATATATATTCTATTTATATTACATTTATATTTTTGTTTTCATGTCAGCTCCTATGGATTACCGTGGCAACACTCAGACTCTCCAGTTCACTCCTTCCATCAGCCAACACAATGTCAGTGTTACAATTATCAACGACGCAATCGTGGAAGGTCCAGAGAATTTCTTCGGTAATTTGATGGGAACAGCCGGGCTGGTGATGGCAGCACCAAACCTAGCCACCATCACAATATCAGTAGACACTAGTGACCGTAAGTTATATGAATTTTGTTGTTGTTGTTGTTGGTTTACTTAATTTATTTAAAGTTCGGTGATAGTGTATTATAATTGACACTCATGAAGCACATGTGTATACATGCACACACACACACCACACGCACACACACACGCACACACAGGGGTGGTGATTGGACTCGAAAGGACAGAGTATGAAGTTTCAGAAGGTTCTGGAGTGACTGTGTGTGCTAGGCTTCTTAGTGGTGTTCTGGAGAGAAATGCAATGGTCACTCTGGCAAGCATGGATGGCACAGCTAACGGTAGGGAAACTAACTTTTAACACATACACAGGACATTCGGTCAGTGAGTCAGTCTGTCACTCATTCTATCAACAGCAAGTATCAATTAACTTAACAGTATGATGCGTACAAATGTTCAAGTGCCCATTCAAATTGGGAACGATTTGGCTATACAAGATACACAACACGTCTTTGGACCACATTTGACATCTTGTGAGCATTGAAATACCGATAGTTTGCTCCAACCAAACAATCATCATAATTTAGCTATGTATTATAATTATGTATATATTATATATATAATATTGTATAATTGTACCGTCTAGTTGGAGCCGATTACAGTATGGTGATGGTGACATTCACATTTACTCCTACGGTCAGTGTAATGTGCGAGCAAGTCAATTCCATGGAGGATAGCATTCTGGAGGTCACAGAAACCATCCTCCTGCGTCTGTCCACGTCTGATAGCATGGTGGACCTGAACCCAGACATGGCCAATGTCAACATCACCGACAATGACAGTAAGTGTAGTGTAATGGTCGCAGTTATGATCTGTACTATTAGAGAATACAGATTGCTTGCCTACACAACATGCCAAATTGTTTTATTCATTTTTTTTTCTTTATTCTGACTTAATTTTTTTAACAAGATGTAACATTGGTGTGGTAGGGATCACCATCGGTCTGGAGGATACCAGGTTTGAGGTAAATGAAGAAAATGTGGACGTGCCATCAGATGACTTTGTGGAGGTGTGCGCGTCTATTATGAGTGGAAGTTTAGAGACGGATGTTGTGGCACTGCTGAACACCATGGATGGAACAGCAATTGGTATGTACATGTGTGTGCGCATGTGTGTGTGTGTGAGTGAGTGTGTGATGTTGTTGCGCTGCTGAATCACCATTGGAACAGCAACTGGTATATAATGTGTGTGTGTGTGTGTGTGTGTGTGTGTGTGTGTGTGCTAGTGGGTCTCTCGTGGAGTTTTTCTAGACCTAGTTCTAATAATATCTCATTGAATAGTCAGATTGTGTGATATGTTTAATGTAAAGGCAGGATCTTGCGTGGAGTTGGTATAGCTATATTGATTTGATATGTTCATAAGTATACTATCTGTGTATGCACTGGTGTCCAGCTCCCTCCGATTATACCACCTTCACTGAAATGTTGACATTCACGCCAATGGACTCTAGATTCTGCTACAACATGACAGTGATCAATGACCAGTTGTTTGAAGGACAAGAATACTTCACAGTTACGCTCAGCACATCCGCTCCCTCCGTCAGTGTCCAGCCAGAAACAGCAATCATCATCATCACTGATGACGACCGTAAGTACTTTTTATTTATTATTATTATTATTATTATTATTATTATTATTGTTATTTATTATTTTTGATTCTAGGCTGAAATAAATATAATAATAGCAAATTTTTCTCGCTCTAACAGCCAAAATTTTAATTAAAACTTAAAAGTTAAGTTTTAATTAAAATTTTGGCTGTTACAATTGCTATTATTATTATTTATTGTTGTTGTTATTATTATTATTATTTTTTTTTTTTTTACTATTATTGTTATTATTATTTTTATTATTTTAGAGGTGGCCATTGGATTCACTCGCCAATCAGACTTTGTCGCGGAAAATACTCCCGGCTTTATCACCATTTTTGCAGCGGTTCAAAATGGACAAATTCAAGGAAGGAATGTCAGTGTATCTTATACTACAGAAATGTCTTCAGCAGCAAATGCAGCTACCAGTGAGAGCTTAGAGGAGACATAGTTTGGACAATTTACTCGTGCATTCATTTCTTAAAGCCAGTGCACTTAATAATAGAGAGAGGATGATATCTGTAAACATCGTCTTGGAGTGGTTTTACCATTTTGTTGTTAATGGTTGTTGTTGTTGTTGTTGTTTTTGTTGTCTAGGTGGCACTGACTTCTTCCCTGCCAGTGGCTCTCTAGTCTTCAGTGATATTAGAACCAGATTGTCTTTCAGGGTCAGCATTCAGAACGATGTGGACACGGAAGGAGTGGAAGTGTTCACTGCACGACTCACGACAACTGAAGACAGAGTGGTCCTGGCTCCGGACTTGACCGCCATTGACATACTGGATGATGAAGGTGCGAAAAATACATCTGTCTACACAGAAGGAGCTAGTATTGGTGTTGAATTACTTTTTTTTTTTGTTAATGTAGTTATTACCATTGGATTTTTGAATCGTTCATACACTGCCATTGAAGGAGACAGAGTGGCTGTGTTGGAGGTGGGAATCATTCTGGGAAATCTTCAAAGAGACTTTGTTATTTCTTTCTCCACTGAGAATTTGAATGTAGCAAATGCAGCAAATAGTACGTACGACAGAAGCACACACACACACACACACACACACACACACACGTATACATGCATGTGTATCTAATTATCTTTATATGATATATATCAATTGCTTGTTGGTTTGTTTTAATTTTAGTTTCTTCTGACTACCAGCCGCTGAGCAGACTGTTGACATTTAACAGTGCGATCCGAAGGATTCAGGTGAATGTGACTATCACGGACGACCAGGTGGTGGAGACGCCCATGGAAGTGTTCCAGGCAAGACTAGCGGAAGTGACTACAGGGACTAGTGCATCAGTAGTCCCTAACGAAGCCCAAGTCAGCATCCTGGATGATGACAGTGAGTATTTTTTGTTGGGTGTGTTATGAATTTAAACAATAGAGGCTACGTATATTCTACATTTTAGACATTTTTTTACAAGGAGTGCAAAATAATATTACTAAATTTTGCCACATATAATAATTTTGTCAATTAGAAACTTTTCGTGTATAAATTTTGAAAGTACTAACATATTTATTCTAGCTTCGCTAGTGTCGTATATAGTGGGATGTTCAATAGCTGGCGACTATATAAATCTAAGCAAAGATTTTTGGCTTCAATGAATAATATATTTCAGAAAATATAACTGATGGAATGAAGCATGCCTTTCCAATTATTTAGTTGTTATGGTTGCACCTAATTTTACTAGATGTGGTGATCGGCATGGAGCGACCCAGAGTGAGAGTCATGGAGGATGTGGGAGACGTGGAACTGTGTGCGAGCATAATGGCCGGAAGTCTGCAGAGAGATGCCGTGGTTTCCATCAGATATGAAAATAGAGGAGCTGAAGGTACGTGTGTCGGGCATATCTGCAATGATTTAGAGATCGGATGGAAGCAAGATTGTGTGGTTTAGTGTTTGGGAGGGTGCATGTGATCACATTAGACGTATAGATTATGTGTGCACTTGTGTGTATATGTATGTGTGCACTGATGTGTGTGTGTGTGTGTGTGTGTGTGTGTGTGTGTGTGTGTGTGTAGCTGGAGCAGACTATGTGAGCACTCCAGTGGACCTCACCTTCAATGCTGGAGTAACTATGCAATGCTTCAACGTCTCCATCATTGATGATGATGACTACGAGTTTGATGAGGAGTTCTTTGTCAATTTGACCACAACGGACACTCAAGTCACATTTTCTCCAAGCTTCTCCGTTGTTGTCATCACGGATCTCGACAGTATGTAGCATGTGATAGTGAGACTAAGAACCAAGTTATATAAATAAATAAAAATTCTAGCAAGATATAATTTCAGAGAAGCAGGTTTGGTTTAGTGTGTTTAGCTTCAGCTGGTATGTGTGTGTGCATTCAGTGTAAGTACGCTACAAATGGAGGGAATTGCTGTGTGATTTTTGGTGCATTTGGTACTTAAGAACAAGTCATATCAGTAAAAAACAAAAACAAAAAACAAAAAAAAAACAAAAAAAAAAAAAACACACACACGTGCACTGATTAAACCTTAGTATGTAAGGATATTAACTGTGTCTTTGCACATGTGTGAATAGGAGTGTCCATTGGATGGGAGCAACCTCTGTATCGTGTTGTAGAAGCAACTGGCTCAGTGCAGCTCTGTGCTGTTCTGTCTCAGTCTGGTGCCTTGCAAGTCACTCTGCCTGCATTCAACATCCAGCTCAACAATGGCAGCGCAGGAATGGGTTAGTGGCAGTAGACTTGTCTCCATATCTGTACATGGCGTGTGTGTGTGTGTGTGTGTGTGTGTGTGTGTGTTGGATAAGCTTTATTGCATGCAAGTTTAGTTACAAATATACCACATCTCAGAAAAGATAAGAGTAGTAACAATAAATGAATGCAATATTTTACGTGAGTATAACACTAATGATAGCAGATATATATATATATATATATTATATACATTGTAATATTCACTTAAATATATACTTATTCTTTTAATTGTTTCAGTTGAAGATTTTGGAGCGCCAGTTCCTTCTTTCTTTCAGTTTGGAAGTGGTACTCAGATTCGGCAGTGCACTGACGTCCCCATCGTGACAGACACTGAATTTGAGAACATTACGGAAAACTTCTTTGCAATCCTGTCTGGGTCTGCTGATAGAGTTGACATCACCAGAAGAGAGACGGAAGTGGAGATAGAGGACGATGACAGTAAGCCAACTCGTTTGCTCCCGTTAGCCCTGTTATTTCATCGATTAATGTGTCTTGTACTTGTGTTTGCAGCCATTACCATTGGGTTTAACCCAACGTCTTATCAAGTCAATGAGACAGACGGAACTATTTCGCCGATTGTAGAGTTGCTTGGCGGTAGACTGAGCCCAGGCGTGGAGATTGAAATATCGTTTGCCACTTCCAATGGATCTGGTGAGGGGACAAAGGATACATCAAAGCAGTATTACTGATTCAATCATTTTCAGCTGAAATGATATAAAATATATTAAGAAGAAGAATACAGCACTAATAAATGAGTTTTTCTAATAGATATTTAAACCATAACTGGACATTTTGACCGTTTGACTCTTGAGTAAAACTAAGCAACAAGTTGAAAGATCACAGGATTAGATTTATATGTATTTTTATTAGCCAGAAGCAGTATCAGTTGTTATTATATACTGTCAAAGTCAAATGTCTGGTCGATGGTAATAGTGCATGTATATGTTGTTTAGCTGAGGCTGGTATGGATTATGTCACTACAATGGCAACTCTCACCTTCACCAGCTCCACTTCACGAATACCTCAGCGTGTTTCCATCCTAGCTGACAACGTGGATGAGCCCGAGGAATCATTTCTTGCACAACTAACCAGACGAACCCAAGACTCCAGAGTGACTGTATCACCTGATAGGGCCACAATTAGCATCCTAGATAATAACGGTAAGCCTCCTGAAACATACCCCTTGACCCTGTACCTGCCCCCTGTCTCTTTGTTGTTATAGTTTGTTTTGTTTTTATTTTTTGTTTGTATGTTGTCATTTTTTTTTGTTTTTGCAGTGGCTCGTATTGGGTTTGAGAGGGAAGTGTATGTGACTCGAGAGGGTGCCACAGAAGAAGTGTGTGCCATCCTGATGGCCCCGCCCACTCTAGCCAGAACGGTGGTCGTTAATTTACAAAGTTACGATGGTTCGGCTATTGGTAGGTTGACAGATAGTGGCACATGTGGTCAACAGGACTAAGCTGGTTATAACTTTTCCTTTTTTTTTCTTTTTTTTTTTTTGATAGCTGTTAGCATCATGAAGTTGTGCATGTGTGCGTGTCAGGTAATATTCATATAGAATAATGTTTAATCATTCCAGAATGTATTACTATCCAAGATATATGTATCTCCATACTAAGCCTATCTATTTACAGGCAATTATATTTTGTATGAGAAACTATGTCATTTGATGTGTAGCTCCTTTGGATTACAATTCAGTGAACACTTTGCTGACTTTTGGACCCGCCATTGATCGTCAGTGTGTTAACTTCACGGTGCCAGATGACGGTATCATAGAAGGGGAGGAGACATTCACGGCAAACCTCACTTCCAATGATGATGTCCTCCTCTTGCCCGGTTCAGCCACTGTGGCTATTGAAGAACGATCTAGTGAGCAAACGATGGCTAAATACCATCAAGTTTGTTACTTTTAATTCAAGTGTGTTGTCCTCCTAATGTCCGCTAGTTCACTTTAATGGCATTACTTCTGTCGGTTCCTGGTTAGAATGAAGTTAGAGAGTGATACTTTATAGGTGTGGTTCAGTCACGTGTAGTCCAGATGTGACATTTGCATTGAAGTTATCTTGTGTATGTATGCGTGCATGCGTGTGTGTGGGTGTGTGGGTGGTGTAGTGGTTGTGTCCTGGGCTCAGGGCCTGAGGTCCTGAGTTCAAGCCCAACTCAGGCAATTTTTCCATCTTTTTTTCCATCTGCCTCCCACCAGTCCCAGCTGTGGCAAAGGCCTTTTCTCATGAAACAGCAATGGTCCAGATGGGACTTCAGGTGCCCAAGGCCGGTTCTCCTGTGCCTGCTTAGTGCACAGGCATCCTGGCTCTGCCAGGTGTGCGTGACCGCCTAGCGGCAGCAAGAGAATTTGCATTTTGGCATTTTGTGTGTGTGTGGACAGCTTGGAGTAATTTACACCAGCCACCCAAATACTTGTTATCAGCACTTGTGGTTTCTTAACCACTTGTGACCTTCTGTCTTGAGTGCATGAAAGTAAGACTGTGAGTCTGTTATCTACTATTGTACAGCTGTAGCTAACTACTGTTAAATGCTGTTGCCATGGAGGTAATTGGTTAGTGGGAAATTTCTCTGCATTAGTCCCCCCCCCCCCCCCCCCCTAACACTTGGAAAATGTACTATTTTGTTTATTACTATAATATACTACTTTATTTTTTTCTCTCTTTTTCTGTTCTAGCTGTCCTCATATCGTTTGAAAGACCAGTGTACAACTTTGTAGAAGGAGATGGGTCGGTGTACATCACTGTTGTAAAGGATGGAGATTCGGATCAAGCCATCACTGTGCGTGTAGCTGGAGGTAAGACAGCGGCTTCTTGATTCTCTTGCTGACCACTGACAGACTGCCATGAAAGCTGACAAACACAAAGGTTCTATGGCTTGCACATTCTAGTGGTTCAAGCTGCATATGCTGTGGGACTTTGTGTGGGATTTGGGTGGGCAGCGCAAGGTTCCCAGATGGGGGAAGTCCCTGAAGTGGTTTATTTAGTAGGGTAAATGTTAAAATATTCCAGGCTTGCCTCAATAGTAATCAGATTATTATTATTATAATAATAATTATTATTATTGTTACGATTATTATTTTTTAAATTACTATTATTGTTGTTGTTGTTATTATTTGGTATCTTCAGGTCCTAGAGTTCGTGATGCCCTCACTTCCATCCCTGAAATCAATGAGACAGTGACCTTCAACAGAGGAGAGTTCCGCAAGAATGTCACCTTCGTACTTGCTGATGACAACTTTGCCCTGGAGCGCATGGAGACGTATTCAGTGGCACTCTCCATTCTTATTGGAGCCGACATTTCTCGCACAACTTCTCCCGACACTGCCGTCATAAATGCACGTGATGATGACGGTAAGCTCATAAATTCTGTTCGCAATATTAATTTAGACCTTTTTTTTTAACCTCCTTTTAGAGTTGGTAATTGGATTTGGAAGGCCAAATGTGACCGTTCAAGAAGACATGAGAACCTTCATGATGTGTGTGATTCAGAGGGGATTGGCAGCCATTGATTACAATGTCAATATCGCATCAGAAGACGGCTCTGCTATAGCCGGAAGTGGTAGGAAATGGGGAAAGAGAGAGAGAGAGAGAGGGGGTGATGGGAGTGTTGCACCAGTAGGTTTGGTTTGTCTCCATAGTGACAATAAGATCACCTGGAAATAACTGGAATTATGCCCACCACAACTTGATAACTAAGAATTTCTGCTGAAGTCAGAAAAAGTTGGGGGGAAGATTAAAATGCTGAAGGATGTCTGCCTTGTATCCCAACATCTGTTCTTGGTTTCCAAGCTAATGATATTAGTATTCCTTGAACAGGAAAAAACAACCCGCTGTGCTGTTCACTACTGGTATGATTTTACTCCCATAATGTATTTATTGACTCCAGACTATGATAGTAACGAGGTTCCTTCATTTGTGACAATGAAGATGGGAGAGACTTTGACTTGCTTCAACAGTAGCTCCATTTTGGATGACACAACTGCCGAGCTCACAGAGCGATTCCTCCTGCGGATTTCATCCACCACTCCTTCCAGTTCCCTGGTTATGATAGAAAGATCTACCACCGACGTCATTATCTTGGACAATGATGGTAATGTCTACATTACTTATCACTATACCACATTATTAATCTATTTGTTTCCTTCGTTAGATGTGGGCATTCAAGTCAACGATACAGTCATTGGAGATCCCCTCTACACAGTACCTATACTGGTCCCAGAGGATCAACTGCAAGCTCTTGGACTTGACAAGATGACACTCTGCTACGAGGTGCACGGAGAGTCAGGCCACTGGTTCAACTTGGTCACTGACGAGTGCGCTTCTGTCAACACTCGATACAACCCCCTCAGCAACACTTTGAATATCATGGACTCTGTGGCTGTTAGGGCTGTGGACGATGCCATGAACTGCGTCAATGTACAGGTCGACGTCCGGGGATGCACTGCACAAGTGGATGGAGTTCCACTTGGTGTGATGGAGCAATACTTGATGGGAGGTGTGTCAGTTAAGCGCTACGGCAACAGAGTTCGTATCTCTGTTCCTAACTGCCAGGAGCAGACATTGGTGATGTGGGTGATGTGCGAAAGACGTTCATTGAGGAACCCGGATGATCCTAGCGAGATTCTGACGGGAGACATGATCAAGTTTGTGGTCATGAGAGGTCTTAACTTTGGGCGCAAGGCACATGGATTACTGGGTAAGTGAGGTAGTTGTCCTGGTTGCTAGGTAAGTCAGGTATATGTTCTGGTTGCTAGGTAAGTCGGGAAGACCAGTGACATATGAAGGGGGTGAGGGTTGGGCTCCAGGGGCTGGAGCCCCCCATAATTTTGGGGCACTATCTTGCGAGGTGATTTCTCACATGAACAATTTTAACATGCCTTTGGAGCCCCCCCCCCCCCTCCTCCCCCTGCCCCCCATACCGAAACATCTTCCTACACCACTGAAGACGTTCAGGTTGCTAGGTCTTGCATAAGTAGGATTGGTTGCTAAGTAGGTCAGGTAGATGTTCTTCATAAAAATGAAACCTGAACTGTGAACTTTGGAAGCCAACACCCTTCATAGGTATTATGGGTTATTAAATATGTGAGCTAAATGTTATCCCATCGTTCAACATAATTTCACATCTGTACTTATAATTATTTTTCCAGGACAATTTTGGAATACTCGAGTTGACGTCCGTCCCTTTACCGGCAGTCTTTACGATGGTAGCATTGCCACTGACCGCTATGTGGTGAACATAACCACAGGCGACAGACCGCGCAGCTTCACTGGGTGGATGTACGAACTCACTTGGGATCATTCGGATGGACCGTGCCTCTATGTGGGCAATAGGCAGTCCGGACCTATCGGAGAAGTCACTGACCCCAACGACCCAGTCATCGAGAGTCTGTACACCAGCTACAGAGTGCCCAGTGCATTTGAGGAAGGAAGTGATTATCAATACAGAATGTTTGACTCTTCCCAATGCACAGTTTAGGAGCCATTCTGTGATAACACTCAGTTACTATTTCAGAAACTTCGACATTTTGCACCTTTCTCTCTAGTCATTTAATTACTCTATTGATACATGTCACTTTATTCTTATATTAGTGTTGTTGTTGTTGTTTTGTTGTTGTTTTTGTTAGAAAATTATTACTTTATATGGATTTTTAAAAAATTTAAGAAATGAAGTAGTCACCCTATTTATTTGTAAGTAGTCACCATCAGAGGTATACAGTAGAACTTCAGCACTTAATATCTAATAGTAGCATATGTACATACACGAAGGATGGCTTGACCACTCCACTTCATATGTGCTTTATAATATATTTCTATTTGGTCCAGCAATTGCGGGTCTGCTGGGGCAGTTCCACCTCTTAACTTATTGTACTTGTGGGCTCTAACCAGGAAATGCTAATATTGATTGGATGATATACCTTTTACATGTGAAATTTCTTGGATAACTGCACCACAATGGTGTTAGAGACTTGCCTGCACACTTCTTCAGCAGCACACTGGCTGAAGAGGGAAGAGGTTGGTGGGGGGAGAAAAGTAAACATCATTCCCAGCAGGTTGGACCAGAAAGTGTCTTTTGGACCACTAGGTGTACACCAGAGATTAGATGACAATCTTCCACACCCACTGAACAGGTGCTGACATTGTTAGAAGCCGGTGCTAAAATAAAGGAAATCTGCAAGGGGAAAAAATATGCATTTTATATGCATCTGAATACTTTTCTTGTTAATTGCCAGAAGATCCATCCATAAGGCTAAATAGCAGCATCACATTTCAAAACAGGCAGACTTTTCTTTTATTAGGCCAGCATAGAATTTCAGCAAACACAAAGTTGATGAACATATATATGTATAGGTTACACCACAAAGTGGAGGTTGTGGGATTTACACAGCCAAGGGCCCAAGGCCCAAGGATAGCTTAAATCTCATACAGACTGAACGGAGGGGTGCAACCGACTTGCTCAAGGCTGTAGGAAATGCACAAAAAATAATTTTGATGGACAGTTTACTTATTCACCTCCCAGAAGGTGGTGACTTGTACCATGGCTTTAAACAATTTGCTAATTTTGATTTGACAATTCACTTTTTCACCTCCTAGGAGGTGGGTATGAAATGTATTCACCGGGAATTGAGCAATCTGATTTAATCGACCCACCATGGTAATGTGATGGTCCTTGTATCAAGTTCATATTAGACAGAGCAAGCAGGTCATCTCACTGACCTTCCCACCTCTCACACTAGCTAGCCCATAAAAAAGTGGTCTTGCTGGTTGACTCAAGGTCTGCTGTGGTCATGTAAGTCACTTACAAGCCTTTGATTTGGCCACTACTGAGGACTTGACCAAGGTGCATGGGTGGATTTGTAGCAGTGGAGTAGGCAGGCAGGCATAGTTTCTGGCTCCAGGTTAGAAACCATGGTAATGGGGTGAGTAGATTGCATAAACAACACCACCTCTCTGTAAGTCTGCTGATTTATCAATCTGTTTTGGAGCTCTTCTTACCTAAAGCATGCCTTAATGGAGGAGGAAGCCTTTGAAAGCTACTCCATGTGGGTATTTTTACAATAACTCTCAGCCAACTTCCTAGTAACTTGTTAGTAGCTTGGTCAATTATTTGAAGGTGAGGCTCTCAAGAAAAAAATCCTGTATTTTCTTTATTGACATGAGAGCAAGCCATTAAAAAAGATGGTGGAGACTCTGGGTCTCTAGGGAGTGAGTGACTGGAGGGAGTAGCTAAGCTACAAGTATTTGTGGTTAATACTCATTAATTTTTGGCTGGCTAGTGGCGACTACTTTTACCTCTCTTACAGGCTTCTTCACCACTCTTGTTGGTGTGGTTCCAGAGTTATAACTTCTCAGTAGTTAACACATTTATGTTCATCGTTTTCTTTTTTTTTTTAAATATTGCCACATCCATTTGATGATTTTGCCTATGGTCTCAAATGAAGGGGGGAAAAAAAAAATTCCACCCTAGATATCTTCACAATGATATTTTTAGATACATGACCCATCACGCTGTTATTTCACTATACTGTGCTATACTGCGTGATAGCAACTGGCCAAACTTTTCAATTTTGTTTTACAGGCTACAGCTACCTTCCTCAGGTGTACCCTGATGCTCTTTACCCTGCTAGCTCAACAGGGTTAGAGCAGCTGCTAAAATATCAGCTGGGGGGGGGGGGGGGGGGGGGGGGGGGTGGGTAGCCCCCTCCTACAACCAACTTTACCTGTGAGTTACTCTTCCTCTAGTACTAACTGAAGTGAAGATATCTAGTGTGGAATAAACCACTTATTACACTTGTCAGAGTGTGTTATGGCAAGATATTTCACTCTCAGGCTTTATTTTCACTAGGGGCTGGTGAAAATAAATTAGCCTGCTCCTGAAATATTTCGCCATATCACACTGTGACTCATGTAATAAGTATCATATATATAGCTAATACTTAGTGCATGAGTCAGCATACCACATGGGAAGATTTTTCAAGAAGATGCATAAGCCAAAGGTGAGTAAAAGTACAAGTGTGAGAGTGAAATGTATCTCTGTATGAAGTGTGTAATAAATTGTTAATTATATATCCGAATTTTTCCAAAACAGTAACCAGTCAGAGGTAACTCTGCCATACTTCTAAAAATTCGGTTGTCCAGAACTACACACAGGTGAACACTTGGAGCACACATGTCCGAGGTTGCCTATACAAGTCAGGATCCCAGAAGGGACAGGTCAGAAGTTAAGCAGTCCAGGATCCTCCTGAGAGTCGCTTACCTCAGTGGGCATATGGACAAGTGTTCAGAGGATCCTGACAGTCCGGGATCCTCCTGAGGTGTCTGGAGGATCCTGACAGTCCGGGATCCTCCTGAGGTGTCTGGAGGATCCTGACAGTCTGGGGTCCTCCTGAGAGTCCCTTACATGAGTGGGGCATATGAACAAGTGTTCAGAGGATCCTGACAGTCTGGGATCCTCCTGAGAGTCAGGATCCTGACTTATATAGGCAACCTCGGACATCCCTCACTTGGAGCATAATATGGCAAAAATATTGAACACTTGCTTGGTGCAGAAATACTCAAAGGAAAGCATTAAAGTAAATATAGTAAAAAGTATAGGTCAGTATATTATCTTCAAGGAAGCCAGCCAAGTCTGCCAGTGCCTAGTAAAATTTTGTTTTCAATAGGCTAAAAAAAAAGTATCTGACTCACTGGGCATTGTTTGTTGTCGTTCTGTTTAGCCCCAGGCCAACTTATCACACATTCTACTCACATATTGTAAAAACAGTGGGTGGCCATTACTCCACATTTTCCTGATAATAGCCTGTCAAGCATTCCATTATGAGCAGGTCATCCACCTCAAAGCTAAACTTTCTGAGTATTACTACAGAGTTATCCAGTTGTACTCCAGACCAGAGAGGACACCAAAGGCCCGCCAGTTCTTCTGTGGCACCTAATTCTGATCAGACCACCAGCTGGTGGCATCATTTCTGTAGTGGAGAACCCATAAACAATGGCAACCTGGAATCTTTTTGTAGTGGGTGGGAAAGGCATGGTGAGCAGTTGGTCTAGGTCAGCCATCCACCACGTCACACACCCCACACACTGGCCCTTCCCTTGGGATGGGATGCCACAATAGAGTGCTAATAGCTTCCAATGAGGTTTAGTTATATTAACACCTCCACTGCCTGCTGCTTCCAGAGCTGGACTTGTCTGGAGCCAGGTGAACTCTTCCTGACCTCTTGACCTTTACAATTAATGAAATATCCATTTGGATTAAACTTTTTTTTTTTAACTTATGAATTAGCTAGATAGGTGGGAGGGGAGAAAATTTAACATTTTTATAGCTGCTGTTCATAAAGATTTTATTTTATAGATATTATTGGTAAATTTACAAATCATTCAAGCCATAAATTAGATTTTTCATTAAATTTTATAGTATTTTGTAGATTTATTATATACTTATAAGAATTAGCTATAGTAATCATAGCTATATTGGTAGATTTGAAATACTAGGTGTAAATGAGTCTCTCAGAATCTGTGTTGGTGCTGTTTTATTGTAGTGCCCACATCATTTCTGCGAAGTATACCTTACAGATGTTTATTATTATTATTATTATTATTATTATTATTATTATTATTATTATTATTATTATTATAATTATTATTTATTATAATTATTATTATTATTATTATTATTATTATTATTATTATTATTATTATTATTATTATTATAATTATTATTGTTTAATTATTATTATTATTGTTATTATTATTATTAGTTATTAACAAACATCAAATTCAACACACTAACAAATCAATAAGGGACCCCAAAACAGAAGCAGCTACACAAACCAGCAAGTTTTCCCTCCAAGCGAAGAGAGACCCCAGCAAGCCCCACCCCACCCACTATAATCTTAGACGCGCGACTAACTGCGCGCCGCCAGCCGGAAATTATCCGCTTTCTGCCAAAGGCGCAAGCAAACCACTTTATAATAGTTGCGCCGCGTGCAGCGGGTTTTATTGGGTAGAGCCTGGTTTGATCGCTGCGTAGGTGAAGGCTCATCTTTTTGCAATTTTAAGAAATTCGTCGCAATTTTGGCTTGGATTTGGCTGCATTAGCTAGTCCAGTCTGGTCGGCATTCCTCCTGTCTTGATCAGTGAGGAAAAATGGGCTGTTCTTATGTTCACCTCGTGGCCTGCATACTCCTCTCTTTTGCAGGTGAGTTAGTTTCCATTTATTGAAGAGCGCATTGATGCGTACTGAAGTTATTTTGCAGAAAGCTTCAATGCACCCTGGAGTAATTTTTAAAACTAAACGTCTTGGCTATAAAACTAGCTAGATATACGATACTGCATTATTGCGAGCTAAACAATAGCTGTGAATTGCATGTGATAAAAAAATTCGAGGGCATAGATTGAGTAAACACACATTGAGAAATTATAATGATGTAGATGTTAATGGTGGTTCATGACTTCATATTTCTAAGTGCCACTTATTTGGTGCATACAAGGTAATGATCCTTTACCAAACTATAGCTGCAGAATTGATTTTTGTGTACATGTACATTGCTGCTCTGTAGCCTGCAATTAGTCATGACACTTGTATTATAACAGTCCACAACTTGCTATTTGTTAAAAAAAATTAACTTTTTGCATAAGTTGGGTGTACTCCATAATGAGGGGTGGTCTGTATAGTGGGTATGAACAATTAGCGTGACATTTGTCTAAAGAAATAAGAAGTTGTTCACGTCACTCATTAGAATTGAAGCAATTTTTGGACCAGTGAGATAATATTAGCATGAGCTCCTCTGTTTAAATTTACTTTTTCATCCTTACACCAAGTCCACTTTTATATTGGTATGCAATTGTTTGCACAGTCGACCAACTGCCATTTCTCCATTTTATTTGCTGATTTATGTGTATGTATTTAAGGTATGTGTAAGTACATATTTATAGTAGAGCTGATAGTAACCACAGGCATAACTGCACAACCACACATTTTTATACTTCATGTATATTGATACATGGGTATGAAACTTCAGATTTTATCATTCATAAAAATAATAATAGTAAAGAAAAACATTCACTAGTTTTTACTCATAAAGCTGGACACACGTGAATTACAATTTGTTAGCCAATAAATAAATCTGATTAATAGTCGAGTATGGAGTATGAATACGTACAAAGGGATTGTTATAATCTTGTGATTATTCCTTATTAATAATACAGTAGGCATTTTTTTGCTCATTTGAAATTGCTATTATGTCGTATTTTAATTTACCTGTCATTTGTGCCAACTCATAGAAATACTGAATACAAGGTAGGAATTGTAGCATTGTTCTCACAACCAAGTAGCGCTCATAAAGGCCTTAGAATTTATTCATTGGATAGTGTACAGAAACTTTCAGAATGAAAAAAAAAAATAGAAGGAAGAGGAAATGAATTTGCTTGCAGTGTTGGACCTTCCCCTTTCCACTCACACAAAAGAAATAAGTGTTTTCCAGCTTTAAGTAGGCTCTAATAATATTATTTTTTTTATTGGCTGATATCATTTAAGTAAAAATAAAACATAATAACTGACTGTTGTATATAAGTTTGTCTTCCTTAAGTTTTAATTGTTTAGAATCTTATATACTCAGGATAGCTAGAACATTGGTGAAACTTGTATTTCAGTGTAAAGGGTCTAGGCTTAGTGATTGTCACAAGTTTATAACTAGTAATTCTCGTCTATGAGGTGGTGTCACCTTTACCAAGCTTTTAATGAATTGTATTAATATTATTACGTAGTTATTAATTAATTAATTTATTATTCATTTTAGCATCAGCGTATTCTCAGGAACCGGGCACATGTTATCAGCAAACGAGTTGCCAGGGCTCAACTGAAATTGTATCAGATGTTCCTAATTTAGAACGCTATTGCTGCAGATATTCCAGCCCCGGAATAACCATAGGATTTAGCTACCAACATTTTGGCATAGAAACATGTTTCATGTGTCCACGAAGTAAGTTCCTAGCTATTTCTGCCATTGTGAATTGCAGAACTCTTGTGACACGCATCAAGCGTGAGAGCACGCTCAGTGAAACACTTTGTTTGTCTCCTGGCATATCTGTTAATTATCTTTCTGCCATTTCTCCATTTTGTTTGCTGATTTATATGTGTATGTATGTAAGGTATGTGATGTGTAAATACATATTTATAGTAGAGCTGATATCACTTCTTTTTTTTCAATATTCAAAATTTAATTCTGCTGATACCAATGCTGATTGAATGGACTACTTTAGCTGGTACATATTTAGCTAACAATGTATTTATTGACTATACATTAATAGCAAGACACCCACACACTCAACACAAATGAACATACAGCAACCTATTTGCTGGCATTCTGTTCGTAATGCGCAATGCTGCAGGCAGTGTGGGTATCATCTGCGAGTTCAAAGCCGAAATTTAATGTAGGAGTGCCGACAGTTGTACGGGTGCAGCTCAAATGTGTGTGCATAATAAAATTTTGTTCTCCACCAACTTATTACTCAGTAAACATGGGACTGTGAACCACCAATTATATATATATATATATTGGAACTGTTAGGCCTAGCATAGGAAATATTATGTACAGCCCATTGGCGGTCTTATCCAAGTGATGACAGGTGGTGGATTGAGCTACGTGTTTAGCCTAAACCTCAGGAACTTGTATCCTTGTTCTGCTTGCCTTTATTTGTTTGTTAGTTGTTGTTTTTTTTAATAGTACAGCTTAAAAAAAAGCTATTTATTTTGGAATCCCTTGCATATATTTTATATTTATAGTATAGCTCTGACAGTTAAAAAGTGTGTGTATGTGTGTGAATTGTACCTGCATGTGTTAGATTGAATTAATACTTCTGTATGTTTATGTATTTTAGTAATTGGGTTCTTTAATTCAACTTTTACTGGAGTTGAACAGAGTAGTTCACACCAGTTGCTAGTAGGAATACTGTCTGGACCACCTCTTTCTAATTTTGCCGTTCTGAATGTTGCTGTAACTCCTGGAACAGCCAGTAAGTTCTTTCTCTGTGCAGTTGTGTAAAGTGTGTGTATTCAGGCATAACTGAGGTCTAATATTATATATTGTTTGCGAGTGAGAGAAGAAAATGAAATGTTATCAGGGTGTAACACTTTAAAAAATTAGGAATTGTTTATGGGTATATCATTTTTGTACTTTGACCCTCACATTATTGTGTTTGTTTAGTGGGCAACCCCATTCCATATTTCACTAAAACAGAAACTTTTTGTTAGTGATGTTTTCCCTGTCATTCAAGGAAATTTAATTGTTTACTGCTTTGAATTCTGATATAATCTGAATGTGCGGGTGCAGTTAGGTTTTATAAACTTACTGGAGTTCCTTTTCTAGTGGCGGTAGTAATGTCTCTGACCCTTTGGCTGTCCAAGCCGTGAATTCTTGGTGTTGCCACCGCTCTCAATTTAAAGTATGCCTACTAGAACGCTTACCGTTGAGCGTCTGTCCGCCAAAAAATGTTTTTCCATACAGAGCTCTGAAGTTCAGAATTCAGCAACTAGAAGGTGAATAAGAGAATACAAGTAAGTCTTATAGGTGTGTGTATGTTACAGGTACTGCTTAGCTTAAAGAATATCTTGTGCAAACATTTAATAAATACGTTAGCCATCCTTTTTTTTTTTTTAGCAAAACATTTTAGGATTCCCCTCAGTTTCTTCTGTTACTACAGCAGTAAGCACAAGTCTTGGGTTAGGCTCATCAAAGCTGTGCAATTATTCCTCAGAATTGCTTGTTTTTTTCAAGGCACAAAAAGTATGGCGGCAAATGGTTACTATGACATCGAAACCCTTTACGATATGCAATTTCATAACTTAACAGTGTTTTTTTTTTTTTTTTTTTTTTTTTTTTAGCTGAGTGGTTTTAGTCAGGAAAATCAGGATGGCTTTACGTTATAGCTGAAATATAATAATGATGACAACAATGATATTTAATAGTATGCTTGTGTGTCAGTTACAACGACGGTGTGTACATTCATAAATAATTCACGAGCTTAAACAATTTGGTAAAGCTGTCATTACATGAATGGGTAAAGTGTCATCACATTCAGTAGAAATTCGCTAATTGTAACTAAAAAGCAGGTGTAATAGTAGACGAGGGAAGGCGGCATAGGTTTCAAAGAGGAAGGCAAAAGTACGGAGGAAGGCAAAAGACAATTAATTGTAAAAAGTGGTTGGAATCTGCGAGGTAAGGGAGTGTAGGTTTAGAAGAGAAGGCCAAAAGGCGAGTGATTAGCAAATTGTAACTAAAAAGCGGGTGGCATAGACAGTAAAGGAGGTTTCAGGAAGGAAGGTAAAGTATGAAGAAAAAAGAAAAAAAGTTTTGCAAAGTTTAAGTCTGCAATCATGATAGTAGGACAGAGATTCAGAAGCAGGAGAGGTAGAAAAAGAGCTGAAGAAAGGAAAGGTGGGAGATAAGAAAAGCTGAGATAGTTAAAAAAAAAAAAAAAAAAAAAAAAGAGAGCAGGGAAACTTATATAACCTTAACCATGCAATGGTAGATAATGATAACTGAGCAAGATGCTGCATTCTTACTTTGCAATATGTCAAGCACCACTGTGTGGTGGAGTACTTGCTATAGTATGTCCAAGTTGAGTTGGCCCTAAGAAAAATAACTTTAGAACGGAAGCAGCTATATATCTGGGATTTGCACCATTGGAAAGCTCGTGCCGAAACTTAAAAATATTCCCTCAGTAAACTCCAAAACCAGAGGAAAAGTGCTATTCCTAAACTCAATACAAAAGTCTATGAGAACAGAAGAAAAAAAACCACAGCTTTCCCGCTCGACACGCGCCCGAATTTTGTCACATGGTTTGGTGCAATCGATCACGTGTAAAGTTTTCAATGAGCTTGTAACACAAGAACTTGACCCTTCTCCGGAGAGTACTTTCTAGCCTTGTATTCCATTACTAGTGTACGCTATGAGCGCCAAAGAGTCTTTAGTCTAGGATACAGGTAAGTCTAATATGCAGGTAGATTTAATTTTTATGCTTGTTTAACAACTAATGCCGAGCTAGCAGAGTGTATTATAGCTGTAGTGTCAGTAATAAGCTATTGTAAATCAAGCATATTGTGTGATTGTTAGATCTTTTTAATGCAGATTTCTTACCCTTCCACCAATGGTTTTTCCCCCCTAGATTTATTGTGGCAATTCTGAGTGGCTCCACCTTCACTTTAGGGTTAGCTACTAAAGAAGCTTTTCATTATCATTCTTATTTCTGTACTATTTGTTCTGTAAATATTAATGGTTGTGATAATTTAATTGTAATGTTGTGATCAGTGAATATATGTAAATGAAATAATTGACAGTAAAAATTAAGCTTAACCGATTACACGCGAATAAAAAATGTAATTGCGTCTTACGTAATGCGGTCACGGGCGCACACGAGACACAGAGAATTGATTGCTTGGTGGGAGGGTGACACTAAACGAGAGAAAGAAGACAAACAGTTGAAGATTGCCTCGGGGACAGTATTATCGAACGATAGAGTACACTCTAGGCTATTGGGAAAGCATAAACCTAAAATATACTTACAACAATATAGAATCGTCGGTAATTGTGATTGATGGCTTCCTTGACTCCACAAAGCTGTAGGGCAAAGTGGACGCGAAGACTCATTTTTGACGCATTTTCGTGTCCTCCACGGTTATCGATTTTTCTCAATTGACGCGTATTTGTGTCTTCCGCGATTAATCGTACAATAGTACAAATTTCAAACAAGGACAATAGTGTCATCCTTGTGGACTACAGCAGAATTCTCACAGGTAGACACGTAGATGTTTCAGTACTCTCAAAAAGCTTACAATATTGGGCCGCCTTAGTCTTCTGTGGCTGGTAATTTCACTCCTTCAGGTTCTTCTCTCTAGGAGCGTACCTGTGAACGGAACAGCGCCAGGAAATAACTAATTAGAACTCTAGCAAAAGTTATTGCATTAATAATGTACAACTGAGTAGCCTCCCTTTTTCACGTGAACGTTGATTTACTCGCGCGTCAATTGCAATTCACATGACTAAATTGCTTCTGGTTTTTTACCAAGTGCATTCCTTGTTTACCGCGCTTGCGGTCATGCCAACTCAACTTGGACATACTATAGTAATAATAATAATAAGTTGAAACAAAGTGACAACAACCTCAAAAGAGATCTAAGTACCTGGCAATTCTAATTATTTTGGTACAGTTTACCATTGTTCGTTCTCTACAATAGGTGCAAAAAAAAAAATGGATTGCATACCATAATACAGCTGTAAAATGGTTAAACAATAAAAAATTGAAACATTTAGTTGGATAGACGTTTCTTATTTTTCTTAGAAGCAAGGCATATGTACGAAACGGTAATGTAGTGAAATGGAATGGCTGTATTTTAACAAAGAGCACCCCCCCCCCCCCCCAGTTTTTATCTTGCAATGGCAGTTCTACAGAATGGAATTACGGACTTTTTATGGTGCCTACTGTATGCAGTAAAAAAAAAAATTAAAAAAAGGGTAGATTTGTAGTTGCTTGGTCTAGTATGGGAACAAGAAAATACTAATAATTAATCAATTGGGAGTGTTTTAACTTGCTAAGTTCCTTATAAAGTGTAATTTGTGTGTGTAGCAATGGGCAATGACTTCACCGTGACTGGTGCTAATAATGGAAATCTTCAAGTCATATTTTCTGGCACGGTTGTTGAGACGGTGTCGATCCAACATACCATTGATGGAGTGGCACAAGAGAACGATGAGACATACAGTTTGACTTTATCAAGTGGCTTTAATTTGCAGGGATATACCTTTGAAAACATAAATGTGACAATTATCGATACTGATCGTAAGTTTTCTAAATGTTAGTTAATCTTATTTTAAACTCTTATCAGGTAGGGAGGATGGACTTGCTAAACCAGTCATACAACTCTCTCTCTTTCCATTGCATTTATGTGCTGGCAACACACATGCATGTACCAACAACATTACACAAATCATACATGCTTTTTTTGTTGTTTTGTTTTTTTGTTTTGTTTTGTTTGTTTTATTTATTTTTTATCCATTATATGGTCCTCTTGGGTGGGATTATAAACTCTATTGCCTAGTTGTATTTTCTTGAACCACACCCACTGTCCATCACAATTCAAATAAGAATCTGGTTTGAAGGACCAGGACATTAGTGCCAGAGTTGTGGCTATCAGTAGCTGGCTATACATTGAGCATTGTGTTCCAGTTGTATTTACGTGCTTGTGTTTCAGACTTCTTCAGTCCATAAAAAATGCCTTCGAATTCATATATGAATATGCTTTTAAAAAAAGCCTAGAAGATTAATCTGTGTCTCAGCCTATTATAGACATTGCCACTTTGAACTATCATTACAATGATTTTTTTTGCCTTTTGGAGGGCTTTTAGCCCCTGGCCCTCTCGCCTCAAATAAAAATTATAAAAACCCTGAATTTTAACAATGTTGATTTGACTCCCACAAATCGTTCTAAAAATACCCTATAGTCACATATACAACATTAAGGGGAGTTGTAAGCAAGAAATGCAGTTACTATGTAATATTTTTAAATATATTTTTAGGAGTGAGGTTTTCCTTCAGTGAGAGTGATCACAGTAAAGGAGAAGGTAGTGATCGGCTTATTATCGCACCGTTAGCCAAGAATCAGGACACTCGTTTAGCTAACCCCGTCACATTCAACATCGTACCTCTCACCATTGCGGCGGCCATGAGTAATGGAAGTTACGTACCTGATGCAGCTTTGCCAGACGCAGTTAATCCCAATGCAAACTCTCCTTATGAAGCAAGTAAGTTCGATGTAACTTATTCTTCCTGGTAAGCACACACACATCAATATACACAAACACACATACGTATTTACTTTGAGTTGATCAGTGTATACCATGTATAGCGATTTACAATTATGTAGTCCTATGTGTATCCCACTCTGTGTATATATTATGTAAGTACCCACAGAAGCGGCGAAAGTACCACATGACTGCCATTTTGTTTTTACAGCTCACAGGTATAGATATGCTCGGTTAACGGTTCAGTTAGTGTGAAGATGCTGCATTCTGTTTGCTTTGTTGATATTCAAAAATCTCTTCTTTTTACATCACATCTTTTGTGTGTTTCAGTTGAGGCAGATTTTGATACTACCAGCTTCCAAGTGGTGTTTCCTGCTGATGCAGCGCCCTTAGCTGTGCGGCCATCCATCAATGTGGAGATTCCAATATTTGATGACGACATAAACGAGAGATTTGAACAGCTGTTTTTGATTACATCAGAAGTTGTTGATGCTGTTAATCCATCTACTATTGACAACTTTGAAAGAAACGTGACCATTGGAATTATTGTGGATAATGATGGTAGGTATAGGACTAGCGTGTGTAGGTGTAGGGAAGGGTGGTGGAATTCTTGTTGTTACCCTCATGTGCTACCACTAAGTGATCGAGTTCATTTGGATTTGTGTGTGTTATCTTTTTTATATTTATTTATTTTTGTTATTGTCGAGCGAGCAGAGTGAATGGGACACTATCAGGGGTAACACAACTGAAAATCGGTGATATTTGTTTGTTTATATGTATGTTTGGACGTACGTATGCCATTTTTGTGTTTGCCCTCACATTTTTGTGTTCGTATAGTGGCTCCCATATCCCACTAAATAGAATCTTTTGTCGTATCATCCAATCTTGAATGGAATGTTGCTGGGCGCAATGAAGTCTTATAAACTTGCGTTAATTTTCTATTTATATTTAATGGTGTTGGTAAGTTAATGCACTGTATGTCATTGCTCTACGCAACGTTCGTACTTGGAAATCCATTGTCCAATAAGCCAGGTCACAAAGAGAATACAATGCAAGTCTTGTGTTGCTATATCCCCAGCGAACAAGTGTGTGTGTAAATAGCACGATAACTAAGTGGAAACTAAGTGAAATACCACGGTAGCTAAGTGAAGTAGTACGGGTAAGTGTGCACACGTGCAGCATTAACCTTGAAAACAATATCATTCCTTATCACAAAAGCTCTAACCTGTATTAGACGAAATGTTTTTCAACAGATTAGGAGGAGCTGTACGTTGAAAACAAAGTTCCAGAGGAAGAAATAAGGAGATAGTGAGTGAAAGATACAGTGTAGCTACAATTGCAAATAATTTTTTTTTAAAGCTGGCCTACTATTAGAGAATGATAGCACGGGTAACCTGTGCTATTCAGGATCAATGGCACTCATAAAGCAATTGAAATAGCACTCTGCTTCGCCTTGTGCTATTTCAATAGCGTTACTCGTACTATTAATCCTGAATAGCACGGTTACTGGCTTCATCTCAGTTTCTTCGGTTACTACAGTATTAGTATTATTTAAAATTGAGTGGATGATTGGGTTCTAAAACTTTTTAAACATTTGTGACAGTCTATGGGAAAAGGGGGCACTTCACGCAAAAATTGAGATTGAGATATAGGCTCCAAAAGTAAGTCATAGGAAAAATTCTTTCTTTCTCCTATTTTTGTTTTTTGCAGAATTAGTCTTAGTGACCCTTACTCTAAGTCTACGCCAAATTTCAAATGCCGAAACAACTTAAAAGACCCCAAGCGTGCCGTGGAAAGACAAGCTACTTTTTATTCTCTCTCGTTCTCGAAGTACAATAAACGGGGAATGGGCGGAGTTTCAAACAAGCAGTAAAAAAAAAAAAAAAAACTGCATAGCTTTGAGAATAGTGCATGCAATCTACAGCTTACCTCTAGTTGAAAGTTTACCACTACATGGAGTAGAGTAGCCAAGGATTCCGACAAGACAGGCTGTGAGACGCTCTGAAAGCTAAAAAGAACTCCACGCAAACTTCGTTAGTCGCCGTTAAAAAGCGGCTGTACGATTTAATTGCGTATGCGGAGTACGCCGTTAAGTATACGGAAACATTAATTATACCGGAAGTGGAAATTAAATTTATGTTTTCTCGATTTGTAGTTCAATTGCTTTGCTAAATACAGCCCAGTTCAACTGCCAGTTTCTCTGCGCGTCAAAGGTTTTACCCTCCAGTATTTTAGCACTAAGTTGAGATAAATTGTAGCTTTTTATTAGCATAAAAAACTCAATTTTTTTTGGTTTGAGTGAAGTTCCCCCTTTTCCCATAGACTGTCACATTTAGTAACCTACTCTTGCATCCTTTTTTTTCTTTTTCTTTTTTTTTTCTTGTGGGTAAAGTTTTTTTTTAGTTTGGTTAGAATAGCTGAACTGAAAGAAGTGAATAAAATTATTGACATCTGAATACTTGTGTATATGTAGTACACATGCACTGTGAATTCCTTGAAACCAGCTGTATAAGGTACAATTGGTCAGTCGTTTAAATGCTGGTTTGTGTTGCCATATACTATGTGAACCAATTGCAGCATGTTGCTACAATATATATGTGCATATAATTTTGTTGTTTATTTTTTTAGCTATGGTGATTGGCTTTAATGCGTCAAAATTATTCTATGACGAACCTGACGGGCTCTCCCAACAAGTTATTCATTTGTTAAAGGAAAATAATCAAGCCACTGAGCAGACATTTCAAATTCAAATCAATTACGAGACCATCACAGGCACAATTGGATCAGCAACACCTGGAGAGGATTTTTCTCTTGTAGATTTCCCAGGAATTCAAGTTGAAGTGGTTAAAAGATTGGAACCTTTAGACACGATCATAACACTTCCTCTGTTACTGTTCCCCGATAGTATAGCAGAGGGATCAGAGGGATTTAATTTAGAAATTTCACCATTTCTAGAACCAAAATTTAGTGTACCCACACCTTCGAATTCGGTGTCAAGACAAGTTACTGTAGAAATTGTTGATAATGATCGTAAGTCCTTTTTAACAAATTTAATATACTTTCCCAGAAAATATATTTTTTATAACTAGTATATGTTTTTCCCTCCTCCCTCAGCTATCATTATTGGATTTGAAGACCCTCTCTACAGAGTGAATGAATCAGAATCTGGGGCAACTATGATATGTGTTAATGTCACCAATCCTCCTTTGGATCAACCTCTATCAGTGAACCAATTCTTTCTGACAGCAACAGCTCTGGCAGGCGGCTCAGCAAGTACGTGCTCACCTCATTCATAATTCATAGAAATATACACATACTTTAAATAGCCCTCTATCACTTAAGAGGTTTTAATTAATTTATTGTTATTATGCGTTTGTCTGTCAGTAGCTAAACGACGATGACCAGTGACAATTCTTAAATAAGTGTGTATTCACGATAAAGCTGTGCCAGGTCGATGAGGGTAATGGTGTGTTTGAACATAGAGCCATGTAGGCAAAGAGCCAAGTAGTCTGTAACAATGATAGCGTGTGTTATTCGTGAAAAATGAGTAGTTGGTAAAGAATTGCCAATAATGACGACCATAGTGGTGAGAAAATAAAAACAAACGGACATTAAACCAAGTTGTAGAGGAAGTAGGAATACCTTATTGGTACTCTATCCCTATCAGTGCATCAATTGCCACTGTATAGTCGGGTACAGTAGGAGACAAAATAAAGTTTCGGATTCTGTTCCGCAGTAAAACGATAGTCTTTTTACCGTTGTGTTTCGTACATTTTTGACTAAACGGCCGACATTGTTTACTAAAACAGTAAAAAACAGTTAAGCGTTTCCATCAATTCACTGATATTTTCTAGCTAGAAACTCTTCCATAGCTATATCAGTAAGCTAAGGCCTTGGATCGCCTGTTAAACACTACGGGGATAGTGCAAAAAAATTGTACAAAAATTTAAATTGCTTCAATAAAGCTGCAGACTGAAGTTTTGATGGGCACACAGCTACAACGAGGTCTGCACTTTGTAGGTCTTCTGTTAGATACTGATGGACTTCCAGTAGTAAAAAATCTAAGCCTACGAAGGCCTTAACATCGAGAAAAAATTGATACTGTGCAGTAGTCTAGTTAACAATTCTCCGCGAGACAACTTCGTATAGGACAGTTTCTTTCTTTTTTTTTTACCTGAAAAGCTTCGCCTCAGGAGCCTGTAAACAAAAAACATCTGAACATTTTATTGGATAAACAATTTTTTATATTGCTTTGAGCGAGGCATGCGGTGAGCAAGAAAGATTAAAACAGTAACACGGTCGAACAAATCGGCCGTTTTTTTTATTGTGGAACGGAATTTGAAATTATTTTGTCTCCTACTGTACTTGCTAGTTATTATTCAGAATTGGTAAAGTATCATCATTACCTGAATAGGAAAAACTTGACAAGAGAAGAAAAAATGACCTCTCCGTGATTCAAACCTGCAACGGCTGATTGCGAAGTGGGCACTTAAACAATTTAACCATCGGGACCTAACAGTTTACTTTAGCTTGAAGTTCCTTATTAATCTATTGTATCCTATAAAACTGAACACTGGGTCGGGTTGCTCAGCTGAATGGGGAAAAGAGTCTTCATCTACAGTAGCTAACTGTAATGGGTATAAGGGGCACACAAAAAAACAAAAAAAAGCAGGAGAATGCAAAACTCAATACAAATATAAGCAGGTGAGAACGGACTGATGTAACTACTTCAATGAAGAAATGAAAGAAACTACATAGAGAGATACTGCGGAGCAGGAGAGGTAGACAGAGGAGGAGAAGGGAATCCATGAGTTGAAAAAAGAGTAAAAACAAAACAAAAACAAAAACAGGGCCAGGGTATAGGTGAGGAAAGAGAGAGAGCATGAGAGCAACTGTGGCTACCTTATGCTACTGCACTCCTAGTTGCACAAGTTAGTACGTCAGGCGCCACTGTGTGGCGGGGTACTTAGTAGTTATTATTATTGTTGTTGTTGTTGTTATTGTTATTCCAGGTTCGTCAGACTATCGTGTTGATTCTCCTATTGGATTTTTCTTCCCAATTACTACTAGTGGAGCCAACATGATTTTGAGCAGGAGACTTTGTAATCCTGTTATTGGAATAGCAGATGGAATTTTGGAAGATACAGAGATGATAAGCTTACAGTTAATCTATTTGGGTGCCACTCCCATGGGATTGGTATTGCTTCAGCCGAACGTTACTGTGTTGGAAATTTTAGATCTTGATGGTAATTAAGGCAATTTCAGAATTTTACTTTTTTTTGTTTTTTAATGTATTTATTAATTCTCTATCTTAAAATTTTGCTAGCTTATTTATTACTATTAGTCCAGGCACTTACTCCTATTTCTCCATTTCAGTCAGATATCTGTAGGTAGGACTCAAGTAGTATTGTACCAGATTTTTTTTTTAATCTCGTTCAAGTTCTTATATTTTTTTAATTTTTCTTGCTTGTTATTACTCATTAAATTAGATACCATATGAAAGTTTCCTGTATGTTAACTTTTTTGCAAACCAATCCAAGGATTTTCTGTCTGCGGATGACTGCATGACTTCATTTTCTTCGTATCTTTGTGTGTAGTTGCTACTGTTGGCTTCATTGGTGCTCCCTACACTGTGTCTGAAAGTGACGGAACTGCATCTCTGACTATTGGTGTCACTAATGGAACTCTTTCTACAGCTGTATCTGTCTCTCTCAATGTGATGCTGCAGTCTGGTTCAGCAACTGGTACGTATGTTTGTATGTATACATATATTTGTGAATGCCTCTAGGTGTAAATGGTCTCTATTATGTATGTTCAGTTTATGCCTAGTTTGGTACATTCTTTGAAATATGTAATGGGTGGGATTCTTGGATTTGACTGTCAAGAAATGAAGTTGTTGTTTTTTGTTATCTTCAAAGCAGATGTTTAGTAGTTGCTTTGTGCATAATATGAAAGGTGTGACATCTACTCAAACAAGCATGCGTGCTAAACACTTTGGTATCTGTCCTATCATTGCCTGCTTAATGCTTTTTTCGTTATGTAGTACTTTACTTAAGGCAATTGTGGCTAGAACTATTATTGGTATCACACCAATTTTTGGTTTTTTATGTTGCTGTTTTTTTGTTTTGTTTTTGCCTTCCCAGTAACTGTTGAGGTGTAGCTCGAAAGTTTAGTAGATAGTAGTTTGTTTGTTTTCCCTATAATATTTACTTGCACCTGGTATCTCCGATTAAAATGGTTAAGTTTAGCTGTAGCTAAAGCTTTTCATTGGACATTTAAAGTACCATATATGTGTGTATATACGTACTTATTGCATGATTCAGCATACAATATGGGGAGATATTTTACAAGTACTGCAAGTATTTTCACAAGCCGAAGGCAAGTTAAAGTATACCAGCATGAGAGTGACATATTATTCCCATATTTTATGACGAGTGTAATTATACATCTGATATTTTTCAAACCAGCACATGGTCACAGTAACTCTGCCATACTTCTAAAGTCCAGAATTACGCACCAAGAAAATTATCCGTTTAATATTATATCTATATAATATACATGTGTGTATATTATAATGCTTTTTTTTTTTTGAATATTTTTGTGTACTAGTTGATCCTCCTGCAAGTGATTGGAATGTAGCCAGAGTATTGTTTTATATTGTACATATGTCTATTCTATAGCCTCGAGTGATTTCGTCTCAACTTTGAGCAGTGCAACGGTCATTCTGAGTGGGGCATCTCCGCAAGTTACAATTACTTTCCCTGTGATTGATGACCTTATCTTTGAGTTCAATGAAAACCTGTCTGGACAGCTCAGTTTCGCAGCAGGAGGCGGCCACCCACGTGTGTCCATCGATCCTGGTACTGCAGAGGTCATTATAGTGGATAATGATGGTAAGTAAGGGCCAGGCATTGAAGGCCTCCAATTGTGGTTGCATATCTTTATTAGAAGGCTCTACTTTACCAACAAAATTGGCTGACGTAGAGAATGTATGTATTAAATGCCCTAGATGGTGTGTTGCAGGATATGAATGAGAGGGTGTGGGCTAACATTTTTTTTTTGTGTTGGTATATTTGAAATAATTCCAATAACTGACAAGTGTAGCTCTTAACTCTATATTCTTAAATATAAATTAGTTCTTCTATATGATGTTTCTATAATAATTGGGGTCTTGTCAATTAAGTGCTTACTTGTGCTGAGCAAATGTAGTGTTTATTTTGTTGCTAACTGGTGACTTTTTGTTTCGTCTGTATACAGCATTGATATTCGGGTTTTCTCAACTCTCTTATGATGTCAGTGAAGCAGGAGGTGCAGCAAGTATCTCTGTGGCTTTAATTAATGGAACTATCGGGAGTGGTATTGGCATATCACTAGCTGGACAAACTAATGACTTGCTAGTTGGAGATAGAGCACTAGGTACGAAATATTAAACTGGTAAAGGGTGGTATGATATTGTGGATTATCTGCAAGCACAACTTCTTCATATTAGTTAAGACGTGTGTGTTATTATATATGTACATTGATGTATTGAGAGCTTCAACATTTGCCCAGTTATGGTCTACAGAGGGTTTGCATGATAGAATACTTCTGAATGTCTCGCGGGTGGGAGTGTGGGGGTTTACTTGGCAATTACCTATTCTTTGTAGTCACTGATACTTGATTAAAATAAAAGTTGTGTTGGTCTAATGTCACATGTGTGAACTTTTCTGTGTTCTCCACAGCTGGATCTGACTACAATGCCAGTATCTTCAACACAACTCTTTTTTCAACTAACAGTACACTTGCATCTTTATCAGTGGGTATTCTACAAGATTCCTTAGCTGAACTGTCGGAGATGTTTAATGCAATGCTGATGGGAGTGGCCTCAACAAGTTTCTTCGGACAGGCTTTTACTCCCACTGCTGCTGACTTGGCCAGAATTTCATTCAACCCAGAGTTGACTCTGATTAACATCCTTGATGATGATGGTGAGTGATATCATGAGATCGAACCTACTCCCTCTCTGTGCTCATGATGCTCATTGTTAGCAAGTGAACACATTTTAAACGGTGCCAGGCGTTGAGTTGGTATGTGGGTGGTGGCTTGCATCGGCAGGAAATAGTATGTATGTAAAAGACCTTTATGCTAAAAATGAAATTTCTCAGATATCATTGTTGTTATTGTTATTATAGTTATTGTAATCAATTGTGTGTGAACTTTTATTACTATAATATTTTCTATTGATATTAAACTTTGCACTGATCACGACAGTCGCTACATATTGTGAACGTGGGTATTTCAATCATGCGATGTTTGAAAGAAGAGAGTAGTTGTAGCTCAGTAGCCAGAATATTCGCTGACGACTAAAGCAAAGCTAGACTGTACTCTGACAACTATTGTTGATTTCACATTACATTTACTCCACCCTTTGATCTTGAATAACTTACTTACTGGAAGATTATAGTATTTGTTAGTTGGTTACAGGATTAGTAATTAGTACAGAACACCACACGTTGAAAGTTGTTTGTTGTTGTTTCTGCTGTTATTATTTTTCTGTTCTTTGTTACTTTGCAGTGGCTGTTATCGGGTTTATGCCGGATGCATATTCAGTTATAGAAGGAGAAGGTGGAGTCGATTTTATGTTTGGTGTATTGAACGGAGAACTAGGATTTGTGTTGGACGTTGAATTCTCCCTCGAGAATGGCACTGCTATTGAAGGTACAATTGTTCTGTCTAATATTCTAGTAGTATTAATGTAATTGGTATATCTAATACTATGTACTGTGGCTTGAGGGCTGCATTACAAGCTTCAAATGTCAAAAAAAAAATTTGAAGTCTTACTGATTAAGGCTTCATTAATAAAAAAGGTAACTCAACCTCTTGTCCAGACAGTCTCGGACCAAGGTTGTCGGTAACTAAGAAATGGCTGTAACTCAGAAATATGTTTTTCTGCCCATTTTTTAGCTCAATTTGGAGAGCATCAGAGCGGCAGCGTTTTGAGCCCATAGTGAAAAAAATATGCATGCTTAGTAAAGTTGTAACCAAAAGTTTAAACTACGATTATATGCCCTAAGTCCCCCTTAATACATACAATTAACAAATTTGATAAAATGAAACGCTCAAAAATAATATTGTAAAAGCTTAGTGTACCGATTTCAGACATAAGAAATGATTGTTGTTTCTGTTATAGATTTCCAGCATTGCTCAGCTTCTTTCTTCTCCAACAGAATAAGAAACAAGCACTAACCCTTACTTACATTCCTTCCTGCTATAATTTCGAGCTGTCTTGCACATTTAAAAATGCTGTGTTTGCATTTAGGTGCGTCAATCTTTTTTCCACCACTGCTCGTCAAGTTCTTACAATTAGCCGCTCTACAAGAGCTAGTTGTAGACATATTTTATTTGTTTAATTTGGTAGCTTTACCGACTACTCAGTACCTTAAGTTTGTTAGTGCCTAGCAGACGGAGGTGTCCATGACTTAGTCAAACAGATAAGAGCGCATACAAGCACTTTTCTAAGAATGGACGTTTTTGTCCAAGCTTGAATCTGAGTCTTCATAAAGATCCTTTTAACTCCGCAAATGTGTACACTGTTAATTGTACTTGCGTGTATCTGCAATAGTAGTTCTAATAATTCAGATTTGTAGAGCCTTCATCAGTGAATTTTAGAAAGTGAGAGAATAAGATAAAAAGATGCACTGAACCTGATTATTGATTGAATGTATTTAATATGGGTTAATTGCTTATTATTAAATTCTAACTTGTTTTCTTTTCTGTTGTTGTTTACATGTAGTTATGGATTTCCTGGATGCCCAAACTTCATTATTCTCACTGACTGGGACTGATAGAACCTCTGCTAATGTTGCTATTGTGGATGATGACATATTGGAGCGGGAAGAGAGATTCGTTGCAAAGCTTTCATTTGTTGATGCCAGCAGTATTCCTGTCGGAGTGACAATCAACCCCGATACTGCTACAGCCACCATTGTTGACAATGACAGTAAGTTCATAGTTCAGTGCTGAATTCAGGAGTTGAAAATGTAGTATTTAGCCTTTTGTTTACCTGCCACACCTTTTCTTTCTCTTCTGTTTGTATCTGTAATTTTAACATGTTGAGGTCTAATGATACTTATGCCAAAGTAAATTTATTATTATTAGTAGTAGTAGTAGTTTAGTTATATAATCATTTCTATAGTATCATTTTATTATTTTTACATTACTATTATTATTGTCATCGTCAACTATTATATCTATATATTATTTATTTTTATTTTATTGATTATTCTTGCAATATCTGTCATTGAAGCTAAACCATATTTCTGCACACAGAGACATGATAAAGCTGAAACATTGCAACAAATAAGTGTCTCTTATTGCAGTGGATTACTTCAAATGTCTTCCTTTCACTTGCATTCTTTATTTGTCATATTGTAGACGTGGTCATTGGATTTGACCCAGTAACCTACTCTGTCATTGAAGGAGGCATTGTAAATTTTGAAGTCAAAATTCTTTCTGGCACGCTGACCAAAGATATTGAGGTGGAATTTTTTACTTCTGACGGAGACGCTGCAGGTAACTATATTATAGTCTATTTTATGTAACGATGAATTATCCTCTATTTTATCATTGTTTAGTGCCTGGTGACTACAGCAACACCGTAATGACATTGACATTTACGCCTACCATGTCTTCTCTGATTGCTGCTGTCAACATATTAGAAGATTTCTTTCTGGAATATCCAGAAATATTCTTTGGCAACTTAAGACTTCCAGCGGGTTCCACCGCCAGTGTGGTGCTGGTTCCAGACATGGCTAATGCCACCATTACAGACAACGACGCTGCTGTGATTGGATTCTCTGGGAACTACAGCATCGTGGAGGGAGGCTCTGTTAATATTGTGCTAGAAGTCTTGTCTGGAGTTCTGGAAAGAGAAGTCGTCATCAGAGTAGATACCGCTGATGGCACTGCCCAAGGCTAGTCAACTGAGTCAAGTTTTTAATTTAGCTTTAATTTTTTACAAACTTTTATAAACTTCTTTTAACTGATGTTTGTTTAATGAGAGTATAAGGAGATTGAATTCTGTCTCAAGATGTCTGTTGAACCTACTGGTTTACTATATGATTTTAAACTTCCAATGATTTTATTGAACTATTATGTGTGTCAATCTGTAGGTCCTGGAGATTACTCAGGCATTGGTCAGTTGGTGACCTTCTCCCCGGGACAAACAACAGTGTCCATACCAGTTGGCGCCATTGCTGATGGCATAGTGGAATTACCTGAGTATTATACTGCAAGTGCTAGCTTATTCTCTGCTGATGCCAATGTAATGGTTCGTCCAGATATAACTTTCATCAATGTGGCTGACAATGATAGTAAGTCATGTTTGAATAGTCAATAATAGCATTCCCCTCGCACATTGGGTTGTTTACTCGTCTTTAGTTTGTTGTTATTCCAAGTAATATTTCCTGCCGAATTGTGCAGCATGTGATCATGTTTTATGGGTAGTAACCAAGGTTACATGCACTTACATAAGAAAGACCTCTCCTCCAAGATTTTCTAAAACGAAAATTGTAACTGGGATTGAAGGAATGCTTGGTCAAGTTTGTTTACATGAATAAGCTTATAGACAGATGTGAGTTCTTTTAATAGACTCGAGAGTTGAGTACAGTAGGCATTGGGTTGGATGTTTTAACTGGCATTATTGAATTACATTTTGAAGTCATACTGTGTGCTTCAATTCATTGATATACAATCCAGTAATATTACAGAAGTCACAGTTCAATTACTGTATTTCAACCTCACACGCTGTCTCTGTTTGCAGGAGCTGTCATTGGATTTGCCCCCATAGATTATTCTGTGCTGGAGACAGCTGGGTCAGTCACACTCAACGTTTCTGTTATCAGTGGTAGATTGGAACGGGCGGTCCAAGTCTCGTACTTCACTGTAGACGGTTCTGCAACTTCCACCGGTGCAATCGATTTTACCTCCGTGTCACCTACACCTTTGACATTTGACATGAACCGTCTGTTTAACACGTTCACGATTTCTATTAACAACGATGCAATTTTAGAGAATCCTGAATTTTTCTTTGCCAGACTGCGTAGTTTGGACAGTTCAGTGGATGTGGGTCCAGAAAATGCAACTGTGACTATCTTGGAGGAGGACGGAGATGATGGTATGTAATTATAAAATTGCTCCTCTGAAGTTAATTACTGATGATTATGGTCACAATGTAATTTTCCTCTATTTTGTTTCCACCTCATTTTTGTTTTGACAGATTGCCAGGTCCATGATTATGATGTGGTGTGGGATTGTGGGTAGGCTAGTAAAATATACGTTTGTACATATTATGTGTATACATGCACATGTGGGTTGCTATATATATCCATACTTGTTGGATTTCAATTTGAGTATTAAGAAATGTTTATTTTTAACATGTTATCTCTCTTCCCCTTCCATTACCCTCTCCCAGTGGTGACCGTTGGATTTGCTCCCCAGAATTACACTGTAAGTGAAGAAGGTGGATCGGTGAATCTTGTAGTAATGCTACTGCAAGGGATGCTGGAAAGAGACATTTCTGTTCCATTCTTTACATCTTCTGGTACTGCAACTGAAACAGGTACGAGGGTTCAAACATACCGTATTCACTCGAATAGCTCGCGCGCGAGTTATTTTTTTAAGGCACGGCATCGGGTAGCGAGTTATTCGAGGGCGCGAGTTAAACAAGGGCGCGGCTTATTTATTTTAGCTAGTCAGCATCACTTATAATTGGGTGTGGTGCTACTTCGAGCATGCGCAGTGTCCAGCATAGCGGGCGCCCCCGCCCACCCCTAAAAAAGTGAATAGCCTATTGTTTGTAGCATACAGTTAACGACAAACGAAAGTTTATATTGATTTTGCCGTAGCTAAGAGAAGTCATTTACTAAAGTTAAAGTTACGACTATTCATCGTCAATGGTAGTAGGGTCTTCTTCCATATCGCAATCAGCAAAAGGATCCTCCTCGTCCAACACTGAGTTGCGGTTCTGGCTGGCTGTTGCACTTTGGATGGCGGCCAAAGCGCTATGTGCAACTCCACTTGGCTTGAGACAATGGATTGAACTATCCTCAGATATAAATGAGTAGAAAAACCAATTTACTGGTGCCTATTAATTATTTGGTAAAGGGTCATCGTCCAGTGCGCGCCTTATTCGAGGTGCGCGAGTTAATAAGTTGAGACGCAATAGCAGGTAGCGGCTTATTCGAGGGCGCGAGTTATTCGGGGTGCGCGAGCTATTCAAGGAAATACGGTATTTCCAATCTAGTTCATTTTATTTTGCTTAGTCCTCCAACTTAGTGGAGTAGTTTTGATGAAATGTAAATAACATACACGCTGTCTCCATTTCAGCTCCCTTGGACTACACGGGAAGTAGTACTACTGTACAATTTTCTCCATCTGTCAATTCTGTGACAACAAGTGTTGCAATCTTTGATGATTCCGTTGTGGAAGATCCAGAATATTTCACTGGAAATTTGGCTGCAGTACCAGGGTTGGTGTTAGTCAACCCTGAGCAAGCTTTTGTGACAATTACTGATGAAGTTGACCGTAAGTTATGCTCATAATAATGACACTTTTATTCTTAGTGCTATTATTATAATTATTTCAGCCAAGAATGACTGAATCAATTTGTTGTTGCTGCTGCTGTTGTTGTTGTTGTTTTTAAAATTTCTGTTCTTACTTGGTGATCTTTCTCTTTCTCCATTCATAGTAATTGTCGTGGGTTTTGATCCTGCTTCTTATTTCGTCAATGAAACTGCGGGTACTGTTGAGCTGACTGTGAGCTTAATGATGGGTTCGCTGGAGAGATCTGCCATAGTGAACTACTTCACCATTGACGGAACTGCAACTTCTGAAGCTCCTGCGGACTTTATGAGTGTGTCTGGTCCTCTGACATTCAGTCAGGGTGTAGTCACTCAGCAATTTTCCATTGGTATTGTGAATGATGACATTGTGGAGGGTCCGGAGTCCTTCTTGGCTGGCTTGCGCACTTCCGATAACTCTGTGAGGTTGTTACCAGACAGGGCAACGGTCAACATTGAAGAAGTACCTGGAGATGATCGTAAGTCGCTCCTCTAGTGTTCATTTAGATGTTTGTTTGTTTGTTAGAATGTGTTTATTGAGTGATTGATGATTTCATTTCTTTCTACTAATGACGTCCAGCTGTACCTATAAACAATAGCTATGAAGATATTTCTAAATGAGATGCAGCTCATCATAGAAATTCTATAGTTTCTCACTTCTAGTTTTGTAAATCTCAGGTATAGTGTTTAGCAGCATATTGAAGTTAAGGTGTCTTTGCCATTTACGCACAAGAGATAATGTCGTCTTTCAGTGGCTCTAATAGTCTACAATGCAATGCCAGGATGTTGATAAAGTAAACGATAGTTTGAGAGTTTAGGTCTGCAGGCCCAACTGTCATTACCAAATGGGCGTCAATTTCAGCATGTCACGAGTTACTAACATGCCTAATGTACGTAGTTATAAATATATATATATGTATATATCGAGTAATTAGCATACTCTCAATTGTGTTACCCTGTGCTCACTTACATGTTATTATAAACAGTTTTATAACATTATAATCTACAACATTATGTGTGTATCGTATCACTGAGGAAGGTCCACGGACCGAAAATTTTGATTATTTTCGATAGTTCTAAAGGCCATTCTAATTCAATATTATTTTTTTATTGTTACAGAGGTCGTCGTAGGATTCCAGACTACTGCCTTCACTGTCATGGAAGATGACGGACAAGTTATGGTTTGTGCTGAGTTGATGACACCACAGTCTCAGGTGGAGAAAGATGTGGTTGTAGTTATACAGACCATGGATGGATCTGCCATGCGTAAGTGCATGTATGGTTAGAGATATCTCTAGTCTTTCAATACATTTAAGAGTTAAATAAACCATATATTGGATTATGCTTCTAGGTATGGTATGAAAATGTCTCTAGCTATAATTTTCACTTAAATAATGTCCATCTTATTTTATTTTTATGTTATTACTTATGGTTATAGCCATAGAGCACTGTAGTGATCAGTAGTTACTATGTGTGTCTTGTTACATACTATGGCAAATATTATTATTATCAATGATTCAGTCATATTATTATTGTTATTATTATGTAAATCGTATTTTAGAGCCAGAAGACTACATTGCAATTTCAAATCCTGTGACATTTTCATCCACCGGCCCGACAGTTATGTGCAGAAATGTTACAATAGTAAATGACCAATTAAGCGAAGGCACACAGCGGTTCTTGGCGGATCTTGACACATCAGATCCTTCAGTGGTCCTTAGGCCTGAGACTGCTACCATAGACATTGAAGATAATGATGGTATGTACAACACTTCATCTCAGCAACAGGCTATTACTTTTTTGTTTGTGTTGTTTTGGTGCAGCAATTACTGTTGGATTTTCGCGTACTGTCGACAGTGTTGTAGAAAATGCTGGATCTATTGAAATTCTCGTTGAAGTTAAGAATCCAAGCATGTTGCAAAGAACGGTTGTAGTGAATTACAACACGCCTTCCTCTCCACAAAACACGGCCACTCGTAAGTTTTTGTCATGCAACACAGAGAATAACAATTGCCTTCAAGGTTATGTCATCATTTTTGAGGTCATCTATTACAAGGCACTAAGCTATTAATTGTTTATGTGTTGTTCAGTTGGAGTTGATTACACATCCACTGCTGGATTATTGACCTTTGCTCCTGGCGCTATAATGCAAAGTTTCAGTGTTCCTATTCTCGAAGATACAGCCGCTGAAGGGCTAGAATCTTTCATAGCAACACTGTCGACATCAGAGGATCGGGTGGACCTCAATCCTTCCTCAATGGAAATAGAAATTGTGGATAATGACAGTACGTGTTTTATGTACAGCAGAATTAATCTCTTACAGCCCATAATATTTTATTAAGCCATCCAGGTTGTTAACAGTGCTTATTATCCATGAGAACACTTTGCTATTGAATTGATTATTGAAAACTAGTATTGACGCACAGACATACTTGCACACACACATACACACATATACACATACACACACACACACACATACACACACACACTTCACATATACTTGCACACACAGATCACACTATTTTTCAATTGACAATGTGTTAACTAATTTATGGAATGGTTAAAATTTGCACAAGTCTCTCCTATTTTCTTACTCCAGTTTTAATATTACCCCGCCCCCTCTCTCCTATGTTACATACGTGTGTACCTGATTGTGTTTATTTACTGTTGTGTGTTTGTAGGTGCGTCTATTGGCTTCCTCAGTTCGTCATTCACAGGGAGCGAAAGCGATGAGTATGTCACCTTGTCTGTGGGTGTGATTGGTGGCCAAACTCTTCAAGCTGAATTCATCGTTACACTGAGCAATGAAGATCAATCGGTTCCAAATGCTGCAGAAGGTACAATAATAGCTCAAATCATGGTTATGATTTTTATAACTGTATGTATTACACTTTAATTGCCCACATTGTTTTTAACACTGCCTGACTATGGAACCATAATTAGCTCATGGTTTGTATGCAATTGTTAGATAACTTCATTAAACTGTAAAGCTTATTTAGTATGGTTTATGATTTTATATATACCGATGATGATAAAAAGATCAGACATGAACCATAGACAAGAGGAAGACTAAGGCGTTCTAAATTGTCATCAGGCATTATCAAATACAATTTATCACCTAGTAGTAAAACTTGACTGGCA